>Ga0307517_10005542_pt1 | contig 18971 bp, 6 predicted proteins | sample 23_EM_MG_FD_194515 | JGI IMG/M metagenome (GOLD analysis project Ga0307517, IMG submission 194515) | Populus trichocarpa ectomycorrhiza microbial communities from riparian zone in the Pacific Northwest, United States - 23_EM | ecosystem: Host-associated > Plants > Roots > Unclassified | place... | reverse complement strand
ATCTATCGTTATGTTAGTATTTAAAAAATATGTCTTTCAATATGCATAAAATCTTGATTTCATTAAGCAGTTTTTTTCAGCTAGAAATCATGTTAGTGCGATGCTTTATTACTATTATTTTTACAAGGTGGCACTTACAAGATGAATGACCGGTGCAGAACAATGATAAGCTAATTAAAGTTATATGTTGCTCTCACTTTTGATTGTTAATTAATAAAATGTAAGTAATGGGAAAATATAAGATGGGAACTTACAAATCTAAAGATTGTTTTAATTGATCACCAATTGTTATAAAAAAAAAAAACCAAATAGCATCAATATTTTGCTTGCTGTAGAGCAAGATTCATTACATTGTAAATTTTTACAGTGTAATAACATTCCAAATAAAGAAAAATAGATGCAAAATGGTTGAATGGAGTAAATTAGTCTCTTTATATTTTTATCGTACAATAAAATTACTAATTTATTTTTAGAATAAAAAAACAATTGCTTGCCTGACAAGGGCTTCATGGTCTTTTTGTTTTTTTCAAAACAATTAAAAGACTAGAATACTCTTAAAAGAGAAAAATGCTAAACAAAATTAGGATTTTTTTTTTTTATCTATTTACCATGATTTATTTTTGTTATTCTCAATTTGAATGAGGGAAAAATCAATCTTGTAATAAATAATAAATATTATAAAAAAAAGTTTTTAGTGCGTGTTATATACTTGCCAATGAATGAACATCATCCATGCCTTTATGGCGGCACGTGCACCAATGTCTGACGATCAAAAATTGTCAACCACCATGTCTCCTAAAAGGTCATGTGGCAACGCAGCCGATAGGATGGAGCTTTAATTCATGATGGTAGGTTTTTTTTCTCCTCCCCTATCTTTTCTCTCTCCTGTTATGAATGCAAGTCAGACATTTTAAAATTCAATTGTGTCATTTAGTTTGTATTTATTTTAATTTTGACCCTCATTATTTTGATTGCTATTTATGTTGATTTTTATGTTTTTTTTTTTTAAAAAATTCAATTTTGTCCCTCAGTATTTTATTTTATGTTATTGTTGTTTCCAATCAGGTCCTTATTCTTTTTATTGTTGTTTTTTTATCCTCTTCTTGATTTTTTTTTCTATTTTATCCCTAAATATTTTATTTCATTTAATTTTTTTTATCTAATTTGATCCTCATTCTTTTGATTACTATTTTTTATCCTTTTCTTGATTCTTTTTTGTTTTTAATTTAGTCCCTAATTATTTTCTTTCAATTAGTTTTTGTAACAGATTTGTTTCTTATTGTTTTCATTGCTATTTGTTTGAATTTTTAACTTTTTATGATTGAAAATTTTGCTTTGTTATTTGTTTAGATTTTTTTTTATTGAACTTTGAGTTTTATGATTTTTTTTACTTTTCTTTTCATAGAATTATCTTGATCTCTTATTCCAGATCATGTGTTAATCAAACTCTTTCATATTAATTTAAATTATTATCGCATAAATATTCTTTTCCACATTGAAATTTTTTTTACCTAACTCGCAACATAACACAGGCAATCCATGTAGTATATCCTGGAAGTTGTTGTTTTTAGTATCTTGATACTTCAAAACTCGAGGTTGAAGCTACCTCCATTAAATTTCTTGCTACCCACGCACGCATTCAAGCCCGATCAATCCTATAGTTATTAGCCATCTAAAAATCAACTCAAACTCTAAAATCTGTTTACAGCCTCTGAAGTCAGATACAGAACATCCCCTAAGCTGTCCTGCATCAAACCACTGTTTATAAATCACTATGTACAAATCCAGAGCAGGATCACGAGATCAGGCTACCCCATCTGCAAGATTTTGGTTGATACAATGCGTGCACCCCATTTTGCAAGCCATCGTGCCAAATAAAGGATTAGATATGCTCCAAAATCATGTTTTGGTCAGTGTTGGAATCATATCCTGAGAATTAAAATGATGGGGCATAGCAACTTGGGTTGGTGGTATCACACCAAAATATTGGCGACAACAAAATTCGAGAAGACAACAAGAACTATGAAAAAAAGTTAAGAATAGAATTGGAGAGTAGAGATGAGAGAAAAAGAATTTCTCTTTTAATCCCTTCCAGTATCAGCATGTAGTTACAACTATGCCACTCTTCTAACAATGGCTATACAGATTAAGAATATTGCTTTCTTGTTTGACCATTTTATAATCTTCCAAAAATTACTAACGGAATGATTTGTCAGGGCAAGGATGCCATCAGTCTCTTATGCTAACGCCGGTCTTTTGTTCACTTCTATTCTGCTACCACAACTTGCTGCACAGAAATTCACATTTTCTTTGAAACTGTGTTGGCTCTCTAAGTTATCAACTCCAGCTACCTCAAGCATTGATAGGACTCTGGGTGCCATCTTGAAAACAGTGTGTTTTGAGCTTTAAAATAAAAGCGAAAGCACCATAGCAGGGGATGTGCATCACTGCTACAGATAAGTACCTTCAAATAATTGCCATATATTTCTTTAGAGTGAAGACACTTTGTATAAAGGCTTCATTGGCATGATTCTTGACAGAACACTAAGATTGTGCAAGTTAAATCACAAAACTTAAGGGGATGGAGTGATGTTTAAGAGTCAATACCATAAAGGAGCATACGGAGATGACAAGTCAAGGAAAGGATATGGCCACCTGTATAGAAAAAAACAGAACAGTACAGTGAGAAAACAATAATAAAACTTGATTTCATAAAAAAAGGAGAAGAGGAAATGGTTTTACCAAAGTCTGAAAATGGCATGGACAATCCACTGGAATAGGACATATACTATAGTCCAGATGAAGAAATACGCGATCCGAAACAAAGGAAACCTCTGAAAGTGATAACAAGTTCAAATTTGTAATAATTTCATTGAAGAAGCTGGAAAATGATTTGTGGAACGAGCCAAGGAAGCTCACCAAGCAATTTAAAGCAGTATCACCAAGTAGGAAAACGGCATTGAGTGAGTGCATACTGATAATCAACTGCAATGAAAAAAGAACGATACATTGTTTAGAAAACCAAGAAAAGAAGCAAATTAGTCATTAAGCTGTTTATCTTTATCTACTGAGATGCCGATATGAGTGTGTGTGACCTTCATGGATAAGTGCAGGATATGGTTTTATTCTAAAAGTAACACTAGTTGGAGAAGTAATGATAACTTACAGCATTTAGATGGTAATCTTTGCTTGCAAGAAACGGGACAAGGACGAACCAAAAGACAGAGTCTGTGAGCATAACAGCCCCTGCATTCATCTGTTTCCATGAATGAGAAGTGTCAGCAACTTACCATATTCAAATTGTTGAATCCATATAATCCATGATGTATACAAAGTAAAAGGAAAACGGCATAAAAGCATTGGCGAGCAGGACTTGTGTCCACCTGATTTACTGCCTTCCCTTATTCTTCTGGTTCCTGACTGAACTTTCCGATTTCAAATATGAACGTTAAGAAAGAGTAGTCCCTTAGTGAAATGACCCTGTTTTTCAGCTCTTATGCCTTGGTATGGACCTCTTAATTTTTCATAAACAGACGAAAGGTTGAGCCACAAATCCTAACAAGGAACTACTCATAATGGGATTGAGAATTGAGCTTTCATGTCACATTAAACTGAAGTAAAAGCATATTAGAACTTTCAAGTTCCTGAGTCAGCATTCGCAGACAGACTATGTTCTAATGCTAGATGTATAAAAATGTTCCTTACAGGTTCTGATTGAAAACGAGCTCATTACATTAAGAATCTCATTTGAATAAAATATGAAAGTACAATATATTTGGCCAAATTTACCCAGTGATTTACAGACAAGTTACCTGAAAAATGATTTGAAAGATGAAAGCCCATTTCCCTGCAGGTTGGCGAACATCAAGTATTTCATGGGAGTTTGAACTTTCCATAGCCATGGAAGTATTAGAACCTTTTCCAAGTGCTGAAGTTACACAACATCCTTGCTCTGCATCTGCCTCTACAATATCAACCTTATCACCACCAACTCTTTTGTGATATTGGTAACATCCACGCATGGAGAGCAAGGAACCAAGCTGCAAATAAACTTGAGATTACCATTAAGCAAAGAGCACATGTAGGAAAAAATCAGGCTAGTAGTCTCTTTGATGACATAAAACTCACCCCAAAATAAATTGTGACTGAAGTAAAAGTCCACCTGTTCAGGACCAAGAAACATTAGCAATCAATAACATTGAATATAATTGGTGAAATCAATAATTCAAACATAATAAAAAGTATGAAATTTATACTAAGCAAGAGATAAACTCGAGAAAAAGGACATCTTACTGGGTATAGTAGTAAAATATGCTGCCTCCATCCATCAAGACTGCAATTGCAAGCAACACCGACAGCACAATGAAAGCAAAAAGTCTGAAAACTAGCAACCAGGCAGGGTGGATTCCTTTCAGGCATGGCCTCCAAGTTTCATCATCATACAAAGATGCTTCTGCTTCTTGCTTGTTCTCTCCACTATCACGTTCCACTTTGCAACGACGTTCATTTTTCCATATAAGAAGAGATGCAGTAATCATCAAGATTAAGACCCAAGTGGCACAGAGGAAGAACCTCCAGTTAAGCCAGTAACTGGAAAGGGTTGTGTTGGCAGTCATGACTGGTTGCCAGGTATCTTTGGGAGATCCTGTTATAAAACTCATTCTGTCACTTCTACTTTTCTGATTGTTCACTATCTATTTATGATTAATGGTTTGATGTAGAAGAAGAAATGTTTTCACACTTTCTTATGGAAGAAGGAATGAAGCTGAATTTGGAACTTTGGAAGTTGAATGAAATGAGATAGAAAATCAAGTGATAACCAAAAAAATTCGTTAGAATGCTGGAAAAAAAATGGAATTTGACTAAAAATAAAGCGTATTGGTATCCTTTCCTGAGGGGAAAAATGAAGAAATTGTTATGAGAATCAATTCAAAGGGCAAACGAAGAGAATGATTGAATTAATGGGAATAACAGAACAGTTCTGAGAAAATAAAGCTTTGAGAAATGATGTGTGACACACATATTACAGCTACAGTTCTATGAACCAAGTAAGAAGAATAGATTGGTGGCAGAGTTGGCTCAAATCCACATTTGAAACACACAAATATTCTTGAATCCACGCTAAAACATGAAAGCCAAGCAGAGTTTGTAGATGCCATAAACAGACCACATTTAAGAGAAGATAGAGAAGAGCTCCTATTAGTTATATTTATATATATATCTCAACATCACAACAACCAGAGAAGATTTGGCCCAACGGGGAAGTTCAAAATATCAAAACCCCATTTTGATTTTAATCTCATCAACGCCTTAAACTAATCAGAGATTCCAAACTTTTGGTGGGTTCTTGCACAGAAAGATAAAATGCAAGCTTATTGTATTAAAAATTTGAACACACAAAAGAAGCAACCAAATTCTAAGGGAAGGGAAGGTTGATACTTACAAGGGAAAGCAAGAACAATGTTGTGGTGTATAAGAGCCTACAAGAAGATGCTTTGCTTCTTTACTTTGGAGAGAAACTAAATAAAGGAGAAAAATAAAAAAAAATAAAAACAATAAAAGAGAGAGGAAGATACAGAGAGAGGATAAAAGAATGGTCTGCTTTGAGCATACGCTTCTCACCTTTTCACTTCTTATTATTTCAAGAAAAGAAAAACAAATCGTGAAAATAGACCTGACACTTTGTACAGTTACATCCTCTTTACATGCATGCAAATATAAATTTGTTAAAAATATTCGGGTTTTTGTCACCTTTTCCCAGATAAGTTTTTCCTTAATATTTCTTACCACTACAAATTTTTAAAGAGAGACAGGGACAAGATACCAAATTATTTGGATACTGTGTTGGGAATACTACTAGCTTTTCCAAGTACAAGAAAGGCCAATCGCCTACCAAGAAATAAAGCAGCTCAGAACATGGAAATGAATGACAGTGGTCACTGTAGCTCCAGATCTGAAGATAGGAATTGAGTTTTGACTGTGATTTTGTAAACATTCATTGAGTTATAATTGAGCATGATTTATCTATCAATAAAGATGAAGATTATCAACCTAAACCAAAACAACCTCTCCATTTTGGGAACTTTTGTGAGGGTAAATGTAGGAATGATGGGTCTTATTAATCATATAGTATGCGGACAGAAATCATGATGTTAGCTTTTTAGCCATGATCAGTACAAAGCTGAATTGTGAAGATCTATTTTGGTATTTGCATGTTCTGATGGGACACTTGCTAGCGATGCATCGATGGTCGAGAAAGTACTACATGGCTTGTTTAAATGAACGAGGCACAGGGGACCCTGTTGGGCATCTTGATCGGCTTGTAAATGAAGCTGCAAGGGAAGAGAATAAAACGTGAAGCACAGGATTGTTCACGGGCCATAAAAGGGGTGATTTGATTTGCATTACCGCGAGGTGACCTACATTATCTGCTCGTCTTTTAGCTTTTATATGCCCCAACATCACCGGCTTTTCCATGCCTTCCTCTTTTAACTTTCACTGTTTAAGTAGCCATTGAATAGGATTAAAAGCAGGGGAAAAAGCAAGGAGTCGGTAGGGAATTGTATATAATTTTTATTTTTCTTGTTTATTTGGGACTCATCCATAATTCAAGCACAAAGTTTAAGTAACAATCAGGCAATCAAAGGGGGTGGTGAGAGTGGCAAGGGGGGAAGATTTTTGGAAGAAATTAAGCCTGACAACAACTGTCAAACAGCAGCAGATTTTGTGACGTGTTTAAGATGGGGACAAACTTGGTTACCAAGCAAGAACGCATTACATTAACATTAGCCACACGCTACAATTTACTTTGTGATGGGGCAACCTTAAATTGAACTGAGGTATTTTTGAAAATAAATTAATAAATCCTAGGTTTATGGTCATGGAATCAATCAATCAATCAATAGATCCAGTGACTGCCTAACAAGGTTAAGTCCTATAATTTAATAGATAAACTCGGCTTCTTGCATGCCATTTCAATAGATTGTTCCTTGCTGTGATTTGTCTTTATAGTATAAATTTAACAAATTGTAAGAGAAGCAAGCCATGCGGATAACATGGAGAATTTATATCAAATAGCAAAAAGAAAACAGCGCAAAAATGAATAAAAATCTCATAGCAGTACCACACACAGACAAGAGCAACTGGTAGGTAGGTCAATATGCTATCATCCAAAAAACAATTTATTGACATGGGAATTCCAAGCACATGAATTCGAACCAGCAGGCAGCAAGAGTGCGAGACTGACAATGAAACTTTATATGAAATGATACCATAAATTTAAGTTTTGTGCTAGCGGTGGTTAAGATTGCTCATGAGCCATGACCCCAAATTAATTAGAAGAGGGAGGATCCAAGATTGCAGCAAGAAGAATAATTTTTCCTAATAATTAAAATGGATTTGGCAGTTGCTATTAGTTACACAGCTCGATGTTTAACAATGCGACGGGGTTATAATTAACTTGCGATTGAATAATTTGCCAGGTATCAGAGAGACAGCAGAGGAACTGAAGTCTTGATTCTCGTATTCATGCATGTATAGCATATTTCAGAATTAAGCCATCGTTTGGTTGCCAAGAAAAATCAGAGGGGATAATTATTGAAGTAAAAATTCTGACAAAACATTCGACTAGATTATACAATGGAACCCCCTGTGTATATAATACACACACACACACACTTAAATATTGGTCCTTGATATATTTTCATAACCTTTTCTCCTAACTTATATCATGTCTCTATTGCAGCCAGCCAGCCAACCATAAGGAAGTGAGCATAGCTTGTCGGTGATTTTCATCATATCAATAGGTAATGAGAAGATTCCTGGGGAGGAACGGAACAATACATGTATTTGTGTTCTTATGCAAGAAAAGACAGGATAAAGATTAAAAACAGCTCAAACATTGACATCAAAATCTTTAAAGAATTGTATGCAAACATTGCTACTAAATTTATACTAGCTAGTTGACACAGAGAAAGATAGAGATACACCTGCCATGTTCTGGTGATGAGGGGATTCCTAATCTTGCTCTTGAGTTGTTAACAATTTTAGACAATATTATTGCAAGAAACAGAAACGAACGAGGCATGTATAAAAAGCATGGACAGTGATCAAGAAGCGTCTCTTGAGGAAGTGAGCGTAAGGAAAACACTTATACTTCATGCATTTCCAGTGATGTCCGGTGGAAAAGAAATGCGTCCATGCATGTATTTGCCCCGAGAATTGGGGACACAAAATGTTTTCTGTGTTCATGAAATTGTAGAGATTAAATTCTTGTTTACTCTCTGGGTCTTCATCATGATTATAACTTACTCCTTCATGTTTGAGAACCTATAACTTATTACAATTCATGTTGGTTTTTTCTCAATTCCAAATGTAACATTCAACACACTACCAGAAAATTGTCAAATACTGACAGAAATAATACCATAAAAAAATTACAGTGTCATTTACCAATGGAATAGTATCTTATTATTTCCCTTGGTATTCACCGACAAAAATTTTTTGTTGGTAACTACCAAGGGAATTACAATTGGAAATGAAAAAAATAAAGAAGAAAAAAGACGTGTCATTATCACAGACAAAATTACCGATGAAATATGTTCGTCGCTAATATCCGTCGGTGAATCCGTCGGTAATATTCAAGTTATAACCTGACAGCTGAACACCCTCTCCCACTCCCTCATTTCTTCTTCTTCTTCCTTTTTATTCTGTAGAAAATAGCGCACAAGACCCCCTTATTTTATCACAAATCATGCTCAAATTATCACAAATTTAGCCACCCAACACTTATTATGTCGGCATCTTGTTCTGATTCAATTTTTTTGAATATTCACCTCATCAAGTAAGCAAAACTACCCATTTTTTTTGTTGTAACCCATTTTTAAAATGTTAGTTTTTTGGAAATTTTATATATTTAGTAAATGTAGTTTGTTTGTGTGTTTACTTGTTTTATAGCTTTTTCGTATAGAAATTTGTTGTATAAATATATGATTTGTATATGTTAGGATTTGTTTGAGATTTTAAAAAATTATATTTGTTTGTCATTTGATGAAATTGAGTTTGATTTTGTAACTTAGATGATTTATAATGAAATAAATAATGGTTTATCTAACGGGTACATTTTATATTTTATCAATTTTATTATTAAGTTGAAAATTTTGGTAAATTTGAAGGAATTTGAATTTTTAGGGGAAATTAATAATGATTTAAGGGTACTATTAAATAGATTGAATAAGTTTGAGTTAAACCAATAATATTTAATTAGTTGGGTGCCGATACTTTATTTAGTTCACATTATTAATTAATACATGTTGTTATCAATATTCTATATAAGGTTTCATATAAGTAGTGGATGGTTATTCGTGGATGTATCGAGTTTCACCTGAAGGGTTACACATGATGGATTATTATAATGGAGTTGATGGTTTTATTAATTGTGCACTATCAAATCCGAAAAATATTGTTGGAGAAGGTATTAGATGTTCATGTAAGAAATGTAAAAATAAAGTTTCTCGATCCAAATATTGTTAATGCATCTTCTATGAAAAAGGTTCATGGAAAAATATTTTTGTTGATTTGCACATAAAGAACCATATGTTCTTTACAAGATCATATAGAAATGATGGTTGTGTCAACTTTTAGTTCTAGCAACGTGCATAAGTTATAGATGATAATAGTAATCATTATATGAGTATGGTTATTGATGCAATAAGAATGAATTAGGGTGATATGTGTGAATGTTTAATTATAAATGAAGAACCAAATGCGGACGCAACCATGTTTAAAAAAAAAAAAGATTTTGACAAACCATTAAGAGGATGGGTGCACAAATCATATTAAATTATTGATCATTGCACATGTGTTCACTATCAAGTCAAATTATAGGTTGAGTGAGGCTGGTTATGATAAAATTATCGAATGGGCAAGAAGCATTTTACTTGAAGGGAATAGGCTGAAAGAAAACTTCTATGATGTTAAATCCATGATGAAACCATTTAGTCTAGGATACTAGAAAATTAACATGTGTCCAAACTTCTGCATATTGTACTACCTAGAAAATATAGATTTAACCGAGTGCAAAACCTATAGGCATGCTCGGTATAAACCCAGAACTAGCAGGAGTAGGACTTTTATCGCACATAGAAAACTAAGATATTTTTCAATCACTCCTATACTGCAAAGGTTATTCATGCCTTTAAAGACCATTGAACACATGATGTAGTTGATATAGTCATGGTGCACCATTCTAATGGTTAAGTTAGAAACAGTTTAATATAGTGCATCCTCAGTTTAATTTCAATTCATTCAGGTTATTTTCTTATTCGCCAATGATACTCATGGTTTACAATTTCCTACTCGGGATGTATATGAGACTAGAGTTCATAATTTTATCTACAGTCATACCCTTTTCTAATAGTCCAAATAGGAATATAGATATTTGTCTTTGACAAGTGATTGATAAGTTGAAACAAATGTGGTCATCTAGAGCTTTGACATATGATGTCTTAAGGAAACAAAATTTTTAAATGAATGCAGTTTTGATGTGTACTATCAATTATTTTCCTGGATATAAAATGGTTTTTGGTTTGAGAACTCGTGAAAAATTAGCATGTGTAAATTGTATGGAAAATAATAAGACCTTCATCTTAACAAATAGTGGTAAAGTGTTTTTTTATTATCATTAGAGGTTCTGGTTAACCAATAACAAGTATAGAAATAACAAAAAGAACTTTTTTATAGGTAGAGTTGAAAAGGATGTTGCTCTGTCGGTACAGTCGGGTGAATAATTGTATGACGTGGTCTTACAGTACGAGGGCATTGTTTTTTATTTTCAATCCGGTAAACAAAAGTTTTTTAGTTTTGGTGTGATCCAAAATTAGGTGAAGTGAAGTATTTTTTAGGAGTTTTCTTATTGAAAAACTAATTTCTTTTGTCATAATCTAGATGTCATGCATATTAAAAGGAACATGTTTGAAAATGTTTTTAACACGGTGATGGACATGAAAGGGAAGACAAAAGACAACATGAATACTATAATAGATATATCTTTGTTTTGTTACCGTGGTTAATGATGGGTCACGGGTCGCAAAGCCTAAAGTCAGCTTTGTCTTAGACAATAATGCATAGTTACTTGTCTACCAATGGTTTATAAGTCTGTGTTTTCTTTATGGATATGCTTCGAACATATTTAAATTGGTTAATTTAGAGGATGAAAAATTATATGAATGAATAGTCATGATTGCCACGTGTTTAGACAAACACTCATTCCACTTACTTATCGGAATTTATTGTCAAAATGGATATGAGATGCACTTATAGAGATCAGTTACTTTTAGAGATATATACTCTAACAAGTTGTATACCCAACACATGGAGAAAGCTTGAAATGAATATCATCTAAATAATCTGCAAACTTGAGATGATATTGTCATCATCCTTATTCAACTCAATGGAGCATCTACCCATACATTTTTTGTTTAAAGCAAAAGTTGGAGGCCCTGTACATTAAAAATGGATGTATTCATTCAAGAGGTTAGGGATTACACATGCATTCTAATTAAATTTCTAATGTCTTTTTAAAAAAAAAATTAAAACATTCATTTAATTTCATGCAGATATTTGTTCAACCTTAAGAAAAAAGTTAAAAATAAGGCGTATGTTAAGGATTTGATATGCAAGGCTTATATTGATGAAGAGATCTCAATATTTATCTTGTACTATTTTAAGTCTCACTTGAGAACAAGAATTAATTGCATTCCAAAATATGATGACAGTGAGGAAGTGCTTTTGAATGGGAATTTATCGATATTTTTCTATCCTGGATGACCTTTACCAGAAAATGCAATGAGAGGAAGATACTTGAGTTGTCTTTTTTTAAATCATCTTCTTAATTGATATTTTTTAAAAAATTTATCTATTAATATTAAGTTGATTAGAAATTGAACTTTATAATTTGTTTCAATTTGTTTTCTATAGAATTATCATAGTCTCATGATCTAGGTTATGAATTTGACAGGTTCACTCGAGTTTATCCAAGTTGATCTAATATATTATCATCTCAATATTTAAAAAAAATATCATTTTGAAATTTTTTTAGTGATGATCTAGAATATCTTGAAAACTATTAACCAAATCGTATTGAATCAACACCTGAACAGTTTAATTTTTTTTTTTACTAGAAAATATGTTTACAATGTTTTTATAACATTTTCAACCCTCAACTTACAGCGGGGCAAAGATCTGCTGAAGAACTAAGTTACAATTGCTTTAAAGAAACCCAAGAACCAAAGAATAATCCACTCAACAGTGGATTACTTGGAAAAACAGCAAGGGGCTGGGCCTGCAAGCTGGTATTGGAGCTGGACCATCTGGTTCATTTTCCTAATAAGAAGCACTTTTACCAAGGGATTCTTTCGACTTCAACAGTGCAGACTCTGTAGAGGTATACTGGATGTTAGGATGTCGAGGATTAGTTGACGATACGATTCTATGCCCTTTTACATGCATCGGAATCACTTCCAAGAAGATTATTTCAATCAACCAGAATTCTTCAAAAGGAATGCTAAGGTAACCCTGCCCCTCGTAACTAAGCCTGGACAGTTGTGACAAGACAACCATAGATTGATGCTACCTATAAATGGCTACTTCATCTCCACCACAAGTGGTAATAGCATAGCGTTGGTAATACTCAATCCACTCTCCTATTATTATTTCTTCCATAGGTTTGTTACATGTAAATTTGACAATTTTCATCCATCTAGACTAATAATGGATGACAGCATAAATTCTACCAAAAAGGAGAAGAATTTTACACTCGCAAGATAAGATATATTTTACAGCTTTTCAAACCTGAATGGATGCGGATCCTCCGCTCTCTTTGAGTGAACCATGAAGCCTAAATCAAAAGGCATCACTTCCATCTCCAAGTATTGAGAGAGAAAACGGGGCAATAGCAACATTGAACGTGGGTGAGCCTGCTTTGTCGATGTGTTTCATCTCAAAGTCACCTTCCTGCAATTGTACGAAAGAAATAAATTTTACTAGCATCCCTATGAAAGGGAAATATCCAAAATTTTCAAAATCATTCGCACCTAAAATAAACTAAAAAAAAATTAATTCATTTAGCTTTAAGAACACTTCTACGGACCACGACTTCCAAGAACGAAAGGCATATAACCATAAAATAGAAAGCATGATGCCAGCAAGGCAAACATCCATTACTGTGCTGGAATTTGTTGTGTGGTGAAATATAAACTAGATTACATATCTCTGATACAGATATAATCAAGACAATATTTCAATACATGATAAAAACAGCCTTGCTTCGAGGCTATATGAACACTGGCCATATATCATGCTCTAACTTCAATACTCATGGGATTTATCAATCTTGATATATAAGCACAAACCTTGTCCCCATCCCCTCCAAATTAAGAAAAGAAAAGGTGAAAAACCAGCCATCACTCTTCAGGTTGAGAGAATATAACTGCAACTTACCATTCTACCATTGGGAGTGCATAGCGGGCATGCAGATGAGTATTCAAATGCTGTCCTAGGAAGTATAACTGGCTGTTCACCAATAACTCCAACTCCCCTGCAGCATGACAAATGATACAAAATTCATAGGAAGCCAATGCTGATGGAACCAAAAAGTAAAAGAAATTGATGGACGATGCATGACACAATCCATAGGATTTGTCTCATCGAAGAAGTTGTCACCAAAACCAAGATATATAAACCAGAGTACTTTTGAAGAATCTTGACCAGAATAAGATAATTTAACTCACCAAACATTTTCAGTTTTTCCTTTGGCATCTGTGATAATCCAGTGTCTTCTGAGAAGTTGAACGGGGCGATCTGAGTTATTAGTGATTCTTATTCTATATGCAAAGAAGTACTGCCCCTTTGAAGGCTGACTTCGGCCCTCGATGTACAAGCTCCTAACTTGAATCCTGATCCCCTGATATACACAAGACTTGGGTTATGACTGCTCAAATCAATTTAAACCATTTCTAATATGCCTTTTATTTGGCCTCTTCCTTTTAATCAACTTTATTTTATCTATTGCTAACTCAGTTTATGCAAAGTACAGCAACAAGATGATTACCTGATCAAGAGCACAAAACTCAAATCTAGACCAGATTGTGGGTATTTACTTTGACATGTTGAAAAGATCATGCATAATAAAGCAATTTTGTATTGTTTATTGCCAACTCACACATATTGCAACTGTCCCATCCATACACAACCCATTTATTCTCTCAATTTCAAACATGTCTGTACTATCATCGAAAAGATCATGCATAGTAAAGCACCTTTGTGTTATGTATCGCCAGCTCGCACGTATTATGAAGCCCCATCCAGAATTATCCCATTTATTACCCAATTTGAACATATTTCCCATGCTGATAGTATTTTATTAGATATGATATACCAGGAGGTCAAAACTGGTTATTCCAGAGCATCAGGTGGGTCTCTAATTCAAAAATGCTGAAATAAGTTTTGCAGTGGCCAGATTTAAATACACAAATCAAATTGTAAGATAACAGAGTCAAGGAAAAATGGAGAGGATAAACATATGGGATTTTTAAGTTTAAATCAATTTATATGCCAGATGGTCAAAGAAGCTACATGAACTAAATGAAATCAGTTTATATCAAACAAGGGATTTCTAAAACAGTAATAACCACCATGCTGATCAGATTGTTAGCATACCAAGGTAGTTGCATCACTTGAACATTTCAAGAGAGAGTGTGGCACAATTTCCTTTAACTCATCTCGATACCTAGCTGCATCCTGCCAAAAATTTACCAGAGATAAAAAGTTTATCAGAAACGTCCATGGTAAACAGAATAGCTTAGGAATAATGTGAAATTATTTTTTATGGCATGATTCTGGCAAAATAGTTGCTATATCAAAAAACTGAAATCATAACTGTAAAGTGCAACCTCATTTTAAGTCCAAGAAATATATAGGCCCCATTCCAAGACACTAGGATGAAGAAAAGACTGTTACTTGTACTGTTGTAATATATAGATTGATGCATCTCATTGCAAACTACCATTGGATATCCAGGCTTCCATGAAGTTATATCACTTCCATGCCCTTTACTAGAATATTGAATTGCTTTGTGGTACTTTTATGGTCATATTTGTGCTGATAGATGATTTAAGAAACAAGCATGCAGTCACCGGATAAGGCAAATGCCAAAGAGAAAAGATGGGATATCTTATGCTAAACTGACAACATCCTAAGAACCTACACTGTCAAAGCTTGCAGAAGGGTGGTTGGTGCAAGAGGTCTTCAACTCAAGTGCTCCATGTGGGTTGAGGCCAATTGAGGCCAACTATATCTTAACCTTAGATATATATCGTGTGTTTGACCCACGATTGGGAACACTCATAGTTTTCGGACACTATTCTCTTATGAACTCTTCATGAAGGGGCAAACAAAATCTAAAAGCCTATAAAACTTAAGAACAAAGGAAGCACAGAGTAGTTTATCCCGGTCATTTACACTGCTGGTAAATGATTATTCTCAATAACCTTTTTTTCTATTACAGCATAACGAGAAACTTAACAGGTAAAATGGGCAACAACTGGCAAGCTGAAACATTACAAAAGACGCAGAATTGAAGAATCAGGGAGACTGAAAAAATAAACAGAAAAACAACACGATAACCATTTTGACCAAACCCAAACACGAAATGTTTCCATCTAAAATGAATTACTTCTCCAGTGGTCTAAAAAGAATAGCGGCACAAATAAACCCACTATATAATATAAAGTAACATCACATTCAAATTGGAAATGAGATGCCGCAAACAGTTACCTCAAACTGCTCATCAGCAACTGCCTCCTTCAGCAACCTATGCAGCCGCAAAACTGGTTCCTCTTCCTCAAATGATTTCAACGAATCACGAATTCTCGCAGCTTCTTCATAATCCTAATGTCAAAACAAACAAAGTTATAGAGTTACAATAGACATTGGTCAACTTTCGATACTCAATAACCCATTTTATTGCCATAACAAAAAACCAATCAAGCTTCTTGACCTTCGATGTCACACATATTTTGCTTATATTGGCCACATCCCCAACCAAAAAAAAGGGTAACTTTGAACCCACAAATTGCTACATTTTCCGAGAAACCAAACAGTGAGTAAGCATACAATTTCACAATTAAAATGTAATCACAAATCAGAATTTTTTAAAAAAAAAGAAAGAAATTGATTTTATTTAAAATGAAATTGTTCCAAAGAAATAAACACAATGAATTAACTGTGCGAAAACATAACAGTAATAATAGTAAAATGTTACCTCAGATTGCGCAGCAACCTCCATTTGTTGTTTTAGCATAGCATACGTTTGGCTCCGAGACAAAAACGAACTCGGACTATGATCCGAACCCGAACTGGAACTTGTTCCTTCACCGTTTCCATCTCTCTCAACAGAACATGCAACAATCCGACAATTTCTGTAGGAAACTCTGAAACTCAAACACTGTCTCCTCTCCTCTCCGAAGCTCCGACCTGGAACAAACCTCCTCGTACCCGTACTAAAATCCGTCGACAGTCTCAGATTGAGGGACTGCATTTTTTTTAGAATAAAAAGAAGAAGGTAAAGAGCGCCAGTGTTTTTTATTTTTATACATGTCCGGCGACCGTGAGACTTTTTTACTACGAAGTGACTAAATTGACCCTATGAATATGTGCGGTTTATGGTAGATTAGAGAGACGGTGGAGAAGGGTAATTTGTGGAGGTCGTAGTTATTGAGGAGGGCGGGCTATTCATAGGGGAGGGGGTAGCAGATTTTTGCTGATTATAGAAGAGAAATTTACACGTGTTGGATTGAGAGCGAGAAAAAGAAAATCAAGGAATCCTCGTTTAATTGGTCAAACGAAACGAACCACAGGGAAATAGACTGCTTGTTGAATTCCCGAACGACTTGCTGATTACCTTATTACTATGATGACTCTTCTTGGTATGATTATGCTTCGCTATTTCTCTGCCACAACGTCTGCTATACTAGCTATCTCACCTATGCCTTTAGCACGTTGAAATTTTTTAAAAAAAAATTAAAACTAGAGTATACATGCTATTTTAATATGTTTTTTTTTTTAAAAGAATTCTAATTATAAATAAAAAAGTTTATCTAAATATCTAATAATAATCTATATAAATAAATAAAAGTTGTTATAACTAAAAAATAACCGAAAAAATTAAGAGAAAGATAATGAAACCAATAAAGGCTTGCAAAAATTAAATACAAAACAAAAAAATTGTTTATCCAATAAAGGCTTGCAAAACTTATGGTCTAGGTAATGAGACCAAGATAAATCAATATAAAAGAAATTAAAGGTAACCACAAAACCAATTTTTTTAAAAAAAACAAATATGTGAAATTATAAAATCATAAAGAAAATGAGGAAAAAAATGATTTCTAACCATATTAACTCTTAAATCTTGTAACTCCTGTCATTAGATCAGAAGCATGAAAAGTAAAAAAATCATGAAGTCCAATCCCAAAAAAATCAAATATTGAAGGATGTAACCAGGAAAAAAAAATCAACCGCATAAGAAATTATAATTAAAAGAATGATGGTGAAAATCAATATAAAAAATAAATTTATGGGTATCAAAAAAATCAAATTGGAGAGTTAAATTGAAAACAAAAAAAACTTTAACAAAAAAGAAAGAAATCAAAAGAATAAGAGCTAAATTGAAAAAAATAAAACAACATAAACTTTGATTGAATGATGAAATTTACAACTAATAAAATTTTAATAAAAGAGTCTGGGGTAAAAATGAGAAATCAAAAGAATAAGGAGCTAATTGAAAAAAACAATATATGAAAAATTATAATTTAAGAACTAAATTGGAAACATAAAAAACTTTTCTAAAAAGGTCAAGGATGAAAATATGCAATAAAAAACATAAGGACTAAAATTGAAAAATGAAATGAAATAAGGATAAACATGCACTTTCTTTAGACGAGAGAGAAAAAAAGGAAGGAAAAAAAAAGAAACAACCATCGGTGATAAACCACTCATCATTTGTTGTCGGCGTAACACTAGAAGGAAGAAGACGCAATAGCGTTTCTAAGGACACGGTGGAAGGTCATGTTTGGCCACCGAGTGGCATCGCACGTGTGACGCAAAGAGTGCGAACACCGCCCACACGCTAGCAACTTTTACGAATTAAAAATTAAAAAATCAATGTAAAATTACCAAAACACCCCTCATTACCACTGAAATAACAAATAAACCAACGTGTAAGGATCAAAACACCCCTAACTGCATTAATTATTTTTTGTCTTTTCTAAGGGCAAAGATGTGTTTTAATTGTAGCCTAATAAGAAAAGAAAAAAAAACCCTTGGTCAACCACTCAAATATTTTTTTTCTCTTGAGGGTAAGGAAATATTTTTACTATTTTAAATTTTGCAAAAAGACAAAAAAAAAAAAACATTGGTCAACAATTATTAATTTTGTTGACCTTCGGGTAGAAGAGTATTTTCACTATAATGGTAATTTTGTCAACAAAAAATTAGAATAGACTAATGTACCTCTTATCAATCTTTTAATGAATAATAAACCTATGAAAAAGACCAAAATACCCTCACAACCAAGGCTTCCATTTTTTCAATTTAAAGGCGAAATGGTAATTTTACTGTAACAATTCACAGTAAACTATGTCTATGACTACAATGAAAAACTCACACCCTATAATTTCCTACTTAATATATCTATTTTTTTTTATCATTTTCTTACAAATTTATTCAATAGTTAAAAGTTATAAAATAAAAAATTATATGTTAACAAAAAAACTAAGTTGTTAGGAGTTTTTCAAAACTCATTTCATCTTGGCCAAGAGTTTTACAATCAATACTATTTGAGAACAGATGAAACGTTTTCTCTAATTCACTTAGGGTGATGAATCCTCTATTGATTACTTAAATATCTTCATATAGTT
>Ga0307517_10005541_pt1 | contig 18973 bp, 6 predicted proteins | sample 23_EM_MG_FD_194515 | JGI IMG/M metagenome (GOLD analysis project Ga0307517, IMG submission 194515) | Populus trichocarpa ectomycorrhiza microbial communities from riparian zone in the Pacific Northwest, United States - 23_EM | ecosystem: Host-associated > Plants > Roots > Unclassified | place... | reverse complement strand
TGATTTAAACTTTAAATTAAAAAAAAAAATCAATTTATCAAAGGGAAAAAAAATAAAAGGAATTAGGATCAAAATCGATATAAAAAATAAAAATAAATTCTTGATTGTAGAGTAAAATTGAAAAGAATAATAGATTTTACAAAAAAACCAAGAAAAAAAAAATCAAAAATCAAAATAATAAAGATTAAATTAAAAAATAACGTGCTATGATTTAAAAACTTAGAATGGATTAAAACCTTTGTAAAGAATAAATGTTATTGAAAAGGTAATTATGTTTATCTATATAATAACGCTAGGTGCTTCAAATAAAAAAGTTCAAAAAAAAATTTCAACATTTGAAAGACATTATTAAAATATGTTTAAATAAAATCTTAAAGACGATATGTTTGTTTGTTGTAGATATTATAAAATTAGAAGACTTCTAATTTAGAACCATTTCACGAGAAAATATAATGAATCCAAGATATATATCTCATTTCAATGTATCACAAATGTTGTTCTTAATCAGTAATATAAAAAATAAATTGTTCTGTTGTTAATTATTTACAATATAATATTTATTGTTTATCATGTAGAATTACGTTGATGCAATTGATAGCACAGTTATACATGATTATATATCTTAAGAGAATCAAATTCTATTTATTAGTAGAAAATATGTACCAATGCAAAATTTAATGGTTGCATGTAACTTTGACATGTAATTCATATTTGTCTGGGTAAGATAATAAAACAGTACACATGATACTCGTCTATTGATAATTTCAATATAAAATTTTCTAAAGTACCAAAAGGTAATTACATGTTTAAATTAAATTTTAATTTAACTATTATTATGGTTAATTTTTATTTATGAAATTACTTATAAATTCCAAACTTGTTATTATCACATGGAAATATTATTTGGTTAATGCCATTTATCCACACAAGTAAGGATATTTTGGTTTATGTAAAGATAAAAAATATTACTTGCTAGATTTTTAGCATTGAGAACAACTAAAAAGTCATGAAGAATTATTTAATCATTTATTTATCATTATGTAATGTAATAGAATATATTTTTAGAATATCAAAAAAGAGGTGAAAAGTTTTGCAACACATGCTCACTTATCCACACATAACATTAGAAGGAAATAGCAAAAGGACGTGATATTTGCTAAATTTAATCTTAATTTTATTCCTGATGACTTTTAAACAGAATATCGTTACATGTCCTGATGATTCTAGGAACCCCGGCAATATCTAGCATGTTTGCCATGCTTGCTCTCGTTGAAGTACTTCTTCTATGTCCTACTGCATCACATATTCGTCATCTCCCAGCAAGATTTGAAGAAGGATGAATTTCTATATTTAAACTGACAGATAAGGTTTTAGGATTACAGATATGTTTTTCGGCAGACTATTAGCAAGCAATCTTTCGGGTTTTTTAGGCTCAATTTGTACTTCAAAATGCAGATTGCCGAAGAAAAAAAGGCTTTTACCCTGCACTTGCCAGTGAACCACTTGGATCAACACCTTTCAGGGAGTTTGCTCTAAGGCAAATGCTTCCCGCTGATGGTGTCGCCTGCAATCGCCTGCTGATTGGTTTGTAACAAAATAATTTCTCTGGCGTTCCTGTCTCTATTTCTTATACATGACACCTCTATTTTCTTCCGAACTTTTTGTCAAGTTATTTATAATAAGAAATATGATCACATCTTCAGGACATATGAGGAAATATGTACGGCCCAGATGGAAGAATTTTTGCAACATTATCCTGAAGCACAATTATTAGATACATCCTACTGGCACAAGCATTCAAGTCCACTTCTGATAATTGCAGTCTCTGGAAATGGAATACTCTGTTTCTAACTACTCTAAGTTGGAAATGATAACCAAGAGATCATATTTGACATATGATTATGATCAACTCCCATCTTGTTATGCTTAATTATGCAATACCATTGTCAGGATTTTTTCGGATATTTAGGCAATTTTGCAGTCTCATTCCATATCCGATTGTCTGTTTCTATGTTTTAAATGTTAAAATTTGGATGAGCCTCTTCCTGATTAAAATCAGTACCAATCTTTCTTGTTTATCTCCTTACAACACAAGTTATTATGAAACCAATAAAAGAAATGTTGAATGTTGCAACTTCACTAATTTTTTTTTTCTCAACCAACCAAGAGTTTATCCCGAAACTCCCATCTCAGGGGAAATTAGAACTTAAAAATCCGAGTGTCATGTTTCGGACAATTACAACAAGCTATGAAGATTACAAGGAAACAAAAAAGACTCTTTAATCATGTATTGATATCTTTTGTGTATCATCTAAAAGATTGAGGCACCCACCTTAGTTTTCCCCGACATAACCTCTTTGGCTTCGTTGATCTTTGAAGCAAGATAATGGCTCCCTCCAGCATCAGGGTGATTTGCCACCATCACTCTCCTATGAGCCTCCTTGATCTTCTCCATTACAGCACTCTCTCTGAAACAAAAGAAGAAAGCAGCACACGTTTTATATATGCAAGTGAATTGGAAAATTTTCCAAAAGATACAATATATTTATGTACTAATGCACAAAGAGAGAACCGATAATTCAAAAAAGGGGGAGTTCATCCAAACCATTCATTTGTCCAAGTTAATTTAAATCAATTGATTTTTACGCCTTTAATTGCCTGAAGCAATGTAAATGCTATTGTTTACCGAATCCGGTAAATATGAATTGGGAATGTGTGACAAGTTTAACCAGCAAGCGAGCACATTACTGCTAGCCTACTAGCATAAGGTGCTAGTAACCCCAGAATACATCCAACTGAAAATAAATATCAGACTTGGATACGAGCTGTTTACCTCACTCCAAGAATTAAAGCTGCTTCTCTCCTTGTCATCTCCTGCTCGAACCCACCTTTATAAAATCTTTGAACACGCGGAACTACAGGCCGAGCTTTGAATGCTTGCCATGCTCCAATTAAAAATCTACCACTCCAGGCAGCGGCAGCCACAGTAGCACCTAACACTAGAGGAGATTCCTGGACAAAGGAAACAAATTAAGCAGAAGTAGGTGGAAAACCATCCAACTGGTTACTGCTAAATCAGCCTAATAGCCATATTATTTGGTGACAAACTGTTCACAAACTAAATGCAGCTTCTGTCCCCCAATAAACATTGAATAATCAGAGTTTTAGCAAATCTAATGCAATAATTGAAGAATGCTCATAATTTGGAGAGCACAACCATGTAATTTAGTACTATTTCTCTATTTTTTTCTTTCTTTCTTTCTTTTCTCATTTCCACTTATTCAAGTGGGCATCCTTGTGTATGGTCTAATAACCAAGAATGCTGAGCACTGAGATTGCTGCACTATGTCTACTCAACAACAACATTGTGGCTGGACTTACAATTTAAACAAGGTGAAAACTAAATAGGCTCGGTATGCATGTAAGTGCTGTAATGAACAAAATTTGTCTTCGCATGCCAAGCAAGAAAGATGAGACTTCTTGAAATGCCAGTCTAATATAACTGAATATGAGATTCAACCAGCATAGCAATATCAAAGATCCAGCGTTTGATAGGCTTTAAGAATGACAATGCATATTGAGGTTAAAAGCAATATAAGATTAAAAACACTTTAAACTTTAAAACCCACAACGGAAACATCAAGACAAAGGCTTTTGAAATGCTCAATTACTCATTCAATGGTCAAAATAAAAGCAACCCATTTAGCAAACACCTCAAAAGACTCGGGCTTTATAGTATATATATCCACTGTAAAAGAAAGGAAAGGAGAAGGATGGCTAAGAATCCTTACCATTATTACTATATATTGTAATAAAACTCTGCTACTTTTAAAAAGAAAGTAACGATCTTAAGAAACAGCACCAAAAATCTGCAATCAACAAAGCAAAATTGAATTAAAATCGAACTAAGCAAAAAAATATACAACATTCTTATTCCTATACTTACTAAAACAAATCAACAATATAACGAACGAAACTTCTTCAATTCTAATTCAAAACCCAGATAAACAAAAAACAAAAAGAAGCAAGAAACTAGCCTTGTTTGACAGCTGGTTAAGCTTGAAGCTTTAAAAGAAGAAGTAGAAATGGCACTTTATTTACAAAATAAAATAAAAATAAAGTGAAGGCCCTGGAAGACAATTTGAAAGTTCGAAACTTGGTGTGTTTCTGTTTCTGGAGAATTTTATTACATTATACTTTTATAATGCTATGTTAAAACTTGGGCAACAAGACAGCAACATGACAAAAACACGGCAACCGCCTCTGAATCACAAGCTAGCGTGTTTTTTTTCCTTCTTCTTCTTCTATCTGGAGAAACCCTTGAGACAAAATAATGAGCTCAGAACTGGTGACGATGGGCCTTTATTTCTAGAGGCCGGCTTTCTTGTTCTCTTAACCCAATTTGGGCGAGGGTGCTGGATTTTGAGGGTGTTTGGTATGTCGTCTTTTGGGAAAATATTTCTGTCTAAATAATTATGGCTATCGTGTTAGTTATTTTACTGAATTTATTTATTTTTTAAAATAAAAAAGAGTAGAAAAGAGAAAATCAAATTCATTATATGTAAAAAATAATAAACATGTCTCTATATAAACTTTCATTTTTTTAGATGTAATTGTTGAGAATATAGTTAATAAAAATGTAATATATTTTTTTTAGATTAACATGGATGTTTCAACTTGTGTGCACTTCGACCAATTCTATATGCCTTAAAATTAACGACCATGTAAGTTTCTAGTGATCTTAAAAGAACTCGAACTTGTGATTATTAAAGAACAAACTTAAAATCTGACTAGTTAGCTACCTCTCATGATTCTATTTGTTTTTTTACTATTAGTAATGCATTTTTATTGTGTAATATTGACACTTTTACATGTACATAAAACTAAGAGATTAAATGAATATAATAGTATGTTTAATTTTATAAAATAAGAACTATCAAATAAATTAATATATGTAGTGATAAATTACGTAATATACTTTTAATAATCTTGGTATTAGATTAAACTCATCAAAATATACATTAAGTGTCCAAAAATAAATTCCTAACAAGTTCCTATGAACTAGTTACTGAAAGTATTTGCATTGTTATTAATAAAAAAAAGGTATTGTAGTTAGTTTAATATAAAATATGAGAGTATTTGATTTTTTTTTAAAAAAAAAAACTATATATCATGACATCTCAAATTCTCTACGTTTTAGAGAGGAATCATGTTTCCTGCCCAATCGAATGTGCTAGAGCATTCGAGATTTTTAGAAACTCAAGATTTCTTAGCGTACCAAACACAAGAATGCTTGATATCTTGAATTGCTATTTTTTATTATTATTATTAATTTGAATGTTCGAATCATGTTGTGCATATTTTAATTAATTTTATAAATTTTAAAATTAATAACTATATAAATCTCCAGTAACCCTGAAAAAATTCAAACTCATGATTATTGAAGAGCAAATTCAAAATTTAACTAATTAAGCTACTTTTTAGAGTTATTCTCCTTACACAATCTTGAACGTGTTTGATGATATCTACTGTTAAAATGCTTTTATATTATAATATAATTAAAATCCAAAAAAATTCATTTTGTGGCTTTTTATTTTTGGCTTCGAGTTTTTTTTTTAACTGTGAAGAATAATAATTTTTAAAAATATTTTTGAATTAAAAATATATTAAAATATTATTTTTTATATTTTTAATTTCAACACATCAAAACTATCAAATTCATCTTAAAAATAATTATTTTAATTTTTTTTATAATAAAAAATAATTTAAAAAGTATTTTGATGATCAAGCTTGAATTCTCAACTACATATTTTTAGGTTTTTGTTTGGTATGGTTTCTACAAAACCATTTTAGTTATATTCATTTTTATTTATAACTTATAGAAATAAGTTTTAACTTATATCAAGATTTTGTTACAAAATTGAGGTAAAATTTTGATTAAATCAGAAGTTAAAATTCTTAACTTTTACAAATAAATTTTAATTTAATCTACGCTTCTCATTTAAAATAATATATTTTTTTATTTTTTAAAATTTATTATTAACATCAATACATTCAAAAATAATAAAATATAAAAAAAATTAAAAATATTTTCTTAAAAAAATATAGATAAACCACAATCCAAAAACTATACAAGAAGATAGTATCCGCCAATACAGTAGCTACTACCTTCTTCAAATTTCACAATATTTGAAGAAACTTAAGAGAGAGATAAACCCTCCCCATGGTAGAGGATGAGAAGATGGTACCCGCCAATGCTGACTGACGGCAAAGCCAATGTGAACGATTATTATTTTACTAAAGAGTCAACTAAGAACAAGTCGTAAGTAGTTGACAGGTAATAACTGGCAATCTGGCATGACACATGCCAACGAATAAGATAGAGAGAGTAAAGTATCATTGTTAAGGTGGGAACGTTCATTAAATTCTTGTCTGTTCTTACTATGCCTTGTACAATGCGCTACTAAGGCAAGCCAGTGGACCAAAAGTCATCCCTCTCCCCTTGACGCAAGACTAAACTAAAGTCTTCACTGTCTCTTCCAAAATCTCATAGAATTCTCTCTCTTTCTCTCTTTCTGTACTGCTCTTTCAAGCTTGAATTGCTCTGCTCGTTGCTAGATGATGCAGTTTGGTTTTCTTTGCTTCTAAGTTACAGCAGGTTTGTGCGTTTTTTTTACTTTTTTTTCTTGTTTTTGTTTTTGTGTAGTGAGTTCTTAAGTGGGTTTCATCAATTTAGCTTAAAAGTTTAACACCCTTTGCTGTTCATGAATGATTTTGTTCTTTTAAAGTCAAATTGGGTATCTGTTCTTGTCATATACGGGCAGTCTCATCTAAATGCATCAATGTGTAAAACTAGCTAATAAATTTGTGAATTGTCATGCTCTGCTTTGTCATGAGCTTTCTAATCAAAATGCTAACAGTAATAATCATAGTTATAAGACGAAAGCCAGGGTTTACCGGGCCTGAGGCACGGGTTGGCGGATCATCCAAGCTATGATTTTCCTTAAAACCTCTTGAAGCAACGTTGTTTCATGCGTTTTTTTTTAAGCCTTCTTTTTTTACAAATAAAAAAAAAACGGTTCCAAGTACAACCTGCCTAGGCTAAGCTCTGGGCCAGGTTGATCCGCCAGGTTGGGTTTATAACTATTACAGTAATGCTATGTTGAACTAGGTCTTTAAGTTTTTTGCTTACAACGTAAGAACTATAGAGTCTGCTAGAAGTCCTTTTGGTTAATGATGTTTTTACACAACATAGAATCAGCTATCTGTGTAAAATGCTTGGTGAAGTTAGGATTTAAGAAGTAATCAGCTGCAGATTATCAATAGGATGGTCACTTGGTTTATTCAAGATTGAGTGACATAACGAAAGTATAAAATTAGTCAATAAGGTTGACGCTTATCATGAGTTGTGGAGCAAAAATAATCATTGGATGGCTTGAGTGCTGAAAACTTCCCTAACGTTGCTTGTAAAGGTCTTAACCATTCCAGGGAAGTTGCGGTATAGAGATTAATCTCTCAAATGCGCAGGAAAATTTAAGTATCCCGAAGATAAATTGCTTGATGGTGGTGATTGTTAAGTGAGACATCAAGTGCTAGTAGCTAGAACCGTTGCAATTTTTGATACATTTGCATTAAGAAATAAATTCAGTTGGAAGTTTTTGATAGATCAAGTGGTAGTAGCTAGAACCACTGCAATATGGTAAGTACTCCATTGGTTAAATGTAACCTTTTGAGCTTTACTTCAGTAAGCTGAACGACTTCACCAAAGGTTAAAACCATGGGAACTAAACTAAACTAGAATTTTTATGCTCGAACATGTTTGGCCCGAATGAGCTTTTTTTATTTATTAAGAATGATTTATTGATCTCATGAATTCATCAAATCATTACGAGCATAGGAGCAACTGGTGTTTCGCCTGCATTTCTTATTTTTCTTCTCCCGCCTATGGGTTCCTGCTCTTGTGAATAAAAATATTCAATGTGTTTCTTCATGTATGTAATTGGACATGCATCTATGTGTATTGAATATTGTCTTCATTTTCTGTTCCTTTTGTAGGCCCTATTAATAAGAAATGGCTGACCATGAAAAAGATGATGTAGCAATGCTGTCAGACACTCATCCAAAGTTAGTGGATGAAGAGGTGGATTCTCGATTTTCGCCATTTCTTTCCAGGACTCAAAGTGCATCAATTTCTATTCCTGTGAATTCCATGGAGTCATATGGTTTTGAAACCAATCTTGTTGGCTATACTGGTCCACTGCGTAGTGAAAGAAAAGCTCCACTGGTACAAATGAGCGGTCCTTTATATATCAACCGTAACACTGAAAACCTATTCCTGGCAAATCATGGTGTAACAGCTCACAAAAAGGTGGAACCCAAGCCAGAAAGATATCTATCTTTTAAAGGAATGGATCCGAATGACTGGGATGACATGTATACTACTACAAATGCCCACTTAATGAGGTCTGGGCAACTAGGGATGTGCAATGATCCTTACTGCACAACATGCCCATCGTTAATCCATTCCAAAGATTCCAGGGTATGCTTTTGTTCTAATAGAAAAAATTGGAGTTGCTGTTATGATATCCTGGATTTTTACTGCTACTTCTTGTTGCCCTTCATTATTCAAACAGGAGGAACCGGTTTCTATATGGATTATGATTAAGACTCCAGCCATAAATGGCTATTTTGTTGCATATATTTTTACTTGGTCACTTTTGTTGAGTAATTCTATCATAAAACTAGGATTTTCTCCATCACTAGTTTGGTTTCATGATGACTTCTATTGTTATCAACATAGCGAGTGTGGGTCATGTTGTAGTTTGTGGCTTATAGGCAGATGCTGGAGCGGAATGACGACATCTGCCTCTCTAGGATTTATTTAATGTTTTGTTGCTAGAGACAATTAGTTGGTTGGTGGTTGCGAGGGCAATGCCCTTGTGGTAAGGTACAAGGGTAAAAATTATTAATACTCCTTGAACGATTAGGATTCCTTAGGTAGCTAGGTTTCCTTGGACGGTTTAGGATCTACTATAAATATATACCATGTAACCCTATTTTGACATAGTAAAAAATAAAAATTCCTCACTCCTGTGGATGTAGAGACATTGCCAAACCACGTTAAATCTTGTCTTCTTTCTGGTTTCTCTCCTATTGCAATGTTTATCAATAGTTGCTGCAGTTTTTTCACAACAGGCCATCATTTCATTGCCATCTCTTTGAAAGTGATGCCTAGTTGCTTAGTGGGATTAGAAATAAAAATCTTGCAAAAGGCTTCTCATTTCCTTGACATGCTATCCCAAAGTGGTTGCACTTGGTGAAAAGATGAAATCTTGTGAATTCATGATGTGATAAATCTCACAAGTTAAAATAAAAGTTGTAATGGTGATTGGTCCATACTATCGAGGCCGTTCTTTTTGGCGGTGACAAAGTGGTGGAATGGGATTATGATAATAATTTTTGATGCTTTCATGAAGGAAAAAGCGGTGGTAATAGAGGTTGTGCAGATCCAGTGTGGGTAATGTTCATATTCTTTATGGTTGAAAGGTGTTATATGTCATCAGAGATATTGTGTCCCAGTTTCCTCTTATTTTTAGCAATATTTTCTTTTAATTGAGCTAATTGAAAAGGAAAAATGTTATATCGAGGACTGTGATTTAAGTATATATAGTTAGGTATTGGTTGTGGAGTACTAAACTTGTATTTATCTGAGGGGGATTTGGTTTATGAGCTCCAGTTGCGTATGCTCTGTGGGTACGGAACTTTATAATACCTAATAATGATGGTTCACTATAGACTTATTTTGTTGGCTGGGAAGTTGTTGAATTTCATATTCTCTTTTTGTATTGAATTGGAAATTATCTATGTGCTTATCTGAAATTCATCTGATTGCATTCTTCTTTGGATGTAGCCTTAACTGTTTGGGAACCATTAAGTTCTTGTGGTCTTTTGGAATGTTCATTTGCATGAATTTGTTTGCAAAATTTACCCTGGTAATCAGTTAAATTCTTCCACGGCATAAATGTGTGGCAGCAGAAGCTCAAGGTCTGATCTTTGACATTCTGTTGGTTGGTTTTAATGACTATGGCATGATGGAGGGGAAAACCATGGTTCAAGGAGGAGGAATTTGGTGGAGGAAGAAGAAACACTAGTTCACCTTTTGGCTTTTCAAAGTTCAAGATTTATTATATTTTTATCATAGCTTTTAAGAGAATAGTTTCGTTTTGTTTTGGAGATTTTGACAGCTTATATGCATATGGTGAAGATGATGAGTTGATGCATTCACAAAATTTGACCTTAGCTGGTGATGATTAGCTTTGATGTCTATGTTTCCGGGTTTGTTTAGTTTTTTGGTAAGTTCCTATGCCATGATTAACTTAGGAAGCTAGGCAAACCTATTTTTTCTCCAAGTAGATTTGTAAGAACTTTATGGAAGGGGTTGCCTAGTTTCAAACCAGATCAAGAAGCAGTGTTTTACTTGTGGGAATGCGTCGGAGAGAAAAGTTGTGTGTGCTCTTTCAATAATCTTTCTCGGTTACATGGGCTTAAAATAAAATAAAATCTTCAGCATCTACCTGCAAAAAAATTACATTCCAACTGCAGGCAAATTGTGTATCTTCTCTAATTCTACGAGTAGGAAACAATATTCAGTATCCTGTGATTGGCTTATAAACAGTGTTGAACCATTACTAGATCATAGCTTTACTTTATAATGTTGTCCCATGTCTTGATTATTATATATTATATTAATTTTATGGACCTGCCTCAATGTGTTCACCAGCTTTCTGCTTTTGTGCTTCTTGCAGTTTCGTAGTGTTCTCTATGGAGATGCTAAAGGTTGGGCAAGGAGATTCAATGATGTTATAAACTTGTATATTCCTAGAGTTATGAATCCTCATACTCAAGTGGTTCAGAAGTGGAACAAATTTTTTGTCATTTCGTGCTTGGTGGCAATTTTCGTCGATCCCTTGTTTTTCTTCCTCCTATGGGTGCAACAGGTATGTTTAGCTTGCTTATAGTTCCAGAATTTATAGCTAGAGTGGTGTTAAATAGTACTGTTCACAGATTATGCAGTTACATATAGCTCTGAAACCATGATTTTAGCAACTTTTAAGCAGTTTTGTTAAGTTTTAGGGCTTTCAATTTTCTGTGTTCTAATCATGGATATTCTATTGCTGAGAGGGTCCATGATGAGGTCTTTGTCTGATCGTGATTTTACTTGGATTGTATAGAACTTACAGATTCCACAGACAACTATTTGAAAAGAACTTCCATAATAATTGCTCAAAAGCTGCTGTTATTGCTAAGATACTTCATCTGTTTTTGACTTCAATGCTTTATTATTTAGGCATTTCATATGATATTCTCCTCAGTTCACACTTTAGCTTGTATTTTTTTGGAATTACATTATTTTCATTTTTGGTTGCAGGAAAACAATTGCATAGTTATTGACTGGCCATTGGCTAAAACAATTGTGGTTTTTAGGAGTTTGACTGATCTCATCTACTTACTGAACATACTTCTTCAGGTACACTAGCTCCTTACATTAATCTGATTATCTTTCTTTCTTTCTAGCTGCTGTTAGACCTGTCATTAGCTCCTTACATTAATCTGATTATCTTTCTTTCTTTTTAGCTGCTGTTAGACCTGTCATCTCCATTAGTACTGATGTCAATCTTTTTATTTAGAACTTAGAGATCACTTATCGTAGGCTTTGTAGTAACTTCAACCATAAATTCAAAAGTAACACACCACTTGACACAGTTAAAGCTAAAAAGATCATGTGAAATTTTAGCCAAAAACTTTCTTTCTAGGATCATAGAACTTTTTATGACACTTGAGATTAAAATTTAAAGGTGAAGAAGCCCGTGATGGCATATAAAATGACCCCAGTGATGAAAATAGCTCCTATAAACAATGATGAGCTTGTCTCTGTGCTCCTTTAATTATTGAAGTATGATTGTCAAATTCCGTTGCTTCTGTCTTGAAGCTCTTTTAAAGTCCAGCTTTGACTGATATATGAAAACTATTCTTAGCAAGTATTGATTCATTAATACTCTTATTTATTTTCTGCAGTTTAGGTTAGCTTATGTTGCTCCTGAATCTAGAGTGGTTGGTGCTGGAGAGTTAGTTGACCATCCAAAGAAAATTGCTAAGCACTACCTTCGAGGATGTTTCTTTATTGACTTATTTGCAGTATTACCACTCCCGCAGGTTAGTGATTCATTCTGTCTAGCATGGTAACTATTGACCTTATAAATTTTACTTAGGATTCAACAAAACATTCAACACAACATGTCGTATCTATATTCTTATGTTTAAATAACAAGCATCTAAACGTCAAGTTCTGAACCTGGCTGAGGACGTGGAAATTAATTGCTTGTCATTACATGAATTTGGATTCTGGCGGGCACAGGGACAGCACTGGGTCTTAGGGTCATTAAGCACGTCACCGAGTATGATTGCCTAATATGGGGAGGATAAATAATGTCATCAATTTGAAATGAAGCACGTCACTGAGTATGATTGCCTAATATTGGGAGGATAAATAATGTCGTCAATTTGAAATGAAGACTTGGTAAGAACCTGAAAATGGTGGAGTGATAACGAATGTGAAGTGTCAAATGCTGCAGCATCTAATGAGCAATGCTATGATAGTCACTTCATGATTGACTCCATGAACACTCTCCTAATCTCACTGTTGGTCATATACATGTAGGTGCCATCTTTCTTTCCTACAATGAGATTTGGAGAGTATCTGGATAACCACTTTCGAAGCTGAGTATCCTTGGTGTTGTTATAAATCACATCACAATAAATTGCAAAACTTAGCGAGTTGTGTGAGTAGAACTAGACATACATTAGTGCGACTATTTTTAGGAAAATATTAAATGGAAATTAACAAGAAAAATAAACAAGAATTCATGTGTGGAGGGCTTCACGATTAACTAGAGTGACAGACTCGAGTTAGAAGCTGGAGGTTGATGGAAGTGTTAACTATTCAGTATTCTGAATTTGTTCGTCACATATGCTGAAAATGAAATAATGTGATTGCTTGTATGGTTTCCATGGAATTTACATTGTAATCTTCCAGATTCAGTAAATTATGTCTAATAAATTAGCACTGGAATCTAATACCATATTCTTGGTAATCACGTGCAGATCATTATATTAGTAGTCCTACCAAAGGGATTGGGAATCTCTGGAGCAAATAATGCCAAAAATCTTCTACGGGCAGCTATTCTTGTCCAGTACATTCCAAGGCTGTGGAGGTTTACTCCTCTTCTCATTGGTCAGTCTCCAAGTGGCTTCATATTTGAGACAGCATTGGCAAACTTCTTTATAAATCTTTTCACCTATATACTGTCTGGTCACATCGTTGGGTCATGTTGGTATCTCTTTGGGTTGCAGGTGAGTGTGTTGAGCTTTATTTCTCAAACATTTTCTTATCCTTTTGAATATCCAGAAGCTATTATGAAGTCTGTTACTATTCTGGATCTCTAGTATCCAGAGATGCATATACATTTTTTCCAGAGTTCTCACCCTCGATGTCCTCATAATATTCATTCTCTAGTTCTTAGCCTCTGAAGCAATGATAGATTGAAAGGAATATTTTGGTTTACTAGCATAACATTTCCTTTTCTTGTCAAATTATCATTGCATGGATCATTTTCTTTTTCGGCATATTGCTTTCTTTCTCCTTTTGGCTGAGCGAAATCCGAAACTAGTTCTGTATTCTGATGCGATAGTGATAGTACTCAAATGACTCTACAGAGGGTTAATCAATGTCTCCGTGATGCCTGCCATTATACTAGTTTTCGAGACGAGTGCATGGAATTTATAGATTGTGGAAGCGGGAATGCTAATGAAGAATACGGGTCTCATCTAAACTGGGCTAACTGGACACAGAATCCTAATGCAAGTAATTGTTTTCAAACGGGTGGTCCGCCAAATGGTTTTGATTATGGAATCTATACCAAAGCAGTCAACCTCACCGGAAAAAATATCATCATCAGATACATATATTCATTGTTTTGGGGATTCCAGGTATGTGAGTAATGTTATCTTACATCATTTTTTTCTTTTTCCTAAGCTATTATGATGTAATTGGAAATTCTCTCCATAGCAAGTAATAAGCTTGCCACTTAAATACTTCCTCTAATCATAATTTTCCATCTCTTGTGTAATTAACTAAAACTTTAAACCACGATAGACTTCTTATCCCTTCAAAGGGCTTAGTTTAGTCTTTTCACATGGTTCATTAATCATTACAGATTTGACTGATGGTATAAGTGACCTTTCCTCTTTTTTAGTAACAGTAAAATGACCTTTTCAGCCTCCAAATAAAAAAAATTAATACTATTGACAAAGGGTATTGAACTCTTTATTTTTTTAAATATAGTAAAAAAATATATTTACCCTTTAATCCAGGGGATTTTTAGTCTTTGCACATATTGTTTTTGTTAATTCCAGAACCATGGAGTACAATTTGATATATTTTAAGATGATTAAATAATTTTAAATTCAAAAAAGCTGCTGGCGCGTATTGTTCACACGCTAGTGTGTGGGAGGTGCTCGAGCCCTTAGGGCGGCACGTGCGGTGCCTCCTGGTGGTAAAAAATGCTTGCCCTTCTGTCGTGTCGTTGGATACGCCACCACGTTCTCTTTCTTTTAGTGCGTTTCGTGTTAGCAGTGGTTGGTCGGTTGGTCGTCGATGAGGTTTCCCCCCCTTCTTTTCTCACTCATCCCCTGAAAATTATATGTTGATCCTCCTTGTTATTGATATTTCAATTCTAGTCCTTATTCTTTTGATTTTTTTCTTCACTCTTCTGTAAAATTTTTATTTGTTTTCAATTTAGTCTTTAAATTTTAATTTGTCATATATTATTTTTTTCAACCTGATCTTTATTCTTTTGATTTCTATTTTTTTTTTCTTGTTCCTTTTGTAAAACTCTTATTGGTTTTTAATTTCATCATTTAATCAAAGTTTATAGTATATTATTTTTCCAGTTTGGTTCTTTTTTTTTTTTTGTTAAAGTTATTTTTCTTTTTAATTTAACCCTCTAATCGAAAATTTATAGTTGCCTTCAAATTTATTTTTTATTTTTACCCTAATTCCTTTAATTACTATTTTATTTATTTATTTTAGATCCTTTTGTGTAATCGATTTTTTTTCTTGATTTCATCCTTTATTGTTTGATTTGTTGGGGATTGAGCTTTGTGGTTTTTTCGTGTATAGTGCTTCTGGTCTAGTGACCCGGGTTACGTGTTTGAAAAGTTAACGTGGGTCAATATCTTTTTTTTATCTTATTTTATTTTTAGATTTCATCGTTCAATATTGTTTTTTTTTAAATTAAAAATAACGTGTATTCAATTTATTTTTATTGAAAAAAAAAATATTAGACCTGCGACGGAGTGCGGGTTAGCTTGTGGAAACTATGGGTGTAATCAATCACTTTTGATGCACTTCTCTAACCTAAGCTAAGAACGCCTCCTTTTTCATTTGGTGATGTTGCTTGAGTTTACAAAACTAGGTTTATATTAATCCTTGTTATCTTGAAACCTTTGATTTCTTGGGCTACTTCTCAATAACTCTTTCATTTCATGTAACACACCTATTTGATCTTATAATTGTGTCAATATTGGTGCAAGTTAAACTGTTTTTCTGCTGACTTAATATTATATTTTTTATTTTGTGAAGCAAATCAGTACTCTTGCTGGAAACCAAGTACCGAGCTATTTTGTTTGGGAAGTCCTCTTTACCATGGCAATCATTGGACTTGGCCTCTTGCTCTTTGCTTTTCTCATAGGAAACATCCAGAACTTTCTCCAATCTCTTGGTCGGAGGTATAATTTATTAAATTTATCCTCTTAAATGTCACCCAAAGGACTTCAGATGTCCATAATGAGTTGATTTTTTTTTTTTTTTTGAAAACGTTATTATTGTGCATCCATTTCAATAGTGTTCTTATTTGAAAGCATGGATGGCCTAGACTAGAGTGTGTATGTTAAATGACCGAGGAAGAAATTTGCAGGCTGTGCTTGACGAAGTAGTGACTATCCTGCGTTCAGATTTAAAGATATTTTTCATCACTATCTCTCCCAAATTTTATATACTCTTTATATAGTGAGGGTTTCTTTCAAAATAACCAGAGGTAGGATTATTAACCAGCACCAAAATAACTTCACTGCTGAACACCAACTCTCAATAGAGAAGTTTTGTAATGCAGAAATTGTATTCATTTTCCAAAATGATCATTCATTTACAGCATTGTTCTTATTTGTATCGATTCTTTAACTAACTAACTGATTTCCAACTAACTCTGTTACAACTTTATTTTGACGCGTTAAAAGCTTGCCTATACTATCTAACTATAGCAGCTTTTCCTGTCAATTTCTTTCTTCTGGTATTCTTCTTTATTTCTTCCTGCCTTGTCATCTGCTACTGCTGTTAAATTGTTGTTGTTCTAACAAGTTCATCATTACTGGAATACACTGTTTTGATTTAAATCTCCAAAGACAAAAGTGATGGGTGAGAAATGAGATAGATGTCTATAATATTTACATCTTGAGAAGAAAATTTAAAAAAACCTCCATGCCAATTTTGATGTGGCGGCTTATGATGCAATTCATATTCGCCAATTAGTTTTCTATTCCTAGTTTGGTATTTGCAAGTAGATTAGAATGCCATCTGCTTGACTAATCATTATTTATTAACTGTTCACTGTTCTCCCTTCTAGGAGGTCAGAAATGTCATTAAGACGACGTGACGTTGAGCAGTGGATGAGACATCGGCGGTTGCCACAAGAACTAAGAAGGTCTGCTGTATATTCTTTTAACTTCTCATCTCTCTCTCTTTCTACCCTTTTTGTTTTTGGGTAAACTCCTCTCTCCCTATCACACACGCACACAGCGCGCGCACTTCAACTGTATATTTCTTGACATGATGGATATTGTGATGAAATGTAATGAAATTCCATACACTTTCGAGGCTTTATGATTGGAGTGTGCAATGAGTGAAACAGTTGCATACTTAAATAAAGAAATCCTTGTTATCTCCATCAAACCTCGCTCAGTGAAATGTAATTCGTGATATTTTTCCTCCTGGACCATTTTGCTGTGTCAAAGCAAATATTCTTTCATTTATGTCATGCTTATTGCTATACCCTTTTATTGCTTCCTTGCATTTCCATCTATAATATTCCTATTATTTTTCTTGTGCACTTGTAAGAATTTACTTCTTTGCATGGTCGCATTCTTTGGCATATGTTATATGGATCTCATAACTTATAAAATTGTTGTCATGTAGGAGAGTGTTAGAAGCTGAACGGTATCATTGGGCTGCTACTAGAGGTGTAAATGAGGGAATGCTTATGGAGAATTTGCCGGAAGACCTTCAGAGGGATATAAGAAGGCATCTCTTCGAACTTGTCAGGAAAGTAAGATATAAAACATCCCAAGGCAATAAAATTGATTTGCTATGTACTTCATACTCATTGATTCCTTCTGATCCTTAGTGCTGATAACTTGTTGAGTTGATTTGGCTGAGGGTTGCAATCAAACTCAACAGTTTGTCTCCAGAAAGGAGCAAGACAAGTTTTTTTTTGTGTCTAAATAGACTTTCTGATTTCATAATCATAAACTTTGGACTAACCTGCCATGCATTTATCTGCAAAATTGTGTAGGTTTGGATTTTTAACCTGATGGATGACCATGTCTTAGATGCTGTCCGTGAGAAATTAAAACAAAAAATATACATCAAGGGAAGTGAGATTTTTTATGTTGGTGGACTGGTTGAGAAGATGGTTTTTATTGTGCGAGGAAAATTGGAAAGCATCGGTCATGATGGCACTGTAGTAGCCTTATGCGAAGGGAATGTTTGTGGTGAGGAACTTCTCACATGGTTTCTTGAGCATAGCTCAGTGTCCAAAGGTATATCATGATTCTTAAGAGTAAATTGAATTCTATTTCAGTTCTTTATAGACCATTTTAAGTTATTCGGAAGCCAAACTTCCAGTAGTCGGCGTCTGTAAACACCATTAGAGCATGAGCATGGAATTTTGGTTCTTACCGCAGATGGAAGGAGAATCAAAACTCCTGGACAGCGTTTGATTAGTAGCAGGACAGTAAGGTGCCTAACAAATGTAGAAGCATTTTCACTCAGTGCCGCAGACCTTCAAGAAGTCACCAGCGTTTTTGCAAGAAACTTGCGCCATCCACTCGTCCAAGGAGCCATAAGGTTATTTCGATGCCTTTACATATATTTTTTGCATGCATGTTTAATAAGTTTAGCAGTTCGACTTTGTTACAAGGAAAGCACTGCATGCATGTTGATTATAACATCTTTGAGGCTTGTGCATGCTCTTGAAAGATAATATCTTCTTCTTCCTTCTTTGTTTTGGGAGAATGTAGATGAGCTTATCTTAGAGATGCTTTATGACAAAAATGCATTTATTGGAGAAAATTTCATGTTAGTATGCATTGGTGTACAAACTTAGAAACAAGAATGAGAAAAGGGATGTTGATTTAGAGTTTGACTAGCCATTTAACCCGCGTTTTGTTGCGGGTTATAATTTTTTTTCTCAAAAAATACTGGGTATGTAAGTTGCTTCAATGTGTTTTTTTACATAAAAAAATTTAAAGTGTAAATTGAAAAGCCCATACAAGTAAGATCAAAATATTTCATAATATAAAATGAGATATGCATCTGATTGTGATTACTAAATTTATTTATTTAAATAAATAAAAGATAAATTCACACCCTAAAAAACCTATGACTTAAAAGATAAACACATATGAAACTGACTGAATAAACACATACTATAAAATATATTACGCAACGCCGAATACTTCAACAATATAATTTAAAAATGAACATTTTTTATTTTAAAAAATAAACTTCATTTGTATAAAAATAATTATAGATGAATTAGAATAATGCCTTGAAAAATAAAATAAAAACAAAACTAATAAA
>Ga0307517_10005540_pt1 | contig 18973 bp, 20 predicted proteins | sample 23_EM_MG_FD_194515 | JGI IMG/M metagenome (GOLD analysis project Ga0307517, IMG submission 194515) | Populus trichocarpa ectomycorrhiza microbial communities from riparian zone in the Pacific Northwest, United States - 23_EM | ecosystem: Host-associated > Plants > Roots > Unclassified | place... | reverse complement strand
TCGTTGAGTCATGAAACCTGCAAAGTAGGTGTTGAGGACTCCGACATCCTCTACAGGTGCCACGATTGCGACGTATCCGTCTGGTCGGACGACGACGATTGCACCAGCACCACTGTCAATCCCGTATGTCGAATAAGCCTTTCCACCTGCGTTGAGCGCGATGCTGACGTCGTCAACGAATACCCTAAACCATTACCAAATTGTCAGTCGCAGCTTAACGTCCCTGAGGGTCTGAACAAAAAAAAAAACAGACCTCGTCCAATGCGGTCTCAAAAACGCCGGAACCTCCAAATAATTCACCACCTCCTTCCTCGTCGCACAAACAGTCAACAGATCAAACACCTTCCACCCTACCATACCCGGTTTGGTCCTCCCGTACTTACTCAAGAAGCTCTCCGGCTTTCCAAGAGCTTCAGCCAACTTCTGCGCTCGTTCTGCTTGGGCTGGATCTGCTATATCCCCAACGAAGAGTAGGATCTTGAATTTCATGTCTGCCGGGCAGAGATCTTGAAGTTCGTATGGCCTAGAGTCAGCGGCACGGATGATGGTTTGGGGGATTATCCGTTCGCCGATTGGAAGGCCGGGAGCGAGGGATTGGTAGGTGGCATCGGTTATCGTAGAAGGAGCGTAGTGGATGCCGATCCCTGAGGTGAACCCGCCGAAAGTTTGGAAAGCCCTAGTGACCACGTCGATCGCAAAAATATTATACGGCGAAATCTTCGGTCGACCTACTCTAAAAACTGTTCATGCGACACGCCGTCCTGGCTGTCTTGCGTTCTTGGTTTTCCGGAGAACAAAGCAGAGAACTTGCGGTCAAAGTTGATCAAGTCTTGTGCGTATTTCCGTCGCTCGAACTCGTACTGTACATGATTCTCAACAAGGGTTGTGAGTGTCAAATAGAAAAATGGCTCACGAGTTTGAGGAACGAGATGTCAGCCCAACCTCGTAGGACGTGGGTAAGCTTCCAGACTTTCGGATGGTGTCAGCCACGGGAAACAATCGGGGTTCCGGTCTCTGCGCCTTACCGAGGTTATGGGTATCGTTCATGCTAGCATTCATACCCTGTCCGGCCTTGGGAGAGTGTGTGTGGCAAGCATCGCCAGCGATAAAAACGCGTTCGTGAATGGAAAACTTGGACGCGACTCGTTGACCAACTGTTTCCGATGGTTGAAAAAAAAAAGAGTTTCCAACGTAGTGTAAAAGGTGACGCACTAATGTAAATCGTCCACCATTCGACCTCTCGGGCGTCGATCGTGTACGGTCTGAAGATCTTCTTGACTGCCTGCGGGTCGAGACTGAGTGGCCCATGACAGCTGGAACAGACGTGTCAAGGCAGGTCAAGGACTTCACCTGTAGCAAATGATCCGTTGACACCCTACTCTTGTCAACCCTCCCCGTGGTAGGGTCGACGATTTGTTTATCGCTGAGTTGAACATACAACCTAACCTTATCCCCCTCACGTGGGATCACCATACACGAACCACTTTCGGAATGGATGACGCAGCGATTGCGAATGTCTGGGAAATTGGTTTCCGGGACCGTATCGATTACACCCCAGATGTAATCTTAAGTGGCATGATCATCGCCAATTAGTCACGGAAAGGGGTTGTAGTAGAGTGAGCCAATAGGGCGTGAATCCCACACCTGTCTGTTCGCCTTCCATCTGAATTCCAAAGTTCTTGCGAACCCATGAGTGGGCACCTGTTTCACGGCCCCGAGATTAGCGTTCCACTATTGTTCGGAACAAGGTGGGAGGCGCAAACCACTAACCGTCAGCTCCAACGACGAATCGCGCGTTCACGACCTCGGTCGAAGATTGTTCATCAGCGGCGTTGAGTCGTTTCAGATGCACCTGATCGCCAATGGATTCAGCGCAAGTGTGTGCATCAATGAGCCCGAACATCCGAGGGAGTGGCGCACCTTGACGGGATAAGCTCTGGGATCCCTCAGTTCCGCTTCATTCTGCGACAGCTCGATGGAAGTGGGCTTGATTGGGCGTTCCGCTGTTCGGCCCATAAGGTACAACGAGTCCAAGAATATGGATTCGATAGCGCCCTGATGCAACGTGACCTAGCATGTGCTCCTGACTTTAGTGCCTGTTCGGAGCCGCAGTACCCCTGCGTGATGAATTACAACGATACCAACTTCGAAAGGATATCTGGCGGTAGGCGCCGTGACGTCTGGTGCCCGGCCGGTACGCTCAATCCCGCCATTCGGACCCGGGTTGTAAAAAGCCTATCAGGGTATGAACGCAGATGAAACGTCCGTCAGCTACGCCCCACCACCGGTCGGAACAAGGGGCGTGTGAATGAGAACTAACGGCCATGTGCATCTGATTTCCTTCACGCAATAAGCGATCTGCGAGTCCATAGCTCTGAGAATGGAAAGAGTCAGCCCCAGGATTTCATCGGAGAGGTCGCGGTGGTGGACCTGGAGCACTTCGATCGTTCTTGGTTGGATTCCATCCGCTTGTCCAGACACAACCGCGACTGATCTGGAGTCAAGTTGGTTGGGACGAATTAGGGGGAGATTTGCACAGATTAGAGAAGCGGACCACGCCTGTGGCCGCCTCGCATGCTCACCTCTGGTCTACTATTCTGACGTTCACTCCGGCCCGTGCCAACCCATTCGCACACATGAGTCCAGCAGGGCCAGCGCCGATGATGAGGACGTCTACGTTAGACTTGGTGGACATGGTTGGACACTGAGAAGGGATCAAGGTCGTCCAACCGATATATATGGCGCCTGAGATCCCCGACCCCGCGATAGGAGGGTTTGTCCGCGATGAAACGTTCGACCACCCAGCTAACGATAAGTGTGGTAGCACGGCGATATGCGCATTGATCAATTGTGCGCGGTTCGGACGTTGGTCGAGGTCATACAGCAGGTCTCATTTCGACAGAGAGTTTTCAAGAGGAGATCATTCACCGTGAAGCCCCAATTTGTTCAAGTGCCTTTTGATGGTATCGGGGGTCCGCACCGCATGATGCCGGAACCAGGTCCCCGGGCACAGCTCATTCCCACTATCATGCCGCTCGCGAAGGACGACGACATATCCCTGACATGGGTCGTTGACAACCCTACAGACCAAGAGCGAGTGGGAAGACCAGGTTGCCAACACGCTGAGGTTGAATGTATGAATCGGCCAATGCCGCGATCCGTCATAATAGGGTGCCAAGCCCCCTGTGGTAAAGAAACCTGTTGTCACTCATAGCAAGTCGTTGGTTTGTGGTTTCAGCTGTTCCGCCCAGGCCCCCATCACGCCCGTTGCCGAAGAGATTCCCACGGGTCCAGGTTTCCATGCGACGTTCAGCGTTCGGTGCTCGGTGTTCTCGCCCTTGCCCTTGTCCGTCCATCGTTAACACCGCTAAATGAAAAGAACCGCCGGTAGCGAAGCGCCAGGGCCTGGTCATCGCGGAAACATTATCCGAGGAATTGGCCAGCAAGCTGCGAGAGAGCAAAGGTACGTTTCCGACTACACCCGTGGCCGAGTCGCAAGAATCACATTCTGGCGTATATCCTGGCCGATGGCGGAATAGGTCGCGCTCAATAATGAACCTCTACTGTAGTAGGCTCGGGCACTCACCTCGACCCCGAGCAACTCAACGGGATTGTACCCTCCGTGACCAATGAACGTTGAACGGCCACTTTTTCTCGCCCATGCCGCAGCCACGATCGTCTCAATTGTCCCACATTCCTAGGGTGGGGGTTGGGGATCTTCGAAGGTCGAGCGCACTTTCCTGGCGGTCGGAACAGATGTCACCATGCGGATTTACGTAACTCAATCCACTCATGCTCGTGCACATCATCTATCTCCCCAGCACGCAGTTTTACTTTTTCCAATTGGAAATGCGGATGGGGTATAAGCATACATTTGCTGTATGGCCGACGACATTGGGCGGGCTCATGATGCCCGACCCAAAAGAAGCACGGAAGGCCCCCGCCGCCATTCACATTCGCACTCATTACTCATCCATGGCTTCTTGTATGCACACGCTCGGCCCGCTTCTCTTCTCAACACGTAAACCGCATACTTTGAACTTAGAGTTAGAGATGGCTTGGGCGCGATGTGGAGAATTTTCCGACATTCGTGGGACTACTACTAATGAGCAAGGCACAAAAAAACGCCGGGCGCGCGAGCTGTCGGCCTAAATAAACAAAGGGCAACTCTCATGGGAAATAAAATACGCCAGTTACGGCTCTTTGAAACTTTCGTGCCCTTCTCTCGGGTAAAAGGGCCTCTCTCTCATTTTCGATCAATCCCGATCACCATCATGATACCGCCAGCGAGGGCCCCGACGAGCACACCGCATAAACCTCGAAGCCAGACCGATCCAAGTCACCAATACAATGCGCGGATGGTACTCGTTCGAAAAGGGACAAACAAATTTTCCATATAGCAACCGGGGGACACTCTCGAGGGAGGAAAACAATCCGAACTTCGAAGGCTCCGGTGGAGTTTCGAACACCTTCAGTGAAGCGTTTCCCTGTTGTTGTCGTTGTCTTTTTTTTTTTTTTTCACTCTCGTCGTTCCCCCACCTCCCCGTTGGCTCGCATTCTGTTAGTCAGCCCTGTTTGTCTTCAAGAAGAGATGGGTTGGATTGAATGAGGGGTAATCATTCATTGGGGACCGTCGGTTGATTTCGGATTTAAAATTAAAGGCGATCGGCTTCAATAACCCAGAGGCCAGCGACGTACACTCATTCCCCCGTAACAACCGCCATCCATTTGAGCGAAGAGGTAGGGTTCCGCAGATTTACAGTGTCTAAGGCAGATCAGCTTGTCGGCCGGCGAAGCCCAGCACATACTACAACTGTTCGGACTCGACCACAGTAGGTGCACACGAAAATGGAGAATATCAATCGACAGGGCAGGATTCAAAACAGGATGAGATTACTCTTTTCGTGTGGGAACAAAAAGGAGACAGACTAGGAACAAGCGAGGTGTGAAAGAGCGACTAGGGGTAACGATCAGCCATTCGACGAGCGCAAGGAGAGAAAAGACAGGTGGTATGTGGTGTGAAGGCCAGGTGGGCCGTGCAAAGGCCATACTGCAGAGGAAAGGAATGAACAACGAACGATTACCGAAAAGTAACGGAGCAACCTGAAGCTCTAAACTACAGTGGATAGGGAAAAGAGTATGAAACGACGGTAACAGAAAAAGGTTGGCATTGGAGAGAGAGAGAGAAAAAAAGCAGGATGGAGATCAACACTAAACAAGCTTAACAGATCGATATAAACGGAGTTGAAGAGATCGAGGGCGAGATTTGAGAGGGTCCGCGCAGAGACAGAAGCGAAATTATGTCAGCGAGGCAGCGAGAAACAGGGACAAGGAGTAAGTGAAGAGAGAAGTATAAGGGGGCTCATCTCTCGCCATATCCTTGGGACGGGCACGAAAATCGGGTAAGACGGGAGGCCGAGAACGGAGATGAAGCCACTCGAGTAGATAAGGTGGAACGGCCCAGGTGTCTCGTTGCCCCCCGCCATTAACTAGTATCGCATCGAGGATAGGCCTCCGAATTAAAACCCGGTGTTACTCTTTCCCCTACCACCGGCTGAGCTTAGCCCTCGCGCCCTGGCCGGGACACTGGGATTGTTGTATGAAAATCCTCCAAGTCCTCCGTTGGAATTGGCTTGACCGAAGAAGCCGGGACCGCCACCGCCCATCGGGGCTGAATCGCTTCTCGCCCTGGACAGTTTCTTTCCTGGATCACCCACGTTCTGTGGATTAGCGTTTGGATTTCCGCCGGCAATGGAGGGGAGAGTACCCATTGGTGGTGGGTCGACGGGGCTCATCCTCTGTCGCTTTACCCTCTCGTCCCCAATGTGTCCTGGCCGTGGAGATGGGGGCAGAGATGTATGGTCGTATCGCCCATCAAAGTTGAAGCTGCTCTGCCTCGACAAGTTGTGCGGAGAATTATGATGCATCGGGAACTCCGAATTCGTAGGTGATGACGCAGGGCTGAGCGAGTAGCTGTGTGCGTTAACGCTCGGAAGAGACAAAGACGGAAGGTGCGTAGGATGAGCTCCCCCATTCGTCACCGAGTTTGCGTTCGCAGGAGAGACCGGTGAATTCGAAGATCCAGGCGCCGTGACTAAGATGTTCGGTCCCCCGTGAATCTCGTGGTTCTCCAATAGGTCCATCGGAAATGAGGCGGGGACTGGATACGGAGACGCCGTCACCAATCAAAGTAGAAGGCACGCGATCGTCCCGACCAACAAAGGGCACAAAGAAACGAAAAGATCAGCATTCGCTCAAAACGTCTGAAAGGTGACGGAAACGGAGGAAATGGAACAAGGCAAATGGGCGAAAGGTAAACGTACATCCTCCGGGGAATGTCCTTTCAACCACGTCCCACATAGTTTTGACCGCGATGGTAAGTCTACTGACTTTCCTCCGCTCCAATTCGAGGTCCTTCCTGATCCGCCTGTTCTCGTCCTTCATGGCGGTTAACTGGACGACGATTTCTCCGGGTAACTCCAGCCGCTGTTTGAGGCTGGTCAATGACGGATCTGGATCCATCGTCTTCCTTTTGATCTCTTCGAGTAGATCGGGGCGTCCCCGAAGGAACTTATGGTGAGAGAACTCCCAAGTTTGGACATCGGAAGAGGATCGCTGAGACCGCGGCGTCTAAGAAGGGAGCGAGGGCGTTAAGGGGCCGAATGAAATGGAAGTTGGATGCTTCGGGTAGAAAGAGGCACTTACCCTGTTGATCTTGTGGAAACCGTACATATTCAGTTGTCTGACGAAACTGGAGAACTGTTCAGGGGCGAGGTGAACAGGGTCACAGGAGCTGGTGAGAATCCAGTTTATTGGTCAGAGCTCGCGCTTACGTTGTTGTGTTTGAAGTGGGATCCTAGGATAGTTCTGCTGAACTCGGCGACATTGGAAACGACGAAGCTCGTTCCGAGCTCTGTCCAACTGATAAACTGGGCAGATTTTGGATCGATAATCATCCTGGGACAGTAAGCTCAGAATCCGCGGGCGCTACCTGGAAGAAAGATAGCCTACTGGTAGAGCTTGGTGACAAAATTATTGGTGGTGATTGGTTTCCCGCTGAGCGAGCCAGACTGAGAAATGGGCTTCAAAGAATCCTCCTCGCCGCCGCTGTTGCTCCCACCATCAGCGGGACTCCCAGAGACGGCGTTGGTGTAGGACATGTCCATTTCGTCGTAAACGGAGCCGCTCGGGGTATGGATGTCCATGTCACCGGTTTCGTAGAGATTGTCATCTAGCATGGCCGCGTTGTTGGTGAAGCTGCGCTTTCGGGGGATGGACTTCTCGTCAGAGGAGGACGAACGGGAGCTATTTAACCTGCGAGAGTAGTCGTATTGAACGGAAACCGTCGATTGGTCGTCATACCGATGGTCAAGTGGCGGTGGAACGAACTGGAAAGGATGTACGGCGGGGTGGTGGTGGTGGTGGTGGAGATGGGCCCCAGGGCCGCCGCTGCCGAGTGCCTGTTGTGCAGGGCTGATCGGGGTGATGGGAGAGACGGCAGAATTTGTTGACGGGTGGGTGGAGGGTGTGATTGGAGAGAGGTTGGTGGGGGAGGCGACGGTTAGACCAGAAATGTTCAAAGACAGGGAGGTGGAGGCCTGGGGTCTACTGTCTGCCGGACCAGACGTTGGGTAATGGTGGTATAGCTGTTGCTGTTGATGGTGGTGATGGTCCTGGGCTGGAGCCAAAGAAGAGGACTGTGGGGGCTGCAACAGGTTGGTAAGGGGGGCGGCGGTCTGGTTCCACTGCTGAGGTGGTTGTGGTTGCTGCTGGTGCGGGTGCTGCTGCGTCTGCTGAGGATGATGGGGGTAGTGAATCTCGGTAGTAGATTGAAAATCCATCAGGACGGTTCTGCAGAGGAGAGACTGGGTCGCAGAAAGTTTTACAGCAACCCCCGCGACGCAGCGCCAGCGGACTCTATACGGGGAGCGGAGGGAAAGAGACGGAGGATGTTTTTGAGGGAGGAAGAAGAAATGAGTAGTGCTGTGTACAGCCGGTGTTATGATAACATATGGTCAGCACGTGGCCAATCGGACCCCAGATTCTCATTCCGTACCTTCGGCTCACCCCCGTCTACTGGAGGATTTTTGTACAGGGCAACGATGTATTGGTCTGAGTTTCTTCTGCCGGACCCCTGCTGGCAGTCGGGGGTTCTGTCGGGCGCTACGTAGGTGATTATAGTTCAAGGGTTTTGGTCTCTCTTCTGCCTACGGGCCCGGCGGCGGTTGCATGCTTTCGTTATCAACGCAGCCTAGAGCGGCAACAATCACATACAACTCTACAACATTCTTACGGTACAGGCGGCTTCCGGCATGATCTCGACCACCTCCCCCTTGGGGCTCACACTTGTTTGCAACGTGCCCGCCGTGCGCAGGTCGTGATTCATCTTATTTGGTGTGTCTTCGAAACGCGTCGAAGGCTGACCCCCTTCGGCGTGGGGTCGACAGAGGCAAGACAGTTTTCAACTCCTCGCCGCCCAATTCACCCCTGCGAGGGGGACGGCTGCACTTTTTTTCCAGCCGCTGATGGTTTCAACCTCGACTTTCATCTGTGTTTACTTTCATCTATATGTAAGCCCACCCGCGAGCGGTATAAAACCCTTCTTACTTCCACCCTTGCCCTCTTACGTGCCGTACTCGCCGTGAGTATATTCAGTGAACCACTGGTTGCGTCTTGGTCGGAAGGCAATTAAATATGGTACCGCTCGAAGTGAGGCGATCTCAGCTCATTTGATGAGATGAGAGACCGCTAGTGGCCTCTTCATCTCTTGACGCGGTTTCGGACACTCCTGGCAAGGTTCAGTGTCAACCTCTTCCACTTGACTTGCTGAGGGAATACCGCGAAAAGCTTCGTGGTTTTTCGGTTCGGAACAGCCAACCGACCCACCCGATCACAAAGGTCGCATGCCGGTCGGTTGCGACGGCTTTTCGGGCAGACTCTGTCCAGCTGACCCAAAGCGTGAATCTGAGGATATCTGGGCGAGATGAGCTCCAGAAATATCTTCCCGCGAGGGACCCAAACTGAGCGTTGGCCCAATGTTTCAGCACGGACCGGATCGAGCCGTGATCGGCCGGAGTACATGGTGCATGGTGCACTGTATGAGGTGGCTTGGGCCTGGTGTGCCTGCTCCAACACAAAGACTTTCTGCTACCATCAGACTGGAAAATGCATTCGTCCGAAGAAGAAGAAGAATACATGCGTATCTTTTATTTTATGTGGAATTTCCGGCGAATTTCTTTTGGTTTCCGTTTCCGAGTGTGAATGGCCACGTGGCTCTGTTCCCCCCATAACCGTTGCATCCGGACGTAGGTCCCACTGCACAACCCTGCTGCAGCTGCACGACACACGCACCCCGTCTTTATTTCCTTCAGCTATTCTCCAAGCCGACCCTTACACTCGTTTTCTTCATATCGGAACCTCTCCTCACGACTCTCACGATCCACAGTCATGGCACAGCCCGTCTATGACCAACATCCTCTTCAAACCTACTTTACTGGTTCGCGTCCCATTCAGCTCCCCCCTCAAACCCCATCATCTAACCCGCAGTTTTCGTTGTTTTACGTTAACAGAGTCCGAGAGAGACATCGAAATAATGCCCGGAGGAGATCACGACGATGTCGACAGCCCGCGTTCTGGCAAGCTTCCATTTGCCTCCGCTGTGTCTTGGGTTTTGCAGGTACGCTGGATCTAATCTATTCCATTACGTTCAAGATACTCATTATCTGGACGTCCTAGGCCCTAGATTTACATCCCAAGTCCCACTCAAAGGCCTTTGCGGAGCGCTTCAAGTACAATGTCATATCGTCATCCCTTCTGTCAACCTCACTCCAGTCCACGCAACGTCGCACGTTTCATTCCCGGCTCCCTGGGAGGCTGTCGTTAACTTCTGAGACATCTTCCGTCTACCCTGCCGGCCCGCCGCCTCCATCACCCACCCTCCTGGATTCGTTTACTGATTCTCACTGGCCACTGACGCTCATATGTATGGCCGTTGTGGCACTTATCGCCGACAACTTCGTCCTGGCTGCTATCATTGCGATCTCAACCGTCCTTCTCTTCCATCTGTCCAAAGCTGAGAAAAACGTTAAGCCCCAGACGATGTCGCTTGTGAGTGTTTCACCTCGTGCGATCACCTCCAACTTTTAAAACGGGGTATCTATTCTCATTGCAGTCATTGGAGACACTTGATGAACTCGTCAAGGCTGGCAATGCGTGGCACTCTGCTGTGCACGATGCCGTCACAATATTGGAGAGTGAGGAGCACAGGTGATTTGACATCAATTGTTAGAGTCATCCCGTGAAGCTTACGAACGTTCGCCTGCAGTAGCTTCTACGGTCCAACAAGCACGTCTTCCCCATCCACATCTTTACGCATGGCTTTGCAATCTTCCCTGCACACGACCCAGATCCAGTCTGATAACATCCGACAACTATTTTCCGCCCTTACCTCCCCAGCGGACCTTGCCCCACTGTCGGAGATGTACGCTCCACCCTCACCGATCAAATCCACCTTCGATTCGAGCTCCGATGTCGTTGGTACGAGCACACTCCGGCAAAGGTCTCAATCGATTGCGTCCCACAAAAGGGCACGAACGATGAGCGTGCCCGACGTACCGTCAGAGATCAACAAAAGGGCCACGTGGAATGGATCACACAGCAACCTCGCCCGATCCAACACCTCACCAATGCAGATGTTCAGGAACAAGCTTAATGGGAAAAACCGCAGGTCCAAGGTACCTCCACCGTTAATGAAGCAAACTCCTAGTTTCTCTGCTCCAGTCACTCCGTCCTTGAAAGGTGTGAAGGAGGTTACAGAGGAGTTGGAACTGCTTGGCCAGGAGATCGAGATGCCTCGTGATTACACCATGGCTTCAGGCGTGGATCGAAGCGAGAGGGGGGAGGACGAGATCCTTCCTTTCACAGCCAGTGATGGGGAACAATTTGGGCGGGCCGCTTTGAATATGAGGCGGAAGCGTATGAGCGGAGGACTGGAAGCTTTCAGACGTATGGGGTACGGTTCAGTCGGCAGCCCTGGGCCTTCATCAAGACATCAAACGTCCAGCCTCTCACCGTCATCAAGATTTACCTTATTTCAGACCTCGAGGCATCCTTTATCGATATCAGCTCTTAATCTCGCTTTGCAAGGCGCCCTGTCGGCAAAGAGATACACGTGTTCCCACCTCCTCGCGTTGAGGTTTGAGGAGGAAGAGGAGTATTGGGAGGATGTGAGGTCTGTCATGACCTTGTTGACCACCTCATTGGTGGATGCCACCGAACGGCTAATGGAGGCGTTGGACGAGGCAGAGGAACGTAGGGTAAAGGACGAGACGCCGAGCTTACCTTCGTTATCCAGGGAGGCGAGCGCATCTCCTTCCAACCCAGCCACGAGTCCTCCACAGAAGACCATCCCCCTCCAATCACGTTCACGTTCCCCCCCAGTCACGCAACCGTCACATTCTCGTTCACAAACCCAATCTTACCTGCAACCCCTTTACCTCCCCCAATCCCTCACGCCAATCCCCCATCACCTTCGGTCGCATTCCGGTTCGACGTCATCGAGTGCGCCTCCCAATGCTAACGATCCGGCAATAGCTAAGGCGAAGCAGCCGTTCCGGAGCATTGAACAAACGATGTCTTACGCGCCGACGCCCAGCCATTTGATGAGGTTCGCCGCTCATGTGGATGCGCTCACTTGTGCTTTGAACGAGGCGAAAGATAACTTGGAACAGTGTGTTACCGCCCTACGGGACACTGCTTCAGGGAAAAGCCGTGATTCGAATTCCCCAGACGTCTCACTGGACGATCCTTTCGTCGATCCACAGCCACAAGGTTCGACCTCCACAACGGCGAATACGGTGGCTGCCATCGATGCCTACGAGCGGGTGAGGAAGGAGCTCGGGCTTGCATTCAGGGAGTGCGAAAGGGGTAGAGACCACCTCCTCCAACACATACAGCAAACGACTGCGCCTCTTCCTCAAGATGTCGAGGGTGTCCTTTCCGGGTCCGACGTGGAAGCGGTACCCGCTCTAGGTCATGACAATGGAACTGACGAGTCCGTTGAGGAGAGGGGGTTCGCGACGGTGGAGGCTCTTTTCCAAGCTTCGACGCTCGTGGCAAACGCTTCTCTCGGCTTCGAAGATGGCGATAACAGCTTCTCGAGGGATCTGGAGTTGCGCCTGGAAGACGCTCACCCAAAGTTCGTTGGCGTCGAAGAGGTTTTCGAGGCCGATACTGAAGATTTGGGAGAGTTCAAAAGGGAGCGATCGAAGTTAACGAGAGAGGAGAGGATTGCAATTGCAAGGGCTCGGAGAGAGAGGAAAGGGTTAGAATTCTCATCCACCGACGACGACTGGACGACCAACCCATCTGGAACTCGGGACAGGAGAACCAGTAGTGGTATGGGACCTGGCGTGGAGGTCGTTCAAGAGTTGAAGGATGTTATTTGGAGAGTCGGGGAGAGGAGAAGGAAGATGGCTGAACAACAGCTGCCGATGTCTGGATCCTCCTCTTCGTCCGAATACTCATCACCTTCGGGTTCGATATCGTCCCCGATGGCGGTTTTGAGTCCCATGACTCCCTCGTTGACTCTTCAGGATATCGTTACGCAGAGGAGGATGCCATCCCCGTTCACGAGGGTCGATTCTTCGTGATACCTTCTTTCCTATGTTTTGTTTTCGACTTTCGTCCGTTCGTGATTGGTCGTTCGGCGTTTTGCGCGCGCGTGCACAGTTGTAGCTTTCCTTCTTCCAGGACCCGTTCCGTTCGTTGTCCTTCGCTTGGATTCCTTCGTCGTAATGGCGCACCCTACTCGCATCTTGATCTCATATCACGCGTTTTATTTTCCGATTCTTGCCTTTCTTGCATATGTTACCCTTCTAATTCTACCCTCCCAGTCGATCCCAGCTCATTATTTTGCTGGCTTTTTACTACTCTACGTATACGCATACTAGTTATTACTCGACCCTCACCAATGTAGAGTAAGCACACGGATTATCCTTTTGGCCGCACGATATTTTCGTCGCGGGACATCTTGAAACGCTGATCCAGGTGACGAAGTGAATTTACAGAAGGAATCATGAACGCGCCCGGGACGCGACTGTAACTGCGTTGATAACGTTATGACTTGTAGCCAAATAAGGAAAGTGTTCAACACCCTCCTTGACTCGTACCCTCATCATGGCTGCAACAAAGAAATCCAAACCCCAGCCAGCACTCAGACAGTCAACTCTCTCATTTGCCTCGAAGCGGGCACACTCTGGCAAGGTCAACGAGAAGAAAACAGCACCAATCCGAAAAACTGGCTCAGCTCCGACCCCGGTTTCGGCCAAAGCTGAACGGGTGCCAGCGAAGAGTCCAAGGTCCCCTGACCCCTTGGAAATCAGTAGTGATAGTGACGATGAGACTGAGACCGAGCGGTCTACGTCGAAGAGCGTGAAGGGGCACAAGACCCAAGAGACGGTCGTCCCAACCCCACCCGCTGTTGAGGAGGTGGAGCGTGAACGCTTGAACCCCAAGGACCGCAAGTGGAGCAAGCACTACGCCAGCATCAAGGAAACGATGGGCGGTCTTCCTGCAGGTGAGAGGTCAAACTTGAGGACTCCCCATCTGGCCGAGATCTAATCCGCGACCGACTCCAGTCCATGGGGAGAAACAGACAAAGATACACGAGATTCTGAGAGTTTTTGATTTGTACGTCCTGGCGATGACTCTCAGTCCTGCCATTCTCAATCCCGCCGTCCTTTCAAGGTCGTATAAGTATGGTCCATGCATAGGCACTACTCGTATGCAACGCTGGAAGCGGGCCAAAGCATTAGGCCTTAATCCTCCCACCGAGGTGTGCCTCTTTGTTCTTTGCGTTCGCATCAGGCAACTCAGGGGGACTGTGCAGGTGTTCGAGATCCTTTCCACGAAGGAAGGGCACGAGGACCAAGAATACGTACAGAACGTGCTCTATGGCGAGCTCTAACCTAAGCCCCATATTCCCCAGTGCTTTCTTGCTCCCTTCTGTGTGTAAGTTTCGTCGCTCGCCAGTGCGGGGTGTTGTACGGTAGTAGAGTTATCAAGTATTTTATTCCAACCGTTTTCACCGAACTATGACCGCTCTGGTAAATCTATGATATCCTCCAACCACCCACCGCCACCGGAACTCGTGGGGAGATCATGATTGATCCACTCCTGGGCGACTGCACCCCGTCGATCACTGACCCCCCTTGATTCCTTCCATTGTGCGTTTCTGTGGAGAGCGGACCCCATCTGCTCGACGGAACAAAATGAAACGACCGGCTGGCTGCAAAGTTTGCAGAACGTAAACTACACCCCCTTAGATCCGGTCGAGCAACGCCTCGTTGTCTGACAGGGCGTCAATCATACGCTGCCAGTCCTGACAATTGGACCGCAGGCCTCCGAGAACCACGACATGCCTCTCTTATCCCGTCTGCTTGAGAAGCTCAACACGACTGGCGGGACCAATCCCCCCAAGGTCGCCATACCAGATGCGCCCGGCGGCTCCTTCATCACCATCGATGCCTCACAGCACATCGTACAGGCGGTGACTGTTTTTAGGAATAACACCGCCCAGGTCGTGCGCACGTTTCACGATCTAAAACTAAAGGTGCGTCCTTCCTCGAGCGAGGGGCGCCAGGCAGGTACTAAACTTGGCGTGTTCTGGCCACTAGGTCGGCGAAAACACAGTTGTGATTGACAATCTCCCCAATGCGATGCAACCGGAGTCCTTGCGGATCCCGAACAGCGGGGAATACGCGATTCTCGACGTTCTATGCACACACGAGAGGAACGACGAACACGAACGAAGGATAGAGTCCTTCCTCGCCGAATTGGAACAGAGCAAGAAACGCAGGGAAGAAGTGATGAGGATGCTACGTGACTACGGGACTACGCTGGCTACGAGCTCTACCTCGCAGAAGAACATGGTCAAGTTCACGAACAAATACCTCTCCATCGCGGAGGAGTGCGATGCCCAAGTGAGGAGCTTCGGAGAGAAACTCAGGGTGGAGAAGAACGCACTCGAGATTTGGAGACATTCCCGAACGCCGTTTCGTGGAGTCGCTCAAATCAATCTGCTCACGACGAGGAACACGTCCGCAGCACTGACTATTACGTATAGTGAGCCACGTCCCTTGTGCCCTCGGTGGTTTCAAGATCTGACCAGTTGTCAGTGGTGAATAACGCGTCGTGGAGCCCACTTTACGATCTTCGTACCACCTCTCGGAAGGGGAGACCTTCGCAAAACGTGCACCTGCACTACCGTGTTAATCTCTCTCAATCGACGGGTGAGGACTGGAACGATGCTCAGTTGACGTTGAGCACGAGAGCGCCAGAGGATTTGGATGACGGAATTCCCAAGGCAAGTACCATTCAAATACAGGGGGTGGGTCCTGAGAGGTATGTTTCCCCGTTCTTTCCTTTCGGATGCGTCACACCGATACCTTATCACACCAGCAGACCTCGGTCGACTAGTCCGGGCCGACGATGCAGGCCAAGAAATACATATCGAAGTCTGAGCCCACCATACCGCCCTCGGCCCGGCCCGAGGTCCAGTATGAGCAGGAGCAGAAGCAGGAGTAGAGACAGAAGCACAGCCCGATACCACAGTCCGAGCTCGAGTCCCACGAGGCGACACTCACCTGTTCGTGAAGGGTTTGCGAACAGAATCCTCAGGAGCCGAAGTCCAATCCGCCGTGGACGACGAAGTACGACTACTCCATCGGAACCCCCGCAGTACCCATACCACCCCAACGAGACGGTGGCGATTATGAATGACGTCACGTCCGTTTCATTTATCATGGATGGGAGGTGTAGCATCCCGGGAGATGGGAAATTACACAAAGTGACCATTGCCATCTTGCCGTTTACGGCTACGATCCACCACGTAATCACCCCGAGGGTTTCCTTCGATGCGTATCTGCAGGTGTGTTCATTGAATTCGTATTTCGTGTTCTCTCGCTGACACCGTATCGTTGATTTCTTGGCGGGATAGTGCTCGATTTTGAACGACAGCAACTATACTCTCCTCCCTGGCGTTCTCTCCACATTCTTGGACGACAAATATGTCTCCAAGACCATGATACCTGAAGTTGGAACGGGGGATACATTCCGCTGCACTCTTGGTATCGACACGGCCATCAAGGTAACCAACTACATTAGTTCCACGACCTCCATATCGTCAGAAACGCAGGTCGTGGAACGGTTCAAGACCGTGACATACACTTCGACGACTGTCATCCGGAACCGACGCTCTGATGGTGAGGCGATCGACGTTGTGGAGAGGACGAGTCTCCCGGTCGTCAGGACGAAGTATGGCGGCCCGGCGGGCGTTGAGAATGCCGAGGCGAGGATAAAGGTACTACTCAAACAACCCCTGGGCCTTGCGGAGAGCGAGACTAGTGATCCAATCGACCTTGACCGACCGGACGGGTTCTGTGTCCAGTGGGGAACTGGGGATGGTAATATGGGCCCGTTGCACGGCAGCATCCTTGACAAGGATGAAGGCAAGTTCATGTGGGTGGGCAAGGTTGGACCTGGCGACCATGTTTTGTTGGAAAGTGTGTGGGATGTCAGAGCTCCCATTGATGTATCGTGGACTGAGAACACGGTACGGTGATGAAATCCCGAGAGGACGGTTGGGCGTTTTGGACGTTTCACTGGAGGGAACGATAGCGTCACGAGGACCATTGTACTTGACCATTCGAAATATCTTCTTGGTAGGACTTCCTGGTATTCTTTGAAGTCGCTTTAGAATAGTTTTATCGTAAGTTGCCGCAATCCCATTGTAAAGGTATCCGAGAGATCGCAACGTCTTGAAGTATCTGTGCAACCGGAACCTATAGTTTATCGTGAAAGGAACATTCGGATGATGCGTCGCGAGGCATCGTAAGATTGTATTGAATCTTCTTTCCATTACGCTCGAGGGGAACTATCCTTTTCTGTACCCTTTGCATGCGGTACATATATTGTATATAAGTATGTGATTTCGATTACTCTATGCATATTGGAAGCACAACTGATTTCAGGGCCTCCCTCTATTCAACCTCGCAAACCAGTCCGACATACGTGCTCTATTCAGCTACCTGAACGCTGAACCTTGAAAATGGAATCACGGGGTAAGCGCCCTTGATTATCCACACAACGATAACCTCCACGGACTGGCTTCAACCTGACGCCAAAAAATGTGACTGCATGTTCCAGACCGAGGGCGTCAACGGAAAGCCGGGTGACACTGAAGCCCTTGCGTGCGTGTGTTGCGCACGTTCGCTGTATATGTGCGCTACTCACGGGCAAGAATCCGTAAACAGGGTGAGATTCCCGTTGAACCCAGAGTGCCGCCACTACACCAACAAAAAATGGATCCATAACCGCTTTGGCACGACGCCACACCGGTGATTGCGCAGTGCACCTCCATTCTCCCGCCGCAACAGGGTACATCCGGTCCTATGGGTGGCGAATACACGATGATTACGGGTCCCACTTTCCCGCTGTTGATTCGCTTGTGGGGGCCAGCTAACGAGAAGCATCCCATAGGCCAATCACCATCGTGATCGCCGCGGTTCCAGGTCGCGGTCATTGTCACTTGTTCGTTGTGAAATGGCCGGGGTCACCGACGTCTCGGGTTAATTCATATAAAGACCTCACCTCGTTATCCGTGCAAAAACCTTCTCACTTTCTCGCCCTCTCTCGTTCCCCTCAATTCCCCCCTCAACCCCCCACATCCCCCCGCGGTTGCCGCCAGACGGCAGGTGAAGACTGAAGAGTTTTGGAACATGGGACAACCATACGACTACTCGATTCAATCCGTTCGCCTGAGGGTGTTGGGCGACCTTCTTCGCGGATGCGTCATTCCCGCTGGGATTGTTGTCCTCGCGTTGAGACTCGTGGGGGTCAGACTTGGTTACATCTCGGGCGCACTCGTGTTCCCTGCCGCTGCTTTGTCTGGAGCGTACCTCTTATCGGTGCACAGGGATTATGTGGACGCTCGGGAGGCCAGCAAATTGGGCGCCATTCCAGTGCCAAGGTGGGCGGCTCTCCGCTTAACGCCGTATCTCGGTGACGGGGTCGCTGATAAGGGTGTTTTTATTGTAGGGTAAAGGGGAAGTTACCAGGAAACCTCGACATCCTCTTCCGAATCCTCGCATGCCAAAAGTCAGGGTACATGATGGATGCGTTCGCGGAGCTGTTCGAAGAGTGCGAAGCTACAACAATAAATTTGAGAGTCCTGTGGGTTGATAAGGTGTGATTCGTGTTTTGTCTCGATAAGCGTCCGTCCTTATTGTTCTAAATGGGATACCCTAGTATATCACCATGGATTCTGAACACATCAAGTACATCTATAATTCGGGGTACAGCAAGTTCTGGCGGGGGCACACGCAAAAGGAGATGATGTAAGTCCCAAGACTCGTTGGACAAAATGGAACGTGACCGCCAACGTGTAATCCACCGGTAGCGAGTGCTTTTTGGGATCGGGCATCCTCAACCGTGATGACGAGGAATGGAAAGCAGTACGCCACTAGTTGTTTCCGCCGAATATCTGCGGTATGGAGAGTGATTATTCTGACCCTCGCATAGCATCGGATGATTGCTCGACCGTTCTTCGCAACAGACAGAGTGTCAGACCTCGATCTATTCGAAAGGAACACCCAGAAAGTGATCAACATCATGCTCAACGCCGACCATAATGATTCTCTCGACCTCGAAGACCTCTTCGCGAGATTCACTGTCGACACGGCTTCCGAATTCCTCTTCGGGGAGAACCTCAACACACTCTCGTACGGGAACGACGGGTTCCGCTCTTTCACGAACGCATTTATGGATATCCAGGCGTTGGTCCTCAAACGAAACATGTTGGGGAACTTCTGGCCGCTCCTTGAGCTTTTCGAGGACAAGAGCGAAGGGCACAAGAAGGTGATTAGGAGTTGGGTTGATCCGCTTGTCGTTCGCGCGGTGGGGATCCAGAAGGAGA
>Ga0307517_10005539_pt1 | contig 18976 bp, 7 predicted proteins | sample 23_EM_MG_FD_194515 | JGI IMG/M metagenome (GOLD analysis project Ga0307517, IMG submission 194515) | Populus trichocarpa ectomycorrhiza microbial communities from riparian zone in the Pacific Northwest, United States - 23_EM | ecosystem: Host-associated > Plants > Roots > Unclassified | place... | reverse complement strand
TACTGTGGATTGCTACGGTGTTTTCCCACATAGTTTTTCTATTTTATTTTTTTATTTTTTAAAATTATATTTGTCGATTGTTTTTTATATTGAGCTGATTGAAAATTTAGTTTTGTAATTTTTTTTAAAACATTGTTGATTGCTACAGTGTTTCTCCGCATGGTTTTTTTTGTTTTTGTTTTTTTATGATTTTCTCTAAAATTATCTTTTTTTATTTTATTTTTTAATATTGAGCTGGTTAAAAATTACAGTTACAATATGTGAGGAAAGCACTGTAACTTTCCTCGCAAATTACTCTGGATTGCTACAATGTTTTTTCTTATATGGTTTTTTTTTTCTGTTTTGTTAGTTTTTTCCTGAAATTATCTTTGTTAATTTTATTTTTAAAATATTAAGCTAGTTAAGAATTGCAATTACAAGTAAATACAAGTTTTTCCTCACAAAACACTATGGATTGATACAGTTTTTCCTCACATGATTTTTTTCCAGTTTCTTTTGTGTTTTCTTTTTTTGTAATATTTTTTTCCAAAATTATCTTCGTCGATTTTTTTTTTTAATATTGAGTTGGTTAGAATTTAACTTTGTAATAAAACTTAATCATGTGGGGAAAACACTGTAACTTTCCTCACAAAACATTGTTAAAAATTACAATTACAAGTCATTACAAAGAAGGTTAAATCATGTGGGGAAGCATTGTAGCAATTCATCACCAACACAACTTTTTTTCCCATCATGAAATCTTGGCTCCATCATACCTTTAATTTTTATTACTTATCTAGCGCTTGTTCACAATTATAACACTATTAAGTACATTTGTTTTATAAGCCCGCGGGCATGCCATCTCGTTTTAATTTAAAATTGATCACCAACAAGACTAGTATTTCACTTTCTTATTGCATAATAAAATTACATTGGTGTCATTAAAAAACAAATTGTTAGTCTTCCATGAAGGGATTTGTTTTTGTTTAATTGTATGTAGTAAAATAATCATATTACTCTTGAAATTAGAAAAAAAAATTAAGGAAGGAGGCTTTTTTTCTTTTCATTTTTATGACCATAGTAAAAAGATGTACTTGCCTTAGTGTTTATATTCTTGAGTCTAGGTTTAAAGGGTAATTTAGTCATTGCACAACTTTATGTTGTTGTTGTTGTTGTGTTGGGCAAAGGGCAATTTGGTCTTTTAAAAATAAATAAAACAAAATTTGTTGATGCCAGTTGCTCTATTGTCTTCAAACAGCACGTGCAGTAGATTTCAGTGACAAAAAAGGTCATTCCAGGATGGCATCCACTTCGTCTCAACATCTCCTCTATGAACCTATGGTGCGTGCACCGAGAAGAACTTCAATTTGACGCCAACAACCTTTTTATTTTCTTTTTTTCTCTCTTCTTTGGTGTTTGCACGTTACCCTTGATTTTTAAAATCAGCGCATAAACTTCTTTTTTTTATTTAGTCCCTGTTCTTTTAGTCTTTTTTGAAATAATTCATTAAATTAGATTTTTGTTTCGACTTCATCCCTATTTAATTTTTTGTTGTCAAATTTGATCCTCATTCTTTTAATTGTTATTTTGTAATCTGAGATATATTTTTTTTTATTCCACCCTCCGTAAATTATTTTCCTATTAAGTTCCATCCTCATTCTTTTTATTATTGTTTTTTTTTTCTTTGCAAAACTTTCTAGATTGGTATGTTTCCCCCTGATTTTATTCTTCAACATTTAATTGATTTAGATTTGAGTTTCTTGATTAAACTTCATGTCTAAGATTTCATGGGTGGTAAGTTTTGAAAATTAACCTGGCTTCATGAGGTTTGCCTAGGATTGCTTTGCCCTTTTTTTTTACTATTTTTTTTAAGCTAATGTTTTTTTTTCATCCTTCAATATTTATTTAATTGGAGATTGAACTCTGTTTTTTTTTTTCTAGCTTTTTATGACCTTTGTTTTATCCTTCATTTTTTTTTAATTGGATTATCTCGGTCTTTTTATTTGTTGTTTTTTGTTAAAAAACATTTTAATTTTTTTTTAATTAAATAGAATTGATTGATTGGATATAGACGCATGCTCATTTCATTTTGTTTTGTTTTGTTTGCTTTTCTAGGACGTTGCTCTAGCAGCCTATACGATTTCTCTTGATGTCTTCGTCTAGATTTTTATAGTTAGGTTTGAACCGTCTCAACAAACTCTTTTTGTGATGGGAATGTTCACAATGGAGTGATTGTGAGTCTCCAACGATATTTTTTTCTTCTCATTTCGGGTATGATATTAGTGACTCATTTGTTTTAGTTAATTACTACCAAATGCTTTTTTTAACGGTTCGCTTACTATCGTTTTCTATAGTTTAAATCATATTATTAAAATACTTGATCTTATTGGATCCAATCGAGTTAATGACTCAAGTTTCAAATTTTTCTTAATTCTTTAAAAATATCGTAGTCATCTAAGCATTACTTTTGTATGCTCAAATTTTTTTGGCTAGCCCACAGCATAACATGGGTAATTGATCTAATGATTTCTATGTGTAATTATTAAAATACATAAGTTTATAAACTAACTAAGAATTGTAATAAAATTGAGAATTCTTTTCAGGAAAATTAGAAAATCTCTCAACTAAAAAAGTTCTTGCGTTTTAAGTATTGAAAACATGTATTTTCCTTCTATTTTCTTACACACAAATTGTTTGGGCACATGAAATTGTTGACCTTTAGGTCACATATTCATACTATTATATATTTTGATGATAAAAATAAAATGAAAATTGGACTAATATTTTTCTTGTTGAGAATAAGTTTAAATAGGTTTATTCGAAGAACATATCGACAAGCAAAATAGAAAGAAGTTCAAGAAGGAAGCAAGTAAAGACTTAGAATTAAGTATTCATTTTAGTGCAATGTGTAAATCTTTATATCTTATTTTGATAGAACAAATAAAATGAACTCACACACTTCACTCTGTATGTATATAGGATTGATTAATCAGTTCAAGATTCACCAGGATAAACTGTCAAAATCTAGAATTTATGTTGAACTGGTCGATCACTTGGTGATACCAAGTGAAACGATCAACCTCTTGTTCATCAGGGATGAACATTTGAAAATCTATAGGAACTGGTCAACAGATTGGCTTGATCACTCTGAACTAGTTGACCGCTTTAACTATCAGTCGGGTTCCAATAGTTAGAAACAACTAGTTTCTTTTGAAAACATATAAATAACTCTTATTCTTGCATAGAAGAAAAGGAGATTCTAAACATATATGATATATAAGCTATTTTAAGAAAGAAACCAACATGAAATCATCAATCCTATCATACTCTAAAGTTGTGCTAAATTGAACCTTCATATTCTAGCACTAGAGTATTTATAATCATACTCACTATACTTAAATACCTTTAAATCATCTAAGTGCTATTAAGTTAGTTATAGAAATACAAGTTTTAATTGTATTAGGATAAAACTCTTAGTATTAGTGAGGAAATTTCATCAATGAAAAATCTTGAAGAGGTCATATCCTTAAGTGAGAAAAATCTTGGTGTGGATTCATCAAAAGACAATAGTAATCTTGAACTTGGACTAGTGAAAGAATACAATACTCAAAACTAATTTGGTGCTTGACATGTGGATGTAGGCTTGCTGATCCACGTTAAAAACCGAGTTTGTAATTTATATCCCTTACCTATTTATTTTAAGCACTTTAATTACATTGTTTATTATTGTGTTAATTTTATTTAATTGAATTAAATTGCATTATTTGTCTATATTGTTGTTATTATTGTCTTAATCCTAGAACAATAGGAATGACAAATGTCTGAGGGCTTCTGTAGACTCTACGACTTGGAGTAGAGATAGTGATTTGATTTTGATTTCTTTGTAATGGTATTAGATCTTTCTTGTTATTTTTGTGGTTGTTTATATGAAGTTTTGATATAAAATCAAATTATGATCATTAATGAAAACTCATTATAAAAGGCATAGCAAATGTCAAAATTTTATTATGTTTTTTTTCTCTATAATAGGGTAATTTATGTTTAAAATTATAGATTAAAAGATAATTTGTGTAGTGAGAAATAACTATTGTTGTGTTTAAACTCATTTTATGTTTATAATTTACAATTTCATGTAGATAATACCAGATGACATGAAATATGCACCGCACATTCAACTTAGAATGTGGAATAAATTTGAAAATCTTGTATTATTTGTACTTTAAAATTGTGAGTTTTTTTCAATTAAAGTTTTTGCAATAATGGTTTGATTTATGTTTAGGGCTTGTAATTTACATATACTTATGCATTGATGTCTAGGTCTTGTTGATATGTGTGTTTTGCCACCTTAGCTTTTCAAAGAGTCTAAGATCATTAGAAATAAAGATATGGCGAGTGAGATATAAGATATCAAAGTAAGTCACATGAATATGAAATTTTTGACATTGGAATCAACTTAAGGTTTAAGGTTTTTAGATGCATTGTCATTGGTGTCAAAACTTTGTTTCTATACATAGTATAACATGCTAGCTTTCTAAGAGCTAAAGATCATGAGAATAGAAGTTAAGGTGAGTGAGATATAAGACTTCAAGGTAAGCCACTTGAACTTGAAATTCTGATTTGTATTAGTGATTTCAGAAGTTGAAGAATACACGTTCAAGTCTTTGTGCTTTCACAAGGGAAAGGTCTAAGAAAGGGCAGTTAAAGTAAATGGATCGATTTGTTTTTTTTTTATTTTAAAAAAAACAAAGTGTTTGCTTGCGTGTTCGATGCATAGAGCCTATAAGAATATCGATTTTTGACGATATTTTGACTACTCTTCATTGTTTGATATGTAGAAGTTTTTTTTGTTTGTAGTTTTAAGTTTATTTTTTAAAATTAAAAAATTATTTTTATGATATTTTAATTTATAAAATTAAAAAATAAACAAAAATATTTTTGAACCTAGAAAAATTTGGAATTTTTTTTTCAAGTATTTAGGTCTAGAAATATGGGAGTGAGTCATTTCTTGGCCCATGAAAAGTCTTGAATACACTGTTTTGTTAAAAAAACTAAATATTGAAAATTAGATTAATATAACAATCCTTAAAAACACATAAGTATCACACCTAATTTATTTTGAATGCTAATTTATTAAAAGTTTCTTAGAAAAATTATTACCTTCAATGTTGTTCATGGATTAAGGTAACTTAACACCTAAGAGGAGGTAAATTAGATGCATCACTAAATTTTACAATTAAAATAAATTAGTACCTGGACTCAAATGCGTTGCTCAAGCCCACTAGGAGCTGGGAGCATGCCCAATGCTTGGGATGAAACTCCACACCTGAGCCCAAAAGGCTTGGGTTCGGGCATGCTACCCAAGCCCATGGGGTGCTGCCTAGGCCTCACACCCAAATCCACAGGGGAGCTAGAGATGGGCCCAATAATTGGGCCTACAACCATGGTGCGTCCAAATCATGTTTTCAAAGTTTATTATATGTTTGGGCCAATTAAAAGTATTTTGTTTTATAAAAGGTTAATAAATCTTTGGTCAATAAAGTTGGATTTAGTGTTCTATTGGTTTGGGACAAATTGTTTCTCTTGCCGCTTTGTTGCTCTCTCTAGCTCTTGTTCCTGTTCAGTTGGCATGAAACCAGATAAGCAGTGCCTTCTGGTTATGTTTATTTTTATTTTTTAAGTTTTCACGTGTCACCTTTTTAATAATGTCATTTCAGTGGGGGATTTTAGGGCATGTTTTTTATGGGCTGGGAGGATACTATACTTTATTATTATTTCCTATTCTTTCATGTCATCCATGATGGTGACATGTTAGAGAAGATTTAACAATTTTTTTTTGAGAGGTTGGCTTAGAAGTGTGGTTTTAGTCTTTCCTCTTTGTTTCATTGTTGTGTGTTCACTTGCCTTTTTTTTTTTCTATTGTTGTGGTTTACGTGGTTCAGTGCTATTACTTTTGTTTGTTTATTTCTTGGTTTGTTCATGCTTCTTATTATAATGCCCTTTCCCCCTTCATTGTCCAAGTTGGCTGAGGTTGTCTTGGCACGACTAGTCTTTAAAAGGTCTACGAAGGCTATGGTTGATTTGTCATGTGTATTTTCTCAAACTTTTAAGGATGTCTTAGCTTCCTTATGCTACCAATACTATAGGGACGTTTAAAGTTATGTATTGTTCTTCGATGAATGTTTTTTAGTCACAAGCTAAGCTATTGTTGTTGATCTGTTTTTGTTTTGACATGCTTGATTTTGATCATGATTTTTTTATTGATCTCCTGGCTGTTAAAATTTAGTTTTTTTTCTACGTTTGTTTTTTTTTTATATCAGATTAGGTTTTTAATTTATAGCTGATTAATTATAACATTTATAGGATAATGGTGTGATTTTAAATGATGCCATATGTTTTTTTATTACCTTGATTTGTGTTTTAGTGCTTGTTCTCTGCCCATAGAGCCTTGATTACCCTTAGATGTTGTGTCTTTGTTAGGTTTGGGAGATTTTATTTGCAAGTTTTAGGCTGCCATGATGGTGGATGGTTGTGTTTCTTGGACTGTGGCTTTTAACGTGCGTTGTATGTGTTTCACAACTTGTATTTTTGGTTTCTTGAATTGATTGTTCTCATTTTGTTGTTTGTTATTGAGACTAGTTGTTCTATGGTATTGTCTTTTCTCTTTATAGGATTGGTTTTTATTGCTCGATTTCTCAACGTCACGTGTTGTGTGTTATGCTAAATTGATATATATATATATATATATATATATAGCTTTGTCAAAATATATATCAAGGATATAAGTGTTGTTGTTATCCATTTTTTAGTCCTCACACAAAAAGAGAGAAAATAAAAAAAATTATTTGGAAGAAAACAAAAAATAATAGCAGTGAGAAGAGGATGCTAGAGCGCCAAGAAAATGGCCAAATATTGGTTGAGGAAGCTCAATAATACAAAAATTAAAATTTAACGGTATATTTTTTACTGATGAAGGCCCTATTGACAAAGAAAATTCAATTTGAGGAGAGAAAAGTCCAAAATTAGGTGTTTATTGACTCGATTAAACATTATTGAAGGTTTAATTGAATTTATGGAGGGTTTGATTGCAATAAAAATTATTGTTTAAGTCAATTTGGGCTTTAATTGAAAGAAATTAAAGTTCAGATGTCAAATTATAATTTTAAGATTTGATTTGTTCAAATCAGGGGCTTAATTGCATAAATATTGAAGTTTGATGGCCAATTAAGGCCTTGATTGAAAAAATCCAAAATCAAGGACAAAACTAGAAAAGGCGCGTAAATAGAGGAACTGAAATTGACCGAATCAAGGGCTAAATTGAAGAAATTAAAAGTTTATTGATCAATTGTGGGTTAAATTGTATAAATCCAAAACCAAGGACAAAAAAAAAGACATTGAAATCTGAGACTTGAATTAAAGTTTGTCAGGGGTAAAATTGAACAAAATTGAAAGATTGAAGCCAATCAGGGTGTAATTAGAAAGAAAAAAATCACAAATCGAAGGATTAAAGCATAATTGGCTAAAACAACGTCGTTTGGAAGATGACTGATCATCTTCTTCTTCAGCGAGGCTGCTTGAGTGGCCACCTTTCTGAGGCATTTAACGCTTCTTTACCTAACCAAATTGGACGAAACTTACATGCAAACGATCCCCTGACACTTGACTACACGCCAGTGTAAACCGTGGGAGGCTTTAGAGGCGGTGGCTTCGCCTTAAAGTGGCCGACTCGACCAACCATTTTCCTGCACAAAATTGACAGTTCATCATTGCTACTTTGAACCAATGGTTGGGATGATTTCGGGTCGAACCAAGGGCCAAGATTTGGCACCACAAGAGAGAAAGTGTCCCTCTTCTCTCACCTATAAATAGATTTGATTTTCATGGTTTGAGGGAGGAGGAAATTGGGTCCAAAATCGACAAGAAAACCAGCCTCCCCCCTCACATTTCTGCTGTTAGCCAAACCTTTCTCTCATCTCTCTCTTTCTCCACTACGCAGCCACCAACACCTTCACCACCGGCTTGATCACCTCCATCTCGATCATAAGCAGCCACTCGAACATCTTACGTAGTGAGTGCGCTGCTGAGCCTCTCTCTCTCTCTCTCTCAAACTTTTCTTCTTCCTTCACCAGCAACCGACACTAGCCACCATTCCCTCCACCGAAGCCTCTTCAGCCACCGGCTGAACCTCCTCGTCACAGCAAGGCTTCCCCCACGCTATGTAATACCCTCTCACCTTCCTCTTCTCCTTCGTCCTCTCCTCGTCCTGCATGCAGAACGAATATATCGTTCTGCATGCAGGGCATCAAAGGGGAAATAATTAAACCCCGCCGGGCATGGGCTGGACTTGTTCCGGCCCAGACCAAAAAACAAATAGAGGAGAAAAAGAAAAAAAGGAAAAGAAGGAGCCCAGATGGGTTGGCCATTGTCGGCCCGGCCAGTTGGGATCTGGACCGCCCCATATATTTAATTATAATATTATATTATTATTTAAAAAAAGTTCAAATATTTTTTTTTAAAAATCCTTTAAATTTTTTTTTTTGTGTTTTTCTCGTGTACTTTTCTATCAATTTTGCTTGATATCGATTTGTATTTTTATACTGTAAAGCTAAAATTCTGGTATTAAAATGCCTGATTTTCTCCAAAAAAATATTTTGTTTTTCATGCATACGACTAAGTCTCTCAAAGCTTATAAGAAATTTTCATATCATATTTTCATATAACAAAAAATTCAAAAACATGTATTAGCATGCATTTTTTGCTTTAATAATCAGTTTATTAAAGTCATGAGAACTAGGCCAACATTTTAAAATTTTCAAAAATTTCAAAAATTATTAATCAAAGAAAACGTCTTGATAGAATTCAGGAGATGAATGATTTGTTAAGCTCCTTTATGATGAATCAAGCAATACCACACTTGGGGGCATTGTCAAGCTTGATAAACAACGAAAGCAGTAATCGTCGCGGACAATCTAGGATGGGCACTGCACTTACATCTAAGTAAAGGGGTAGCACACAAATAAGCCGACAAATCAGAATAACAAAGAAGGATTTGGAATGCAAACAAAGGCACCCTATGACGATGGAGCATCAAAGAGGGGGCTTATATTTCAAACCAGGTAAGGATGCATGCATGTTATCTAACCTCAAAGCATTGCAAATATTTTTGAATTGTTACAAGAAAAATCCTCAATAAAGTCCAACAAGATTGTGGATAATGAAAGAATCATGGAGTTAATGATAACAAAGAATCAAAGTTTTGACCTTGGAACGAGAAGATGATCAGAAGAACCTTACTATTAGGAAATTCTCAAAGAAAAAGATAAGTTCAAACCCTGTCATCAGGAAGAACAAGAAGAGCCAACCATCAAGAAAGATGAGATAAAGAAATGAGAAGATCAACCCTGTCATTAGGAAGAGTCTTTAGGTCAACCCTGCAATCAGGAAGCATAAAGTTTCAAACCCCGTAATCAAGAATTATCAGGTCAACCCTGCAATCAAGAAGCACCAAGTTCTCAACCTGGCCATCAGAAGTCCTATTTTCAAACCTTGTAATCAAGAAGAAAAAGTGAGAAGAACCCTACTATTAGGAAATTCTCATATAAGTTCAAACCTTGTCATCAAGAAGAATAAGAAAAGCCAACCGTAAAGAAAGATGAGATAAAAATATGAGAAGATCAACCCTGTCATGAAGAAGAGTCTTTAGGTCAACCCTGTAATCAGGAAAGACCGATGACAATCCTGTCAAATCACAAAAGTCAAAAAAGAAAGAAATCATCAAGTGAAAAACTTGATCAAACCTTATCATTAAGAAGAAAAGTGAGAATAACCCTATCATTAGAAAATTCTCAAAAAGAAAGAAGCGAGTTTGAACCCTGCCATCAGGAAGAACACACAGAATTTAGCTTCGGTTAAAGGCAATCGCCAGATGGTATTTCAGGTTGACCGAGCTACACATAGATAGATTTTGGTTTCAGTTAAAAGAAATAGTCAGATGGGATCTTAGGTTAACCCAACTACATACAGAATTTAGCTTTGGTTAAAGGGAGTCACTAGATGAGATTTCAGGTTGACCGAGCTACACAAAGACTTTGGTTCTAGTTAAAGAAGATCGCCGGATGGGATCTCAGGTTGACTGAACCACCAATATTATCTTAGCATTGAAAGAAAAAGTGAGAAAAACCCTACTATTAGGAAAATCTCAAAAAAAAAAGAAGAAAGTTCAAACCCTACCATCAGGAAGAACATTTTTAGGTTATGATTAAAGGAAATCGCCAAATAGGATTTCATGTTAACCCGACCACACACAAAATTTAGCTTTGGTTAAAGGGAGTCGCTAGATGGGATTCCAGGTTGCCAAGCTATACAGAGACTTTGGTTCTGGTTAAAGGAGATCACCAGATGGGATCTCAAGTTGACCGAGTCACCAATATTATCTTAGCATTGGAAGAAAAAGTAAGAAGAACCCTACCATTAGGAAATTCTCAAAAAAAAAAAAGTTCAAACCTTGCCATCAGGAAGAATATTTTTTAGGTTCAGGTTAAAGGGAATCACTAGATGAGATTTCAGTTTAACCCAAGAATTTAAAGGATCGCCAGATCGGGATCTCAAGATAACCAAGATGTACATAGTTTTGATTACTTCTGGTTGAAGGAGATTGCTGCAAAGATTAGAGTATCAGATCAACCGAATTAAAGTTTTGAGAAAATCAATTTCAAAAAAACATCTTGTTTATCTTTACAAAACTTACTATGCAAAGCACTTAATCAGTCTTTGCTCTATAAGTATTGTAAAGAGAGGGCATCTATTGTTATCCATTTTTTGGTCCTCACACAAGAAAAAAGAAAATACAAAAAATAATAGCAGTGAGAAGAGGATGCTAGAGCGCTAAGAAAATGGCCAATATTAGTTGAGGAAGCTCAAAATTTCAAAAATTAAAATTTGACGGTATATGTTTTACTGATGAAGGCCCTATTGATAAAGGAAATTCAATTTGAGGAGAGAAAAGTCTAAAATTAGATATTTAAGGACTCAATTAAATTTTATTGAAGGTTTAATTGAATTTATGGAGGGTTTGATTGCAAGAAAAAATGTTTTTTTAAAATCAATTTGGGCTTTAATTGGAATAAATTAAAGTTTAGGGGTCAAATTATAATTTTAAGAGTTGATTTGTTCAAATCAGGGGCTTAATTGCATAAATATTGAAGTTTGATGGCCAATTAAGGACTTGATTGAAGAAATCCAAAATGAAGGACCAAACTGGAAAAGGAGTGTCAATAGAGGAACTAAAATTGACCAAATCAGGGGCCAAATTGAAGAAATTGAAAGTTTATTGATCAATTGAGGGTGAAATTGCATAAATCCGAAACCAAGGACCAAAGAAAAAAAAAGGCACTGAAATCTAGGGCTTGAATTGAAGTTTGTCAAGGGTAAAATTGAACAAAATTGAAAGATTGAAGCCAATCAAGGGTGTAATTAGAAAAAAAATCACAAATCGAAAGACTAAAATGTAATTGGCCAAAACAGCGTCGCTTGGAAGATGACTGTTCATCTTCTTCTTCAGCGAGGTTGCTTGAGTGGCCACCTTTTCGAGGCATTCAAAGTTTCTTTGCTTAACCAAATTGGACGAAACTTATACGCAAACGATCCCCTAACACCTGATTACACACTAGTGTAAGCTGTTCAGGCTGATCGCGACTTCAGAGGCGGTGGCACCGCCCTAAAGTGGCCAACCCGACCAACAATTTTCATGCACAAAATTGACAGTTCATCTTTGCTACTTTCAACCAACAGTTGGGATGCTTTCGGGTCGAACCAATGGCCAAGATTTGGCACCACAAGAGACAAAGTGTCCCTCTTCCCTCACCTATAAATAGATTTGATTTTCATGATCTGAGGGAGGAGGAAATTGGGTCCAAAATAGACAAGAAAACCAAACCCTCCCTCATTTCTGCTTTTAGCCGAACCTTTCTCTCCTCTCTCTCTTTCTCCACCGCGGCCTTCAGCCACCAACACCTTCACCGCCAGCTTGACCACCTCCATCACAAGCAACTGCCCAAACACCTTAGGTAATGAGTGCGCCGCCGAGCCTCTCTCTCTTTCTCTCTCCTCTATAAAATTTTCTTCTTCCTTCACCAGCAACCGACACCGGCCACCATTCCCTCCACTGAAGCCTCTTCAGCCATCGGTTGAACCTCCTCGTCACAGCAAGGCTTCCCCCATGCTAGGTAATCCCCTCTCACCTCCCTCTTATCCTTTGTCCTCCCCTTGTCCTGCATGTAGAACGATATATTCGTACTGCATACAAGGTGTCGGGGGGGAAATAATTAACCCCCCCGAGTATGGGCCACACTTGTTCCAGCCCAGACCAAAAACAAAATAGACTACAAAAAGAAAAAGAAAAGGAAAAGGAGCCAGATTTGCTGGGTCGATGACAGCCCAGCCCGTTGGGATCTGGCCCAACCTATATATTTAATAATCAGTTTATTAAAATCATAAGAACTAGGCCAACAATTCAAAAATTACAAAAATTATTTTGTCTTTTTTAATAACTAGGATTATGAACTTATACGTAAGATGTATTCTCAATATTAAAAAGGTAGTTCTTTTTTTATTATTATTATTGACATTAGATGTGATATCCCACATAGGAAACGAGCGTCCAGAGCCAGGGCCTTATAAGTGCATGCTCACCTTAACTAGTAAGACGCGTTTTGGGGCCATGCGTGGCTGCCAAGAACAAACCCGTGAGGGGGACCTGGGTGGAAGCCCTGGACATGGGTGGACTGGGAGGCCCAAAGCGGACAATATCTTGCTAGTGAGGTAGGGTGTTACATTATTGTAATATCCCACATCGGCGTGTGAGGGATTGGTAGCTGGCCTTATTAAGAGTGCTGGTTGCTAACTTGTCATACGCGTTTTGGGGCGTCAGGCTCAGAAGTGGGCTCGCGTCACCAGGAACAAAACTGTGAGGGCGGTAAGGCCCAAAGCGAACAATATATGGCAAGTTGGGCCGGGCTGTTATATTAGAACGGTTAGGTTTTACTAGATAAGATAAGGATTTCCTCACAGCGAAAGACTTTTCTTAAACCTTAGACCACCGACAAGACAATTGCAAAATATTTAAACCACATCAAACCACAAAGCTGCTTACCTCAGGTAGGGTGCACTAGGGGTGCTAATACTTTCCCTAACCACAACCAGTCCCTTACCCTCAAATCTCTGACAAAGACCAGTACAACCGGGTTTTCCAGTAACCCTAAACCAAATACTAGGTTGCGACTCCCAAAAACAAACAATCAACGCCGCCGCGCAGGCACTTGCGACAATTGTATTTTATACAATTTACTAAAAGGGCTCAGTGCCCCTGTTATTGTTTACCTAGACACAAAGCATTGTGAATTGGAGCCGTGTAGTGGCAGAGCTGACCCTGCCATAGAGAATTGCAAAGACTGTATGGGGATGGTGAGGTTGTCTTTTTATTGGGATGCATTTGGCATTGAAAGGATGGTTGAGGAGAAAACGGCCAACGTTGATTTTGGTGGGGTTGCAAGCCCCAGGCTACTGACACCTAGCGCTAGGGCCAGACTCGCGCGCTGGGTCTGCAGAGCCGCTCATCTGGGTCTGCAGAACCGCGTGTCTGGAGTACCGCGCAGACCCTGCAAAGAAGAACAATGAAAAAAAATATAATAACAATTATTATTATTGTTGTTATTATTATCGTATTATTACTATAAAAATTTGGGCCAGACAAGTTTAATAATATTATTAATATGATAAATATTATTATTTGTATAATAATTATTATTATTATTATTATTATTATTATTATTAAAAATATTAATATTAAAAATATTATTATTTGTGTTATAATTATTATTATTTTTATTATAATTAATATTATTAAGATTAAAAATAGTATTATTTTTCATATAAATATTATTATTTTGATTATAACTAATATTATTAATATAATAATTAATAAATTTGTAAAAAATATTATAAATATTGAAAAACGATAATAGATTTGATTTGAAGGGTAAAATTAAGAATTATTATTATTATTAGTAAATTTTTTAAAAAATTATTACCATAAAAGAAAAACCATAAATTTTTTAAAAAGAAATTAAAAATTATAACTTAAGTAGACAAGTTAAATATTATTATTAATATTATAAATATTATTCAATTCATTAATATTATTAAAATTAAAATAAATATTATTACTATAAAAAAAAATATAGATTTGATTTTAAGGATAAAATCAATTATTATTATTAACTTGGATCAGACATCCCCTTCTAGACCCAGGAAACTTGGGGCTGGTGACACGATCAAAAGATTGATGTCTTATCCCAAGTGCAGGATTGTCGAAGTAATAAATAACCAAGTAAGATCAGGGTCGAACCACATGAAGATCAACTATATAAAATTACAAATAATAAATGGAAAGGAGTTGAAGAGAACTTTTGAGATGATATATTGATGTAAGGATTAAACAAAGATAAAAAAAAATTGTCATGGCTAGAGGATCCACTAATAGTATTTCAAATAAGTATAATATAAACTCCTTTTATTATTTAACTGGAAACCACAAACAAAAGAGGTTCCAATCAGATTATAAATTATTAACATGATTATATTGATTATCTTATTTGAGTAATGTCAATACTTGTAAATATGGTCAGGTATTCATGATGATAACTTATGTTAACAACAAGTCAAGTTCCTTTCATAGCATAAGTGTCGGTTATACCATACAGTAGGCTATGAAAGTGCCAAGGATTTGTTATACCAAGGGTTGTACAACACAAATCTAGATTAACCATTTAACAAACAAGGTATTAAGAATGAGTAAAATAACAAATACAAAACAAGTTAGTATCAAACATTAAGTTCATGTTGAGTTTATATTATACTTATTCTTACACCATTAGTGTACCCTTTTCACCTTGACAAAATTAACTTAGCTAAACATCATGAAGAAAAAAAACATAAATAAACAATATAAGAACATAAACATGATATAAGTTAACTAAGTATAGTAAAGGAAATGAAAAGCATAAACAAGAGATTAATATAACATAAAATAAAAATTGAAGATTACAAAATACAAAGAGAGAGAGAGTGATCTTGATCTGAACACCAAGATGTCTAAATGTATGGCAAATGCCTCCTTTTATAGGCTAAAATTTAGAACTATTGATTTGATGACTAATTATTGAGTGGGTAGCCACCTCTTGACTTGGTGACAACCATTATCTTCTTGTCTGGACAAAACGTCATTGCTAACGTCATAATTTGAACAGATAGTCTTATGAAAGTTCTGGGAATTTTTCTCCGCTTTCCAACAAAACAAGAATGAGCTCATTTGGACTTCTAGAACTCGAGATATGGGCTGAACACTGAACAATGTCTGGGCTGGAGGACAGATTCTGACTTCTCTTTTGTTGCTATAATTTGAACTTGAAAACGTCCGTTTTGAATCTTGGACTCTTCATGAAAGTGTTAGGCCTATGTCTTAGCATTCTATCCATATAAACTAGACCAAAATCCAAGTTCTACAGCTCCAGTTATGATCTAATAACCGAATGATGTTCTAGTTTGAATTAAACCAACATCTCTTCTTTAAGCTTAGCCCTCTCTTTGTCTTTTCAATTTCAATACTTAAACACATCGATCAATCCTTTAAATTGTGAGATATGCCTGCATTTAAAATGAGTATTTACCATAAATTAAAGATATCTTATATTATCAGACTTGTTATTATAAAACATGCTTAAGTTAGAGAATTTAATGATACTTTAAGTGAAATATGATGATATAAAACCTTGATAAAAATGCACTTTTAAGTACTAATCAAGTAATCTACGGCCAAACCATAGGTTGAACCATATTAATAGTGAAAAATACCCAAGATAAATAATTGTTGAAGAATCCTTGCTGAATAAAAGTTTGATACCTTGTAAAATAAGAATTAATTTCTAACCAATTAATTCTTTTTATTTGATATGGAAACCTTGTAAAATAAGTAATCCAAAGGCTGTCACATAAGTTTCCATTAGCATTAAAGACTCCATGTAGTGAATGAAATACATAACTCTTAAGGAAACAATGTCTTTTCCATTTTTGCACTTTGCTGGCGAATTCTTGGCCTAACTTTAAACATGTCATTCTCTCTCATCTAGATGAATTAGCGAGCCTACCATATATCATTGGACAGATACAAATGTCTAGTTTCTAAAAAAATCATAATTGCAAGCTCCTAATTGAATTCCCATCATAAGCATCCTAAGGCCGAACCATAGGTTGAACTGTCTCAATAGTGAAAAATACCCAAGATAAATAATTGTTGAAAAATCCTTGCGAAACAAAAGTCTGATACCTTGTAAAATAAGAATTAATTTTTGACCAATTAATTCTTCTTTTTTGATATGGAATCATTGTAAAAAAAGTAACCCAAAGGCTGTCACATAAGTTTCCAATAGCATTAAGGACTCTTTGTAGTGAATGAAATACATAACTATTAAGAAAACAATGTCTTTTTCATTTTTGCATTTTGCTGGCAGATTCTTGGCCTAACTTTAAACATGTCGTTCTCTCTTTTCCGGATAAATTAGCGGGCCTACTATACATCATTGGAAAAGTATAAATGTCTTGTTTCTAAACAATCATAATCGTATGCAAAATCTTCCTCTAGCTTCATATATGACCTGAAAAATAGACAAAAATCTAGATTAACATATTTGAAACTTTTTAACCTAAGCCTCTTGACTTAACTCATTGAACTCCTCTTTGATCCACTTCTTTTTAAGCTTTAAAATAGATCCAATGGACACTCTTAAAGTATCTTTTGATGTCATAGCCAGGATCGCATCATATACGTTCGTAAAAATGGAAAAGTGTAGTTTTACAAAATGAAACTAACATGATTGCAATGTCATAAAAAAAGAGAGTGAATAGTGCTATGTATGAAAAACCCTAGGATAAAAAGAAAAGAGGGAATAGAGGTTGTGGCTCACCTTAAAGGTGGTTCCAGATGAGTGAGGAGCTTCTATGATGGCTGTCGGGGGCAAAAATTATAGTGGTATCAGCGGGGAAGAGGTTTTTGGTGGTGTTCTTTCACTAACTTCGAGTTTCTCTTATTTTTCTCTCCTTTTTCTATTTCTCTTTTTCCTTTCTCCACTATCCTATCTATTGACTCAAAACTACCATTTTTGTAGCTTAAAACTCTTTTATTTCTTCTATCTCTCACTTTCTTTGTATTTTCTCCCTTATTTCGTGCCTTGCCCCTTTATTTTTAGGCAAGGATAAAGGTCCTAAACCTTTTTAGATGGAATGATCATGTCACTTACCATGATTATACCCTTTAGACAAGCATACATGAGTTGGTCTCTTTGCACCGATTGCTCAGCAAATTTATAAGGTTAGAACATATATTGTTTTGGCTGAACATGGAGTAGATATATAGAAGAGGAGAATGACATCTGGTTTGATTTTTTGAGTGACACAAGAGAGAGAAACAAGTGCTCAAAGTCAGGCCAAAAGCCATAAACCACCTTTTTCAAACCAACCATGTAGAGGACTATTTTGATTTTTTTTTAAATAATGCTATTTTGGCATCTCTCTTTTCTTTTGTTTTTTTTTCAAAATAACATCATTTTTTTTTAGGAAAACTTTTTTTTTTCAAAACAATCCTACAAGTTTGTTGCATTTTCCATTTCGGTTATTAACTTTTTCTAATTTTTGGCATATTTTGATATTTTCTCAAGACTTATTTCAATCTAGTCCCTAATTAATTTTAAAAAGTCCTTGCATGTTAGCACCTTTTACAATTTGATTATTGGCTTTCTAATTTTTAAATTTTAGCCAATTCCAACCATTTTCTTTCAATTTTCTTCTCAATTAAACCTTGAATACATTAAAAATGGCCCTTGAATGTTGATGCCCTTTTCAATTCGATCATTGGCTTTCTAATTTTTATTTTTTTAGTAAATTTCAACCGTTTCTCATTTTCTCTTCACAATTTCATCCCTAATAATATTAAAAAAAAAACTAGATTTTGGTGCCCTTTTCAATTTATTCTTTGGCTTTCTAAGTTTCAATTTTGAGCCAATTTCAATCCTTTTCTCATTTTTGTTCTTCACAACCTCACCCCAGATTGCAATTTTTTCAATTCATTTTTCCTTTTTTTTTTGTATTTTTGAGTTTTGATTTTTCTTTATTTTCCAACTACATATTTTTTGTAACATTGTTTCATAAATTTTGATCGCAAAACATTTTTTTCGGGTGAAACTTTTTATTTTCCAGGAGGGTAGAAATTAGGTTATGACAAACCTTGACAACAATGTGTAGAAAGATTCATAGTTCTGTACAAGGTTTAAATAAGCAAATTGTTTTTTAAAAAAGAGGGAAAATGGTCCAACAACATAGAAAGGTGATAGTAATATGTGTAAAATATGATTGTGACTATGTTGGGGTGCATATGAAGGCAAGCAATATATGAATAAAAGGTGTAAAGTCTAATACATGATAATAATATGTATTTCCTTTTTTTTTTAAGACAAGATTCTATTTCAATTTAAGGTGTTTGATGGCTAACAATGTTTAATAACATCTAATGCAAACCAAAATGGAAAAGCCATGAATGCTTGACAAAACTATTTTTTTAAATTACGTTAAAATGTGCAGAGTTGCCATCATTTGATTATGTTGATGTTAACGTGATTTTTTTTAGAAAAAAATAGCTGTAAAGATAAAATACGAAGCTAAAATGTGCAACATATATCCATGGATTCTCAAAACTTGGATGAAAAAACAAGGATAAAAAAATAACCAAACAAAGTTTTTCTACCAATATAACTGTGTTCATCATCGAATTATGATGTGTGTACGAGGATAAAAGATCTCACTTCATACACAAAAAAGATGCTTAAAAATCAGTATAAAGTTGTCAGTGTTTAGGTGAGATTGCTAATAATCATACACAACATGCAAGTTTTTT
>Ga0307517_10005538_pt1 | contig 18978 bp, 21 predicted proteins | sample 23_EM_MG_FD_194515 | JGI IMG/M metagenome (GOLD analysis project Ga0307517, IMG submission 194515) | Populus trichocarpa ectomycorrhiza microbial communities from riparian zone in the Pacific Northwest, United States - 23_EM | ecosystem: Host-associated > Plants > Roots > Unclassified | place... | reverse complement strand
GTTATTCTACACTTTTATATCGTTACCAATACTTCGACGATCTATACCGAAGCAAACCATTATATCTAGCCTACATTACTCGTGTCTCCTTAACGAGTTCTCCGATATAATCACGATCAAGGTCCTAGCTGTCGGAATACCTCACGCCGAAGCTACCACCTAACAGTAACTTAGGATCATTTCTGGTGAAGGTAGGGTCTGCAACTACAACAGCAGTAATTGGTGCTCTCAACAGGTCTCTTAAGATAACCTGATATTTTTTTCATATATCGTTTTGCAAAAAGTGAGGGCATTCAGTAAAATGTTCGCCATGATGGTGATTAGCGCGCCAGAGTCCTGACCTCTAGCTAACAGGCTGGAGCGTAAGCGCCTGTACCTGTACGGCGGCCCATTGTACGGCAGCCCTCAGCTTCCACACTGGGATTATATCTTGCTCCATCTTACCTTTCATAGCATCTCCCCAGCCTTTATAAGCTGGACTATTGGTTCGTGGGTGGGGGATGCGACAAAGGTGTTTACTCAAGGTAACATTGCTGTCATTTTCATAGAACGGCGATTTTTCGAAACTGATACCAACCTTCGAGGCTGCCAGTGTAATAGTGGTCAGAGTGAGAGTGGTTAATAAATACGAAAGAAGCTGTTTTTGTTGTTTTTCTAAATGATGCCTCACCAGATAGAGGATGACCACTAGTAGATACTGGTACTTTTGTGGACAAAATATTGTGGAAGGACTAAAAATGGAAATAATGGAGCTGGCCTGATGGAAGGTAAAGGGAGTTCTACAGCGCGTAATGGCTCTAAGAAGGTTATTGGGTAGTCAAACGCATATAGGTAATCTGATATGAGCTGAGATTATACGAGTAATAGTGTGCACAAGTGAGAGGTTGTGCTGAGCTTGGTGGATGATGTTAGGATAGAGTGACGAATCAAGAATGAGATGGTAATTGGGGAAAGGATTATGGAGAGAAGATGCAATGGCGAGAAAAGAGAGCTTATGTAGGCCGCAGGAGGACGGTTTTAGTGGGAATAGCAGAATTGTACCTTGTACAAACCTGAATATATTGGAAAGTCACATGACCCACCCACAGTGACAATAGGTTTCAGATAAAGTTTAAGCTATAAGGTGGCCGCATGGGAGCCGCAACCGATGAGCCAAAGTGTTGGGCATATGGGAAAGGCATAGCTTGTCCCCCTCGTTTTGTATACCCTGGGGTTACGCTACATTCACCCTGTAAAGCTAACACCCCCCTCTGGCCCCTGTGTTGGGATAGTGTGACAACACCAGACGATGTTGTAGTTGCATCCCAAAAGCAAAGGCAAATATCTTTGGAACCAATCTCGTAACAGCATATAAGTCGCGGCCGTCCCTCTGGCCGAATGCTGTTCGCAGAATAAATCGAATGGGAAGTTTAGCCAGCTTATACAAATGTTCTGAGCAAGGTCAGTGGATATCGCATAAAGTTACCAACATAGCTGTCCAGCACTGGATATTATGTCACTAAAGCAACGGGACGTTTTCGTCATTTCTACTGTTGAATAGAATGAGAATATGACAACTCCCACACTAATGGTGTATTACCAATTAAGACTATTCGGTAAGGAAGAAGTACGCGAGAATTGTGCTACTGGTACGATGTTGTGCTCTAGTCTAACCAAAGCCTCTACGCAGGAAGACAGAGTGATATCTGCAACTCCAATATATCCGATTACGAAGTTGGCCACTTGGTTTATCCGGAAATGAGGATATTCTGTAGCGTGTGGACAAGTTTCAGTCCTTTCTGACAGAAGAAGGATTGTGAACTCTGACTGGGATGTAATGCCACACCAGAGAAATCAAGAGCTCTCCAGTCCGCAAGTCACCCGTGGGGCGATTATAATCATTAGACAGTGTGCGCAGTATAAGGAAATGTTTGGAATTATTTGTAGGTACTTAGTTAGTATGGTAGATACTTGTAGGTTGGGCACTCTACAACGCGGAATATAAACATCGAAGTACCTCCAGAGCTTTACTGACACCCTCGATCACCTCTACACCTCCGGCGATTGACATCTCAACATCATGAGATTATCACCACTTCTACCCACCACCCTCCCCATCATCGGTTTATCCCTACTGGGTTATGGACTCTTCCTATTCTTTCCACGCTCTCAGGTGTACCATCTGAGTCTATCTTCCACCCTGTTTTTCCACCTGTTGGTGGTTGGTGTCATCATCTCGCAATCGTGTTGCCACCGCCTACCCCGCACTTGCTTCGCCTCGCTCAGCATTTGCACTGTGGGGAACACTGTTAGGCGCACGGACTCCCCGTAAGGATTTACAGGGTAAGGTTACCCTACCTTGACGCACACGAACTTCGAAGAAAAAAGATAACACCCCCCTCCAGCCCCGGCGTTGGGACGGCGCGTCATCACTGGCCGCCTGGGAGTTGCGTCCCAACACCAAAGCCCACTATCAATGGAACACACCTTATAACACCGTATACATCGCGGCCGTCAGTCCGACGGGATCCTGTTCGCAGGATATATAAGGGGAGACCTTTGGGCACCTTATGCATGTGGAGGCAGATGAATCGGACCACGGCGCATAAGGTGACAGACACTTGAAGACAGGCAGTCGAAAGGGTGGATCGAAGGTAACGGGACGTTTTGCACGAAAGTTAGTCCCCTCGTACCTACAAAGTCGTATAGAGTATGAAGGTGGTAACTATGCCCAGTAAGTGGATCGGGTGCATCCACAGAGGACTAGTTGGTACAAGATGGAGTCCGAGGGAAAACGCCTATAGGTACGATCCCAAGGACAAGTCGTGTAATGCCGGAAGACCAGAATACAACATGCAGTTGCAGGTTGAATTCTCGACGGAACCAACCAAAGAAGATTGGCCATCTTCTGTCCGGCGAGTTATACTACCCTCGGTGAGCACAAGGGTAAGATCATTCGTAACCATCGTTCTCAACGGATAAACAGATGAGCTGACACCTGACGTGGTTTCCACACCATCAGGAATAATGAAAGAGCAGACCGATAAGTTGGCCTTGGGAGCAAAAAGTGTGGTAGAGAGTTTCAGGGTCTATGAGTGTTCGCACTCAGGTGAAGTTCGCAGAGTTGTGGGCAAGGTACTTAGTTAGTATAGAGTTAGCCTGTATACCGCGATTGCTCAGACGCGGAATATAAATATCGAAGCATCTTGGCTGCTATACGACACAACAAGCACTGAGAAGAGATCTTATCAATATAATAAGTTATTCTACACTTTTATATCGTTACCAACACTTAGACGACCCATACCGAAGCGAATCATTATATCTAGCCTACATTACTCGTGTCTTCTTAACGAGTTCTCCGATATAATTACTATTAAGGTCCTAGCTGTCGGAATACCTCACGCCGAAGCTACCACCTAACAGTATATTGATACTTCTTATCGTTACCGAGACAAATGTTTGGCAGAGACACTCATACTCTCAAACCCACAAAACCTTTCGAACCAAGACCACCGAGGACTATCTCAATACAAGAAGTCCTCACTCGTATAACCGAATTAGGGACTCAAGAGGCCTACTACGAATCTTATTTCTGGTGGACAAACCCAGAAAACACCGTCACCCTCGAAGATATCACCGCACGATACCAATACCAGTACGGTGCAAACTTTACCTACCACACACCTTCGGAGAAATCAAACTCCATTTGGTACACCCCGTACCCAAAAAGCGACCAACACTCAAGTCAGTGTTTTGAGATACCAATAGTCTGGGGAGGAAACAAAAGATAAGTTTTCCTTATAGAAGTCAAAGAAATGTCTTCTGACCCCAAAGCTCGTGAAGCCATGGAGTGGCAAGGAGGAGAACGACCTGGAGGGGAGGAAGGAAGCGGAGGAGGTGATGAGCTCTCCTCTGTTCAAACCCCAAGCGTCGAAACCACCGTCACCCACCTTGTGTGATCGCATTCGGCCGATCGGACACCCCGATCCCCAGTCGGTTTAGGCTTCCTAGACAAATATTGAAAGGGACGATGACCAGGCGGTCGCTGAACGCCTGAACCCACAGGCGAATCCCTCATGGCGGTTCGGATCCGAAAACTAGAACAGATCCTCGGCCGATTTGACCCAAAGCTCACCATCAGTCAAGATAGACGACATCTTGCGTTCAACTCCCTCCCGACCAACATCTTATTACTGGCCCAAGAACTGGTAACCGTCAAAAATCAGTTGAAATCCGGGGTCCAGATAGTCGGTCGGGAACTCACCCGAATAGACGAACAAGTACAACTGTTGGACTTGGAGTCTCAAAAGATCCAAGAAAGCTTCGCAACCCAGGTCGCGGAACGAATGGGGGAAACAGATGAGTGACAGACCAGACATGAGGCTGTCACCTCTCATCTCCATGAAGCAGTGCAAGGAACTAGCGAACAGTCCATGCACCGGGACCTACTCCTAGACCAAGAAATTGTTCGGATAAACGAGCAGCACAAACGGGAATTGGAAACTCACGAGATAAGCATCAATCTCGTAAGGGATGAGTTACAACGACAACAGGAGTCTAGAGAAGCCGAAGATGGGGAGATCGCGGTGCTTAAGGCTCTGGTGGAACAGTTGTTAGGTCAGGTCAAAGGAAAAGGGAAGGTGTCAGACCCGACACCAGAGGCTTCTGGGGCGGGTGGAGGAAGACCACCACCACCACCACGACACGGAGCGGCAGGAGCTCCAGGCGGAGGCAGGGGAGGAGACCCCGATGATGAGGGAGAAGGATCTGGCAGGAAGCCAGATGAGTGTCGGAAAGGAAGACGGGATGAGAGACCCGCACCCCAGCCAGAAGACGAGGACTACGACGTCGAGAACGATGAACAGTTTAACCTGTTCTCTCGCGTCATGGCCAATGCCTTGGGACAACGAACAAGAGTCCCAGCGGAACCCCCTGCTATGTTTAGAAATGAGAAACACCAAGATATAAGGATGTGGCTGTTAACATGTACGGAATATTTTGGTCGGAACAGTTGGCAGTGGGAAAGCGAGGCTCAACGAATCCGATACGCCATAAGCCGAATGGATGGAAAAGAAGTCGCACCGTTTGCGTTAACCTACCAACGACAAATGACTGGAGAAATAGGTTATACGAGACAAGAAGGGTACGAGTTCTGGCATGTCTTTGCAGAACAAGCCCTGCGACGCTTTGGACCCACCCATGAAGCGGAAAAATTCCTACAAGATATGGGATCGGTCAAATATCGCGGTGATGTTGCCAAATTCTTGATGGAGATGGAAAATCTTAACATCTATGCAAGAGTCACCGGGATAGCCTGGAGAAAAATGATTGAAGACGAACTTCCCATAAAAGCATTGCGACGGCACTCACATAGAGAATATGTCGACGATGGGGAATGGTTGGAAGCAGTCAGGACTGTAACACGAGCGGAAGAAGATTTCAAAGAACAAAAAGATCTTCGAGGGGGAGGTCCCTCCAGCACGGCACGAGGCGAAAAAAGAAAGTTCGAGGATTCGAAGCCGACGGTCGCCGCAAAACGTGTAAAGAAACAATACTCGGCTACGGAAAAGGCGGCCTACCAGAAAAGAAGGCTGGGGAAAGAAAGGTAAAGAAAGAAGGGTCGGTGGCACTGGAGGGGGAGGTTAAACATACTGTGTGGTCAGAAGCACACCAGGGCGTCAATCAGAAGGTGGTCGATAAACGGAAATCTGACAACGAATGCGCGCGATGCGGAATGAAAAACCATACCTGGAAATACTGTCGAAAACCGATACAAGTATCGGCTCTATACCGAGGGCAATCAAAGCCCAAACGACAGTCTGCATTCGCGCCAAAACGACGCCCTCAGGTAGCCACTGTGGCCGTGGATGGTCAGGGAGAAAGCTCACGACGAGCGGTGCAAAGGCCCCCAGCTTGGGCTTTTGCAGATGACGACATTTTATAAAAAGTCATCCAGGTACCGACAACAACGGTGTTCGGGTAGTGAGGTTGCCGCCTCGAATCGAAAGCCCTGCGGCGTAGTTGGTGACGAGATCCCACCGGAAGGCTAAAAGACCAAACGATCGCGGTTGCCAATTTACGTCCAAATTGGGTAGTCCGTGCTCACCACGGGAGCCATAAAAAACTACAAGAGAAGAAAGCTGTCGACGAGACTAAAAAGGGAAAAAGAAGATTACCATTCGTCGGAACGGAACTTGAGTTGCACGACACGCGTGAGGAGGGTCGAAATCCAGGGCAACCTGACTTTCTCTCCGAGTAAAAAAGCCGGGCAAATAGACGCTGGGGGCGCCTCTATTGGGCACAAGGTTCATGCCCGACGAATGGTATCTGAGAAGGTCTCAGGCGTGAGACCAAACTTGAAGGCGAAGGTACGGTGGACTCGTCACAGGGAACGGTCTCAGATGAGGGCTAAGTCGACGATAAAGGACCGCGCATGCTAGTCGCAAACTCGACAGGTACTCTAGTGAACCACCACTCCTGTGATATGGGAACTCCTCGGCAGGAGGTAAAGACCGCTAGTAGTGGGCTGCCCAATATCACAATAATAGACACTTATCGTAAAGGTTTGTCTGAGGAGGCTTTAAGAGCCGAAACTGCGCAGGCGCGGTAACAAACCCGCACACAACTTATAACCGCGACGATAAAAAGATTTCATCATGAATCGAGCGAAATCTCTAGACGCATTAAAAAACCAAAACATTATGCCTGCCCCGAGGGGAAGGCATCTATTGAAATCAACGGACAAAAACACACGATAAAGGTCCTCCTAGATTCTGGTTCAAATATCTTTCTCATGAACCAAACCACCGCACGACGGCTCAAAATCCCAAATGAAGCTAGGGATTCACCGTTAAAAATCCCGTCCTTCGATGGCGAAACCGCGCCTACTGGAGGAACATTCTATACCCATCCTATTCTCCTAGAAATCGGTGCCAACGGCCACCGAAGTATGATATCCTGCAAAATTGCCAATGCAGGAAGGTATGACTTAATCATACCCTTTGGGTGGTGGCATGATGAGCAGCCCCTTAAGAATATCGCGGACCCACGTAAATGGGCCTTTGAAGAAACAAAGTGCCACGCTCATATAGAAGATGAGGCGGTGGTGGATATGTTTGAATGGGATGAAACTGTGGCTTGCGATGAGGAAGCACAGTATGTGGAACGGATAGAACGAGAGAAGGAAGGGGGAGTATGATTGGAAACTCTGCCAAAACCTTATTGGCAGTATAAGGAGCTTTTTGAAGAGAAAAAGGCCAAAATGCTGGCAGCTCGGAGGACGTTCGACCATGCCATCAACCTTAAAGAAGGGGCCGAACCCCCATGAGGTCCGATCTACCCAATGTCGGCCCACCAGTTGAATGAGCTGGATAAGTACCTCAACAAAATGATGGCTGAGGGAAAAATAGCTGACAGCGAATCCCCTTATGGCTCTCCAATCCTCTTCGTTCCGAAACCAGATGGAAGTCTACGGCTGTGCGTAGATTATAGAAACCTCAACAAATTGACGATCCTGAAAAAATACCCTCTACCGCTCATGGATGAACTACGAGACCGCGTTGCTGGAGCAGGAATATTTACGAAGCTCGACCTAAAAGATAGATACCATCTTATTCGGATGAGCAAAGGCGATTAACATAAAACAGCTTTTCGTACACGATACGGGCAGTACGAATACAAGGTCATGCCTTTCGGGCTCGTCAACGCCCCGGCAACGTTTCAGACAATGATGAACAAGATCCTAAGGGAATTCTTAGACCACGGGGTAGTCGTCTACGTAGAGGATATCCTAATATACTCCGAAGATATGGACGACCACATCAAACTAGTTCAAAAGGTCCTGGACCGACTAGAACAGCATGACTTGGCAGTCTCGTTAAAGAAGTCGGTGTTCCACCAAGAAGAAGTCGAATTCCTAGGATACATTGTCAAGACAAGCGGCGTCACCATGAGTGATAGAAAAGTGAAAAGCGTTCAAAATTGGGCACAACCAAGGTCGGTTAAAGAAGTTCAGATCTTCATTGGATTCGCTAATTTTTATCGTCGATTCATCAAAGATGTTTCAAAAGTTTGCAAGCCAATAACTGAAACATTAAAAGGAAACCCAAAGGATTTTCACTGGTGAAGAGAGCAGGAAGAGGCGTTTGAGGAGTTGAAAAAGAGGTTTACCACGGCACCAATTTTATCGCATTATTACCCAGGAAGAAAGACCGTGGTTGAGACGGACGCAAGCGACTTCGCGCTTGGATGTGTATTGTCTCAATATCAAGGCAGAAGGCTTCACCTAGTGGCTTTCCATTCTCGAAAACTAAATAGCGCTGAAAGAAATTACGAGATACATGACACGGAATTACTCGCAATAATGGAAGCGTTCAAGGAATGGAAAAGATACCTTTGGGGCGAGGAAGAACCTGTGACGGTATACACCGACCACCAAAACCTACAGTCCTTTTTGACCAAAAAAGTCTGGAACCAGCGACAGATTCGCTGGCCACAGGAGTTGACAAACTACAACTTCAAAATAGTCTACCGACCTCGGAGCAGGGGCGGGAAACCCGACGCGTTAAGTCGACGGCCGGAGTACCGTCCTGAGGAGGGAGCTCGTCACAGTGAACAATCGATTTTGAAATCTGAACATTTTCAAATTTCAGTAGTTCATCAAAAATGAAGCGCGGAGACAGCTCTCATTCCAGAAAAACGCGAACTAACAAGCCTGCGAATAATGAAGCTTTCGGACAAGGCAATAATCCGAACAAAAGGATCAAGGTTTGCGGCCGGTCATGACATCTAGGCCCTGACAGACGGGATGGTACCAGCAAAAGGACAGACAATGGTGGAAACCGGTATCGCGGTAGGATTGCCGGAAGGAACCTATGGAAGGCTAGCCGCGAGAAGTGGTATAGCTAGCAAGATGGGAATAGCAGTGGGCGGTGGTGTAATAGATGCAGATTACACCGGAGAAGTCAGGGTCATACTTCGAAATCATGGCGAAGCGGACTGCGTATTTAAGGCAGGAGATCGGATAGTGCAACTCATAGTAGAAAAAGTTGCCAACGCCGACGCCATGGAAGTAGACGATCTGGGAATAACCGAGCGAGGAAAGATGGGTTTCGGATCAAGTGATATGAACCCTAAGCGATCCATCACGGCTAAAGAAGAAGAAATCAAAATATGCTTCCTTCACACGGACACAGGTGAAAACGAATTCTTTAGCGCAGCTGATATCGGCTATCACCCTCTGTTAATGAAAGAAAAACAAATGTTATCAAGCGCTCACGTCAATGCAGCCCTGACGCGAACAATGAACGATTCATTTCTAGACAAAATTAGAGTGGCTGGTAAGGAGGATGAGAAGTGGCAGGACCGAGGCCGTGAACTGGTTAGGTTAAGAGAAAGTGGGGAACAGATGCCGGACGAATCGATAGAAAAGGACGGGTTACTATATTACAAAAATCGGTTGTACATCCCCGAGGACGAAGCCCTTCAAACGGAGATAGCCCAAGGCTGTCACGACTCATGGGTAGCGGGGCACTGCGGACAGGAGAAAACAATTGAGATAGTAACGAGGGACTTTTACTGGAAAAAAACTCGCAGATTGGATCAGAGACTATGTACGATCCTGCGACGAATGTCACCACAGTAAATCCCCACGGCATGCCAAGTACGGATTACTTCAACCATTAGAAGTACCTTATGCCGCCTGGTCCTCCATAACGACGGACTTTATCACCCAACTACCGGAATCGCAGGGTAAGACCCAGATCATGGTAGTAGTAGACCGGTTCACTAAGAGGGCTCATTTTATTGGCCTCCACGAGAATGCGACCGCAAAAGATGTTGCGGATACCTTCCTTCGGGAAGTTTGGAAACTTCACGGATTACCGACCGAAATCATATCGGACATGGACGCGAAGCTTTCCGGCGAATTCTGGGAATGATTGTGCAAAATGCTAGGAGATAAAAGGCGCATGTCAATGGCCTACCACCCTCAGACTGATGGACAAACGGAAAGAACCAACCAAGTGCTGGAAGGTTACTTACGCACATTTGTCAACTACGATCAGAACGACTGGTACCAACTATTGCCGTTAGCAGAACATGCCTACAACAACTCGGCTCCCAACGCCCACAAAATGACCCCCTTCTTCGCCAACTACGGTTTTCACCCACAGACGGAGTAGATGAAAGAAAGAGAAGCTCATAACCCAGGGGCGACATTGTAGGCCCACTGGATGCAGGACATACATCAGCAAGGGAAACAGACTTAAGAAAACACACGGGAATCGATGAAGAAATATTAGGACCGAAAGCCGAAGGAACAACCCCGCATCGAGGTCGGCGACTTGGTAATGTTGCATGCGAAGAACATACGTACCAAACGACCATCGAAGAAGCTGAGTCCGAAACTGTATGGCCCTTTCAAAGTATTAGAAAAGCAGGGAAGCAGGGCATACAAGTTAGAAATCTCGCCGCGGTGGAAAATTCATCCTGTGTTTCACGTTTCGCTGTTGGAACCCTACCGAGCCTCGAACCGACCAAATCGCAAACAACCCCCACGAGACCCAGAGGAGATCGAGGGAGATTTAGAGTGGGAGGTAGAAAGGATCGTCAAGAGTGAGATCATCTCCTACACGCGAAAGGTTCGAGGAAGGGATAAAACAATGAAAGAGCTACGGTATATTGTGAAATGGAAAGGCTGCGCGGACGATGAAAATACGTGGGAACCCCCTGAGGGTATGGGGAACCCGCAGGAAGAGGTGGAAAGGTTTCATAGAGAGAACCCGGAGATGCCGGGCCCGAGAGAGGTCGAGTAACATAAGAAAGGTTTTCCATCTGTGGACAAGTAAACGCCGGTGGTTTTTACCCCTACTATGTGGAGCTCGAAATGGCAGAGAGAATTGTATAATAGACATAGAGTATTCGGGACGAACACTTCGAAGGGGGGAGCTCGTGTTAGGCGCACAGACTGCCCGTAAGGATTTACACGGTAAAGTTACCCTACCTTGACGCACACGAACTTCGAAGAAAAAAGGTAACACCCCCCTCCAGCCCCGGCGTTGGGACGGCGCGTCATCACTGGCCCCTGGGTAGTTGCGTCCCAACAACAAAGACCACTATCAATGGAACACACCCTATAACACTGTATACGTCGCGGCCGTCCGTCCGACCGGATCCCGCTCGCAGAGTATATGGGGGGAGACCTATGGGCACCTTATGCAAGTGGAAGCAGGTGAATCGGACGACGGCGCATAAGGTTACAGACACTTGAAGACAGGCAGTCGAAAGAGTGGATCGAAGGTAACGGGACGTTTTGCACGAAAGTTCGTCCCCTCGTACCTACAAAGTCGTGTAGAGTATGAAGGTGGTAACAATGCCCAGTAAGTGGATCGGGTGCATCCACAGAGGACTCGTTGGTACAAGATGGAGTCCGAGGGAAAACGCCTATAGGTACGATCCCGAGGACAAGTCGTGTAATGCCGGAAAACCAGAATACAACATGCAGTTGCAGGTTGAATTCTCGACGGAACCAACCAAAGAAGATTGGCCATCTTCTGTCCGGCGAGTTAGACTACCCTCGGTGAGCACAAGGGTAAGATGATTCGTAACCATCGTTGTCAACGGATAAACAGATGAGCTGACACCTGACGTGGTTTCCACACCATCAGGAATAATGAAAGCGCAAACCGATAAGTTGGCCTTGGGAGCAAAAGGTGTGGTAGAGAGTTTCAGTGTCTATGAGTGTTCGCACTCAGGTGAAGTTCACAGAGTTGCGGGCAAGGTACTTAGTTAGTATAGAGTTAGCATGTATACCGCGATTGCTCAGACGCGGAATATATATATCGAAGCATCTTGGCTGCTATACCACACAACAAGCACGGAGAAGAGATCTTATCAATATAGTAAGTTATTCTCCACTTTTATATCGTTACCATCACTTAGACGACCCCTACCGAAGCGAATCATTATATCTAGCCTACATTACTCAAGTCTTCTTAACGAGTTCTCCGATATAATTACGATTAAGGTCCTACCTGTCGGAATACCTCACGCTGAAGCTACCACCTAACAAACACTTCTTTCAATCCCCATGTTACAGACGGCTGGGAACACAGTTTGCAGTAGGGAAAATGTTTTAACAGGCCACGGTCGCTTTTCCCTGTTCAGTCTCTAGGGGGTGGCTGCCTAGTCAGACACCAACACGATTACGGATAGTTCCTATGGTAAAGAGGTTGGCCTACCTTTGCTCTCCCCTCTCCAGGCGGTCTCATCGGCTGGCACCCTACTGTCTCTTTCCCAGCCTGATACCCTACTATCGCGCCACCTACTACTGGTACCTTACTGCCATAGCTTGCACCTTACTGCCCTACCCTCTTTCGACTATGGCCTCCTACCTCGAGTACGTACTGTCATGGTATAGCACTGCCTCCTTGACTGTTCTGGTGCGCTGGCCTGATGTAATGTCTGACGCGACCAAAGTGTTTTAAGTTATAGCTGGCCCTGCGTTAATAGACTATCAGTCCTAGCAGTTGTCTTTTATGTAGCTTTGTGGTTTTCTATACTTTTTGTCATACCTAGTGAGCCTTAGCCAATATTTCCTAGTGTTATTAGGGGGCCTGCTGAAGGGTTTCTTTGCTCCTGCACACCTTTATGTTTGCTTTTTAGTGTTGGACTTTCCTATGCTTTCCTCCCCATTGACTTGTGTTGATGGCTGGTGTGCAGTTAGGCACATACCATAGGATCCTGAGGGTACGGCGAGTCCTTTCATGTTTGATTGCTTTCCTATGTGTAGGAGGTATTTGTTTGTCCCATGAAGAGGTGAAGCGGGTGGTTGTTTGGGATTAAGGTTTCGTTTATGCCATAGCTAGCACTGCACGCAAGTTCCTGAACCTTAACAGCAAATATATGATTTAAACAAAAAACAAAAAAATCCCAAGCTTTACTGACATCCTCTCTCTCCTCTACAGATCCTCCTTCACCTCCTTACATCCTCCGTTTCCTCTACATCTCTGGCGATTGAAATCTCAACCCTACAAGATTATCACCAGTGCTTCCCACCAGACCCCCCATCATGGCTTTGTCCCTAGTGGGTGCTGGACTCTCCCCATTCGCTCCACCCTCTTAGGTCTACCCTTTGAGTCCATCCTCTTGCTTTTTCCACCCCTTGGTGACTGGTTTCATCATCTCATGATGGTGGTTCCTCTGCCTACTCCGCTATTGCTTTGCCTCGCTTAGCCCTTCCACAGTCGCGAATGCTTGCTTCTATGCCCAAGTTACAGATGGCTGGGACCCCGGTTTGGAGGCGGGGAAATGTCAACTGGCCACAGTCGCCTTTCCCCATTCACCCTCTCAAGATCCGGCAGGTGCCTGCCTAGTCAGACATGAACACAATTACAAATAGTTTCCATGGCAAAGATGTTGGTCTACCCTTCCTCTCCCTCTCCACGTGCTTGGATCGGCTGGCATCGTACTGCTGACTCCTAAGGTTGATACCCTACTATCATACCTTCCCTGGCTGGCATCTTACTGCTCTCCCCCCTGGCTCGCACCCTACTGCCTCATCTCCGGCTGGCACCCTACTGCTGCCCACTCTCCCATTGGCACCTTACTTCTGTTCACTGTTGGGTTTCAGAGGACTTGAGTTATGCGACTTTCCACACACACCCTCTCACCTGGATTGATGTCCTCACTCCTTCAGCTGGATTCCTTTGCTCTACTTACTTGAAATCTTTATGGCCTCTTCTGCCCTGACTTGTATCACTTCGCTTACGGATATTATGCTCCAGCCCTAAATTATCAGTCTGCTTGCTACTTTCTAGTTTTCTCGTTTGGCTTTCTTTACTCTCTATCGGTTCTAGTTCACTGTCGTATTGTATTTCTTAAGTTGATTATTTGTGGAGGATTTTGGAACATCCGTTGTTGGTTTCAGGCTTGTCTTTCAGTTGTTGGTATTTTATACCCAAACGCTCTGGCTAGAGGGTTTTTCTACTGGCAGGGGGGTGGAATGGACCGAGTTGAAGGTTTTTTGTTACGATAGCTAGCGGTGCAGGCATGTTTGGGACATTAAACAAATAATCAATCAGATAAACGAAAACCAAAAACAATGAAAATCCCGAGCTTTACTGAAATCATCACGCTATGGAGAAGGAACCTCATCAATATAATACGTTATCACTAGAAAGAACTTTATCACTATTGTATGCACATTTATATTGAGCCTTCCTAGACACGTCTCCATATACGCTAAAGTACCTTAGTCTTACCCATCTCACTTGTTCTTAGAGATTTGGTGCCACCTAACACAAGGTCCTTCCAAACCTCTTCAGTCTACAATCAATAACGTTACCACACTTTCAACAAAGAACATATTTCACAAGTTAAACTATGAATAACGGTTGCAGCTTGAATGTCCATCCCTGTTCATCATCTGACTAACCAAACTTGAAATTTTCCCAATTTGCCCCTTAAAAGAAACATACATTTCACTTTGAAAAACTATATCCGCTGCGGCCTCTCTGCCCACTTGCTCATACACCCGCCCAACTACTTGAAAGAGAAACACTACACACGATAACCTCAGAGACAACAATGTTTCCTTGTTGCAGGCAATCTTATCAACAAGCCACTGCATACAAAAAACACCTTGAGACAATTCATCTTGATATTGTTCTATCCCACATTGTGATCGCCACCACAGCTTCTATCCGACCACCTACTTTTATTCGTGATCAACTTGACAACCTGACTGACCCAGACTACGAATCAGATTCCAGGCTCGAGATCCCAGATTTCCATACAACAAGCACGGAGATAGATAATATGCAGAATGATTCAGCCAAGGTAGGCGTTTCCTACCCTCAGGTCTGTGTGCACCCTTCAGGTCAAGAAACTCTTCCTGTACAGGGAGACTACTTGGCAAAGTTGATGGCTACACAGAGCTCGACAAGGCCATGACTGATGACAATTGGAACCCTTTCTCATCTGAAGATGACTTTAATTTGGAGAACTGGTTTGTCCAGAGCAAGATACACATGTCCCAGATTTATGCATACTTTGCGGAAGGTTTGGTTGATATGAATTGCAGATCATTCCAGTCTGCCTATACCTTGCAACAACACCCTGCCATACTAGACCTATTTCCTGAATACTCGGTATGGGCGAAAGGGAGTATTGAGTAGACATGGAACAACTTTCTATTATACCAATATTATTGACTGTGTCCACGACCTGATCCCTCAGTTCCTGTTGTGCTCAGATATCGTTGACACACGTATTCGGGAATCGGATTCGCGTGAGGAGCAAGTATATTCAGAGATACATAGAGCAGACTTAGTATGGGATATACTGGTATGAGAGAGGTACGGACAAGTTCTTGGAGTGGTGTTTCCAGTGCTAACAGCCCATTACGTGCCTTGGTAGCAAATCTTTCCCATTGCAGTCCACAGGGGTCCCCATTATCATATTGTCTGACCAGGGGCATCTTACCAATTTCTCTGGAGATAAGAAAGCCTGACATGTATAGATGACAATCAGCACTATCTGTTCGAGAATAAGAAGCAGCCCTGCTTCAGGCATTGCTTCCAATACCACCTAAGTTTACTTGCAAATTAGCCCATGCTAATGTAGCCCAGCAGCAGACCAATGAAAATGCCCTATGGGCTGCCTTCAAGCTTGTCCTGGTACGATTACAGCAGGTTGCCCAAGACAGAATGGTAATCAATTGTGCAGACCGCAAGATACATCTTTATTTTCGGCTTTAGTCGGCCTCCATCACGTATCGTTCTGAGCCTGCATCATTGCAAGGAATAATCCTTGCAAGGAATAGGCAGTAATTCAAGCCCAAAGTGTAAGGTACCGTGCAAGGAGCTGCAGCAGATATATCAGACCTGCGACTACATAGTACAGACGTACAGCATATTGGTTTTGTAGATTACACAGGGGGTGAGGGTGGCAGTCCTCGTTTGTGGAACCTACAAAACTTACATGCTCTACCTGTGTATATAGAGAGAAAGCCTTGAGGCATGTTTTGCCGGGAGAAGTGGCCGGCATCGCAGAATACTTTCTGCCATTAGACCAGAAAATAGCAAGCTATCCATTCACCAGTGTTAAGCGCACGCACTCCCCGTAAGGATCTACAGGGCAGACTTACCCTACCTTGACACGCACAAACTTCGAAGGAAAAAGATAACACCCACCTCCACCCCCGGCGTTGGGATGGCGCGTCATCACTGGCCGCCTGGGTAGTTGCGTCCCAACACCAAAGCCCACTATCAAGGGCACACATCCTATAACACCGTATACGTCGTGGCCGTCCGTCCGACTGAATCCTGTTCGCAGGATATATGAGGGGAGGCCTTCGGGCACCTTATGCAGGTCGAGGCAGGTGAATCGGACCACGGCGCATGAGGTTACAGACACTTGAAAACAGCCTGTCGGCAGGGTGAGTCGAAGGTAACGAGACGTTTTGCACGCAAGTTAGTCCCCTCGTTCCCACAAAGACATGTAGGGTATGAAGGAGGTAACTATGCCTAGTAAGTGGATTGGGTGCATCCGCAAAGGACAGGTTGGTACAGGATGGAGTCTAAGGGAAAAGACCAATAGGCAGGATCCCGAGGACAAGTCGTGCAATGCTGGAACATCAGATTACGACCTGCAGTTGCATGCCAAATTCTCAACGGAACGAACCAAGGAAGATTGGCCATTTTCTGTCCAGCGAGTTAGACTACCCTCAGTGAGCACAGTGGCAAGATAATTCGTAACCATTGTTCTCAACAGATAAACAGATGAGCTGACACCTGACGTGGTCTGCACACCATCAGGAATAACAGAAGCGCAGACAGATACGTTGGCCATGGGAGCAAAAGGTGTGGTAGAGAGTTTTCAGGCTCTACGAGTGTTCGCACTCTGGTGAAGTTCGCAGTATTATGGGCAAGATACTCAGTTAGTAGAGTTAGCATGTATACCGCGATTGCTCAGACGCAGAATATAAATATTGAACCATCTTCACTACTCTTAGACACAACATGCACGGAGAAGAGATCTTATCAATATATGAAGTTTCTACCTTTTATCGTTACCAATACTTCGACTATCTACGCCGAAGTGAATATTATATATAACCTACATTACTTGTATCTTCTTAACGAGTTCTCAGATATAATAACAACTCAGGTCCTAGCTGTCGGAATACCTCACGCCGAAGCTACCACCTAACAACCAGACTGGACTGTGTAAGCCCCTCGGACCTACCCACACCACGCCTTCTGCACAACATCTATCTTACTTTATTCAAATATATGAAGCAATTGGTTGAATGATTCCTGAAAAAGCATAAATGATGGCAGGCATTCGACGATGCTTGGAGCGAAATTCCTGCTTACCTGGCATTCAGCCTACTGAAAAAGACCAATTGTGAAATTACAGAATTGCAGGAAATCGTGGTGTGCAATCTCCGCTGTTGTATTACAGGTGTATTGGTGTCCACATTGGGAAATCTGGACAGTTCTCAGTATCATGATGTCACGAGTGCTTTGTAGTATGTTGGCAGGCTAGTAGACCTCACTCTTGTAACTTCATATCACCGTCATACACCAGATTCCAGTTCCTGCATTGCAAGCTACCCGCAGACATTCCACAGAACTAAAGATATTGTTCTCGTGTTCTGTACCTCAAAGGCTACCCGCACCCAAGTACATCGCCAGGATTGGGAGCTGATGTACCAAATTGCAGATCAGAGTTCAAAGTAGTCCACTATAAAACTGTGGCTAATCGCCATCAGCTGGCTGATACAGACCGGGTTGAAACGTCTGATCAGTCGGCAGATTTGATTACGAGAACCACAACAACATCATCAAGCTGCGCCACCTGACTCGCGTTGCCTCCCATGTATGCCGTTTTGGATCAATCTCGCTCTATTTCACAATGATACGTGAACTAGCATATACGGATCAGATTAACGATGTCTACCTGAGGTCAAACAAGAATCAAGCCGCCCAACAGATCTTATGGTATTATCGCTGCCAGCACACGCTAGGAATAGAGTTGCAGACAATAGAAGCACTTTCGCAAGTTGAAGCTGTGATTATGGTAGCAGAGAGTGGGATAGAAATACCAACCTTTCCAGTCGCAGCATGCCTCACGGGTTTCTTCAAGACTGTGACCACCATACGGACCAAATAATAGACAGCCCTCAATACCTATTATTCCAACATGATGGAGAAAATACTGCGTTTAATAAGGGAGACCGCTGTGAATGACTGGAGGTCGCCTGAGGACCCCACCGAACTGTGGTTACTTCCTGTTGAATGATTTCCTCAACTTGAAATCCCAGTTGCCACCTTTCATGAAACTTACAGGTTCTAGATCAACTGGGCCCGCTGTACTGAAACAAATGTATTCTGCATCAGTGGCTCAAGAAACCACTGGGTGTGGGTCCAGACTGCTGGGAAAGTGAACTGGAGAGATTTGTGAAGACACATAATAACTTGGTTGTTAGCACTTTTCAAGATAAGAAATATTCTAAGTAATAAAGCGGGTGCCTATCGCCCTGTATTAGTTTGCGTGCTCGATCCGACCAAGGGTAGCAGATTTAACATTGTGAGCCAACATATTCGAGTCAGCAAGCGGATCAATTGTTGAGCGATGCAAATACTCCATATTGGGGCAGTGATTGGACATGCGCAGGTAATTCCTAGTGGGGAGTGGCAATGGATAGTGAATTACAGGATTGATCTGAGTATGTTTAATGAAATATATTGAATTATTCTGTTCAATTATGTAGCATATTTATTTGGCTGAGTTGAGGCTATGCACTAAAACTGGCTGTTGGTGTCTTGCCTGTCTGGCCTGAACTTGGCCAGGTGAGTAGTACACGTGTTAGGTGGTAGCTTCGGCGTGAGGTATTCCGACAGCTAGGACCTTAATCGTAATTATATCGGAGAACTCGTTAAGAAGACACGAGTAATGTAGGCTAGATATAATAACTTGCTTCGATATAGA
>Ga0307517_10005537_pt1 | contig 18980 bp, 21 predicted proteins | sample 23_EM_MG_FD_194515 | JGI IMG/M metagenome (GOLD analysis project Ga0307517, IMG submission 194515) | Populus trichocarpa ectomycorrhiza microbial communities from riparian zone in the Pacific Northwest, United States - 23_EM | ecosystem: Host-associated > Plants > Roots > Unclassified | place... | reverse complement strand
ATACTTCATTATTATAAAGCATTGTCCGCATGATGTAATGATCTATAGGATTATCGTCAATTAATACAAGTTTACACATAATGATAATTTTTAATAGGTTTTGTTGTTCGATAGTCTACGGTTAACAATAAGATGCTTTTAACTTATATGCAAACCGTATACCATTAAAATTTCCGAACATATTAATGCGGTTGCCGTATAAAATGCGAATAAACTAATTATTTAACTTTAGATGCACCCACAAATAATATCTGTACTGAATATGCGTAATCCGTATAATCCAAAGCCTAATGAGATTACCCGTGATAATGCCGAAAAGGTGCTTAATTACATTGAGGATATCAATTTAGAGCAGAACCTGAGCTTTAAGCCGACTCAGGCAGGCAGCCTTGCTATAGCCTGGAAAATTGGCGATTGGGAATATCAAATGGAATGTGTAAAAAATGGTTATATAATTTACACTTTCACAAAAAGTGAATACGAGAAAGCGAGCGGGTGCGAATTGTTTGATGATTTTATTCCCCAATTTGAGAAATATTTGCTGATGCTTTGATTACCCTACCCTAAGGGAAGGACGAGGATCTTCGCTGCTGATATTCATTTCCGGGTACCCTATGTATTGGGCATACCATAACAAAGCCGAGGCAACCATAGGCCTCAAATAATCCTTTATATTCACGGTTTCGAATGCTATCATATCCCCTGGGTAGCGGCTATAGAACTGTAGTTCTGTTGGGTTGGGCTGGAAAGGTGCTTTATTTAAATGGTGAACGCTGATTGTTAACATGGATTTTACATCCCTGATCATGTCACCGTTTTCGGTTTGCACTAAGTAAAAGTTGGTCGACAGCATTTAGTATAATATGTATTCCTATCACTTGTCAAAAAATGTACCATTTTATAAAATCTTAATTAATACAGGTGTAACATCTACAATACAATTTTTTTATCATAAATATCTGAATAAAAGTGCTTATTGGCAATTTACCTAAAGTAAAGCTTATGACTTTTACATCGCAGTTCATTGCTCCTAATCACATTGTCCATAACCAGCCCATCTCTATTACATATTAATTATATCACTTGCTTACAGGTAGTTGACTATGATTAATTTTCAAAAAGCAATTTTTTGTTGATCAGAAGTTTCATAATAAATTTTGATAATAATACTTGGAAATAAATAATATAATTATTATGTTTAATTGAATTGTGAACTGTGGGAAAAAGTAGCTTTTTCGCTTTGTCCGGCCCTGCCTTCCGGTAAAATGCATCTTGAGAAAGTTAATTTTGAGCTTAAACCTTCGTTAATACTGATTTAACTACTTGATTATTAAATTTTTAGTTTTAATCTTTTAAACTTAATTAGAGGACGATTAGAAATTTGATTTGCTGAAACAAATCAATATTTGTGACGTCTTAATATGATGAAAATGTAGATTATGGTTAATCCAGCAAAATATCATTTATACACAGAAAGTGGCGAGCGATCAATTACTATTGAGCCCGTTTATGAAGAAATTGCCGGCGGCGATCTGTTTGCAACAGGACGCTATATTTTGAGTGAAGGAGACAATAGTATTGGCGAGATAAGAGTCGACGGCGAATTGTTTGAGTGGGAGTGGAATGGAAATACCGCCCTGCCTGATGAAAATGTTTACCAGCTTGTAAGTTTCATCAGGGAATACAATGAACCTGAACTCGAATACGATTTCGATTGATTCCTTCGATCAGTAAATCGCGTCTCATCTTTGATTTTTACCTCCATATTTAAAGTACTTTACTTTTAAATTATTTTTAAAAAGTTTTATAAACTATTTAATAATTCTTTCAAATTTAGATTGTTATTATTACATTGGGCTCTCCAATACAACTAATCTAAATTATGGCCGAAACTTCACCGCGATTTTTATCCCTGGATGTATTCCGTGGAATGACTATTTGTTTCATGATCATTGTTAATAATCCCGGGGGCGAGTCCTTTTGGCCACTTAACCATGCTAAATGGGATGGCTTTACACCAACCGACCTTGTTTTCCCTTCTTTTCTGTTTGCCGTAGGTAATGCGATGAGCTTTACCATGAAGAAATACCAGCAAATGGGCAATGGAGCAGTTTTATCTAAAATTTTCAAACGTACATTCCTCATCTTCATTATAGGTTACCTGATGTACTGGTTCCCGTTTTTTCGTGTTGATCAGGGGCATTGGTCGTTATCGCCGATTTCTCATACCCGTATTGTAGGTGTATTGCAGCGCATAGCCTTATGCTATTGTTTTGCTTCATTAATGATACACTACCTCTCAACCCGAACAGTCTATATCTTATCGGCGTTCCTTCTATTGGGCTATTGGGTAGCACTGCTTGTGTTTGGCGATCAGGGCGCACAATTGACCATGACCGGCAATGCAGGATTTTATTTGGATAAATGGATACTCGGTGATGCGCACATGTATCATGGAGAAGGCCTGGCATTTGAACCTGAAGGGCTTCTAAGCACGCTGCCCGCAATTGTGAATGTGATTATCGGTTACTATGCAGGCAAATTTATACAGGAGAAAGGAAAGGGCTTTGAAACGGTATCAAAGCTATTGCTTACCGGCTGCCTGTTTATATTTATTGCTATTTGCTGGGATGCAGTATTCCCGATGAATAAAAAATTGTGGACAAGCTCATTTGTATTTATAACTACCGGTATTGACCTGGTTATTATATCTTTTCTGCTGTATGCTTTAGAAATAAAGAGCTGGAACAAAGTTAATTGGGCGGGCTTCTTTACTGTTGTGGGTAAAAACCCGTTGCCAATTTATATCTTATCAGAAATACTTTTGATCATACTGGGCTGGATAGTACTTGGCGGTAAAGGCCTGCCTGCATTGTGGACATCGGGTTTCCAGGCGCTTGTACCGGGAAAAGTAGGCTCATTATTGTTTGCCATCAGTTTTATGCTGGTTTGCTGGCTGGTAGGTTATGTGTTAGACAAAAAGAAAATATACATCAGAGTATAAATAAGAACTTCTACTAAAAATCAACTAAATCTCAATCTCACGGAAGTCGCCATAATTTGGCGGCTTTTTTTATGTGGGCAACCAAGACGCATTAGAAAACGTAGTTTACATAAGGGCGTACGGGTTTTAAATAAAAACTAAAGTGGTTCCTATTCATTTATATATATAAATTATCTTAAAATATGCCCTTTATAGCATCTGTATCTAAAATAGACCTGCCTCATCGCATAGCCCAACAGGAAGCCAAAGAACAGGCCAGAGCCATGTTTGCAAAAAACTTCCCGCAAGTAGATAGGCTCATTCAAGCATTTGACAACACAGAAATAGTAACACGCAATTTTTGCGAACCGCTAATCTACTACACCACCCCCAATACCTTTGAGGAACGAAATGATGAATACCTCGAAAAGGCCTTGATGTGGTCGGTAAAAGCAATTGAGGATTGTATCGCATCGGCAAATATCGATAAGCTGGATATTACGGATATTCTATTTGTTTCGACTACCGGGCTGGCAACCCCAAGCATGGATGCGCTGATCATTAATAACATGAGATTAAATCCGCATATCAATCGCATGCCGATCTTTGGATTAGGATGCGGGGGAGGCGTTTCGGGTATGGCTAAGGCAAACGCCCTGGCAAAAGCAAATCCTGATGCCGTTGTATTACTGGTTGCGGTTGAATTGTGCTCATTAACCCTGCTCACAAATGATTACAGCAAGAGTAATTTCATAGGATCAAGCCTGTTTTCGGACGGGATAGCTGCCTGTATTGTCAAAGGAGATAATCATCCTGATAATAAAAAAGTAAGCTACCAGGCCTCAAGCAGTAAGCTTTATTATGATTCACTGGAGGTAATGGGGTGGGATTTTAGGGACACAGGTTTTAAAGTGCTATTCTCAAAAGATATCCCGACATTTATTAATGAGCATGTCAGGGAAGACATTGATAATTTCCTGGCCGGGCAGGGACTAAAGCTTAGCGATATTAAAAATTTCATCTTTCACCCCGGCGGTAAAAAAGTATTGGATGCCTATGCAGATGCATTGGGGGTTGACGGCGACTTTCTTCAAAAGACCCGTTCGGTAATGAATAATTATGGCAATATGTCGAGCGTTACTGTCCTGTATGTGCTGGAGAAATTTATGAACGAAGGTTTTGAAGATGGCTACGGCCTGATGATGGCCATGGGGCCTGGCTTTTCAAGTGAAATGGTTTTGCTAAAAATGAGCAATGAATAGCATCTGGTTTATCATCTTTATAGTCTTCCTTATTATTCAGCGGTTCACCGAGTTATACATTTCCAAAAGAAACGAAAAATGGCTGCTTGCGCAAGGTGCTATTGAGTACGGGTGCGGGCATTACCCGTATATCGTAGCACTCCATACATTGTTTATCGTATCGCTCATTGCCGAATATTACTTAACCGGCGGCCAACCGGTAAGCTACATTGCCTTATCGTTATTTATTTTACTGTTGACCTTTAAATATTGGGTACTAAGTTCGCTGGGCACTTATTGGAACACCCGGATATACCGCATTCCCGGTGCGGTTGCAGTGCGAAAAGGGCCTTATAAATTATTTAAACACCCTAATTATGTGGATGTAGTATGTGAGATAGCCATTATACCGCTCGTATTTCATTTGTACTATACGGCGATAGTTTTCAGCGTACTAAATGCGGTGATGTTGTCTGTAAGGATCAGGGTAGAAAACAAAGTCTGGGCGAAATAAATAGCTTTCGTTGCTCCTACGGAGCATTCTGCAAAAAACATTACAACACCTATTTCTTATCCCAAAGTCTTTTGGTAACCACCTGGTTAATTACCTGTTGCCTGTAATTGCGACTGATGGGGATACGACCAGTTTGAATAAATATCTCATTACCCTCAATGCCATCTATTTTGCTTGTAGCTACTATGTAGGATTTATGCACCCGTATAAATGACCGCTGATCAAGGTTCTCCTCCAGGTTTTTCAGCGAGAGCATCGTTACAAACTTGCCTTTTTGGGTGTAGATGTTTACATAGTTCTGCATGCCTTCCACATACAGGATATCTTCAAAAGGTATCTTTTCGTATTTATTGCCGCATTTGATAAAAAAGTAATCTTCATCTTGCTTTGCCGGGTCGCCAGTGAGCAGTTTATAATAATCCCTTGCTTTGGCTGCGGCTTTGAAAAACCGTTCGAATGTGATCGGTTTGAGCAGGTAGTCCAATACATTTAACTGAAATCCCTCAAGCGCATAAGAGGGGTAGGCAGTAGTAATTACTACCATCGGTGGTTTCTGCATGATCTTCAGGAACTCGATCCCGTTCATTTTTGGCATTTGTATATCCAGAAAGATCAGGTCGACAGTTTGCCGGTCGATCAGCGGAAGCAGTTCCAACGGGTTTTCACAAATACCGCCCAGATTCAAAAAATCAACCTCCCGTACATAGTTGGCCAGGCCTTCTCTTGCCAATGGTTCGTCATCAATAATTACACAGTTGATCATTTTATTCAGCTATTAATTGTGAGGAGGGAGATATTTCTAATTGGGATAGTTGCAATTCCAGTTTCACTATAAAACTTTCCGGGTTTTTCTGAATATCCAGTTTGTACTGCCCGGGATAGATCAGGTCGAGCCGTCGCTGTACATTTTTTAAACCGATACCGCCGTAGTTGATTACTTCGTGTGATCCATTCTCAGATATACTGTTGCCAACGGTTAAATGAAGTTGTAACCCGGTTACAACCAGATCAATATTGATCCAGTTGGATTCTTTTTTATGCTTGGATACATGTTTAAAAGCATTCTCTACAAAGGTCATTAAAACAAATGGCGCTATGCCTATGCCCGGCGAATATCCTTCTTCTAAATTAAAATTAACTGCTAAGTTTTCATTTTGCCTGAGTTTTTCCAGTTCGATAAAATTTTCAAGATAGGCGATCTCTTTATTTAACGGTATCTGCTGGTCGTTACACTCATAAAGCTGATGGCGCAGCAGTTCAGAAAATTTAGCCAGGGAGGCCGAAGCCATATCCGGATTTTTATGAATAAGAAAGAATATGGAATTGATACTATTAAACAAAAAATGCGGGTTGAACTGGTACTTCAGAAATTTCAGCTCAGTCTCCAGCTTTTCCTTTTCGAGCGCCTGCTGACGCCTTTGGGTTTCTATCCAATTTTTGGTGAGCTTAATGCTCATGCCCAGCGTGATTGCGGCTATAGTCGATTTCAAAGGCTCTGTCTTGGCTGCATTATAGAAACCGTTCAAGTCGCTTGTAATGCCAAAGAAATTTTTGGCATTACTGCCTGCCAGCCAGGCGCTAACGAAATATCCCGGCACGATTAGAAATGAAGAAGCAATGATAATTAATGCCAGGAAAAAGATGTACAAGCCATATTGCCCTTTTTGCAGGTAACGTGGGATGAGAAAATACAAATTGAAGTATACCGCGAAGGCAGGAAAAATCGTATAGAAAAGGGCTTTAACCCATAAGGCAGAAAAATACATTTCATGGGCAGCCTCATAAGCGCTTCCGGTATACAGCGCCCACAACACATAGTTATACAACATCCAAAAAGGGATATGGTACAATTTGTATCGGATAAACCAATGTTGCTTCGGCTTCAAATCGGACATTTCTAAAGGTAAGTCTATTAACGTTATTTATAAAATGCGCTATCTGAAAGGAGCCAAATAATTGACCAAATGCACCTGTCGGTATACAAACAGTAAATGGTGAGTTTAAAGAGCTGTTTTGTAGGAATTTTGGCGATTTTCTGCACTTAATCAATTATATCCTGTTAGTTGTCAATCTCTTTTTAGTTGGTAGCATAGTAAGCATTCTTTTGAGTGACAAACCAAAAGGATCACATGAAAACAATACTCATCTGCCTGTTACTTTTTACCGCTTCACAATATGCTTTTGGGCAAGTCACCGGAAAATTAACCGGGAGCGACGGGAAACCTGTCCCCTTTGCCAATATGGTACTGGTTGAAGGGCCGGATAGTATTTTATTGAAAACTGGTTCGACAGATGCCAACGGCGCTTTTCATTTGGATGATGTCAGCAACGGGAAATATGTACTGAAAGTGAGTGCGATAGGTTACCAAACCTGGCAATCTGAACCCTTTGAGTTAAATACTGATGCCCGGCAAAAGGATCTTGGGATAATTGTATTAAAAGGAGTCAGCAAACAGTTGGGTGAGGTTGTGATCAGGGCTGATAAACCAAAGGTTCAGCAAACAGCAGAAGGCGTTACTGTGAATGTGCAAAACAGTATCATGACGCAGGGCAGCTCGGTACTGGATGTATTGCAACGGTCGCCGGGTGTTATTCTCGATCAGCATAATAATACCATCTCGCTTAACGGAAAAACTGGCGTAATGGTAATGCTGGATGGGAAGTTGATGCGTATGTCTATGGATCAATTGATAACCCTGCTAAACAGCATGAGCGCGGATAATATTGCTCAAATAGAATTGATGAATACGCCTCCGGCCAAATACGATGCCGAAGGCAATGCAGGTATCATTAATATCGTGACGAAAAAAAACAAAAAGCGCGGAACGAATGGCTCCATAACACTAACCAGCGGTTATGGCATGTATGAAAAGGCTTCAGCAGGGCTTAACATCAATCACAATACTGGTAAGGTCAATCTATATGGGTCTTACTCTTACTGGCACGATCATGACTATGGCCATCTCAATGCAACCGGCTCCGAGAATGACGAGCTAGTGGGCGGCCAGACGGATTTCAGTTATACAGGCATCAGCAAACCGGTTTCTAATTATAATGATGGTACATTGGGGGCGGATATAAAGCTTGACACCGGAACAAGCATCGGCGCCAGCGTTAGTTATTGGGGCGGTGGCAATACTAACCTTCCTCATAATTATGGCTATTACCAATTCACAGATGGGCCGACGCTTACTTATAACTCGTTTTTTAATAACTCCAGTCATGCCGGTATCGGGACCGCCAATTTGTACTTCGACAAAACCCTGGCAGGGAAACAGACCATTCGCGCTGATCTTGATTATCTGTATTACAATACACGGTCACTGTCCAATTCGCAAAGCTCCTTTACCGATAACCAGGGTAATCCAGGGGGCAGTGCCGACAGCCTTTTTTCGCCTGTACAACGCGATTTTGGCAACACGCTGATAAAAGTACTGATCGGAAAGCTGGATTATTCAAAACAACTGAGTAAGAAAGTAAAGCTCGAAGCCGGTGCCAAAGCCACCTATAGCCGTACCACTGCACGTTCGGGCATAGAGGATTTTGAGAATGATGTTTGGACGCCCAACATCGTGGGATCGGCCAATAATTTTATCACCTATGAGACGATCGACGCGGGTTATCTGACTTTCAATATGCAGTTTGATTCGCTCACAAATCTTGTTGCAGGCGCCCGATATGAGTATTCACATAATTACACGGATAGATCAGCGGATACCAACTACAGGGTGGATCGCAAACTGGGACGACTTTTTCCCTCCGTGTTTTTTACCCGAAAAATAAACAATAATTCATCAATGAATCTGTCCTATACGGAACGCGTCACAAGACCGTCGTACGACGACCTGACATCCTATATCAGCTATAATGACCCAGTATCGGTTTTTACAGGAAACCCGCTATTGAAACCGACTATTACTCGCAATCTTAAATTCGGTTATAACTATCATGACTACCTGTTTTCCATATTGTTCAGTCGAGATGATGATCCAATCTTGGGAACCCAGGTTACAACCGGGCCGGTAAAAGGAATAGTTTATTTACGGCCCGAAAATGCTGACTGGCGGAATTCAATGACCCTGCAGGCAACCATACCGGTCAAAATCAACGATTGGTGGGACATGAATTATACTTTTACCGGGGGATTAAGGCAATACAAGGTATCATTCACTCCCCAATCCTTTGAGAAAACCTTTCTCGCCGGCTCATTTAATTTCAGCGAGAATTTTAAATTTCAGCATGGGTTTTCAGCCGAGTTATCCGGCTATTACAATTCGCCTTCTTATGACGCCAATTGGCGGTCTTACAGCAATACCGCAGTCAACCTGGGCGTGAAGAAACAACTTGGTAAAGGCAGTTTAAAGCTATCTGTTGCAGATATTTTCCGGTCGGGGAGCTACAAGAGCGACTTAGGCCTGCTTACCACAGATGCATTTAACAGTAAAGTACATGTGATTTATTATGGTGAATCCATGTTGTCGACTATTGTCAAGCTTACTTATTATCGTTCGTTTGGTTCAACCGGGCACAAAGATCAGCAGAAAAGAGACAGCGGAGCAGGGGAGGAACGGAGTAGACTATAGGTATAAAAACAAAATCCCCGGCCATTCACTACCGGGGATTTTAACCATTCTTCAAACCAATTAAAAATATTTAATCTCTTATTTATTAACCACGTAGTTATACGCAGGGGTTTTACAGAAGGTTATAATTTTTTTCACTTTTTTTTAAATTATTTTTTCAAGCGGATTTTACCCCCTCTGTCGACGCTACGCTGGACATCTCTCCCTAAGTGTAGGGAGAGAATTATTAAATTATAATTGAATAAAATTTAGTTGAATAGATAACTCCTCCCCTGACATTAGGGGAGGCCGGGAGGGGTAGAAAACCTTTTTTATTTTTTGCTTTTTAGTTTTGATTAATAATGATATATTTGCCCCTCTTTTTAGGAGAAATAAATACGACGATGAAAAAAGATCTGCATCCAAAAAATTATAGATTAGTTGTTTTTAAAGATATGTCTAACGACTACTCTTTTATAACCAAATCATGTATCGATAGCCGTGAAACCGTGAAATGGGAAGATGGTAACGAATACCCACTTGTGAAATTAGAAATTTCGCACACCTCGCACCCATTCTACACAGGTAAAATGAAACTGGTAGATACTGCAGGACGTATCGACAAATTCCGTACCCGTTACAACAAAAAGTAATTTTGGGTTATTGATAAATAATTTACAGGTCTCCCGGTACATCGGGGGACTTTTTTTATTTTTGCTCCATGGCAATTATTTTATTTGACGGTAACGCACATCAAACACTACTGCCTTTAACCTACACCCGCCCCGTGGCCGACCTGCGCTTAGGTATCCTGACCATTGCCGAAAAGTGGAGTAAACATCTCAAACAAGATTTTTCTTATCATACACAAGCTTATTTAAGCATTAAGTTTCCGATTAAGATTGAAGCGGAGAACCTGTTCATCAATGGTGGCGTTTGCCCGGATGAACAATTGTTGGAAGCTGTAGACAAATTAAAACCTGGTCAAGCATTAAAATACAACGACCAATTAGTAGCTATTAAGCTTAATAAGATTGATATCGAAAGATTTGATCCACAGGGTTCATTTGCTGATGTAGTTAATTATGAATCAGCAATAGTGATGATTAAGTATCCCGAGGATATCTTCAGGAACAATGATGCGGAACTAAAGAAAGATTTTCAATTGCTGACTAATGGGCGCAGTAGTGCCGCTATCAGTTCAACCAATACCATCATCGGTAAGGATTTTTTTGCAGAAGAAGGCGCAGTTGCCGAATGCTCTTCTTTTAATACAACAAATGGCCCCATTTATTTAGCAGCTACTACCGAGGTTTGGGAAGGCACACACATCCGTGGCTCATTTGCGCTGTGTAATAACTCACAGGTAAAGATGGGCACTAAAATATATGGCGGAACAACCGTTGGCCCTTATTGCCGTGTCGGGGGCGAGATCAATAACGCGGTGATATGGGGGTATTCATCAAAAGGCCATGAAGGTTACCTGGGTAATTCTGTTATCGGCGAGTGGTGCAATATTGGTGCGGACAGCAATAACTCCAACCTGAAAAACAATTACGCCGAAGTAAAGCTTTGGGATTATACCACGCAACATTTCCGTAAAACAGGTTTGCAGTTTTGCGGGTTGATCATGGCCGATCATGTAAAATGCGCCATCAATACGATGTTTAATACAGGTACGGTAGTAGGAGTGGGCTCAAATGTATTTGGGGCAGGTTTCCCAAGAAATTTTGTACCTGATTTTTCATGGGGAGGCGCTCATGGCTATGAGGTATATACGCTGAAAAAGATGTTAGAAACTACCGAAAAGGTATTTGCACGTCGTGATCACAGAAGTTTTAATGACATGGAGCGCGATATTTTAAAGAGGATTTTTGAGCTAACAGAAGACTATAGGTAAATTGGGTCTTAACTGACAACACAACACTAAAACAATCAATATATATATAAACAATCATGAGAAAAAAAATTGTCGCCGGAAACTGGAAAATGAACATGGATTACGAAGAAGGTCTGTCTTTATTTTCAGAAGTCATTAATATGGCGCACGATGAAGTAACCGGTAAACAACAGGTAGTAGTTTGCAGTCCGTTCATTCACCTGCATAGCCTTGTACAAATGGCGAAGGGCTGCAATAAAGTTTCGGTAGGTGCTCAAAATGCTCACCAGGCTGAATCCGGGGCTTATACGGGAGAAATTTCTGCTAAGATGATCCATTCAACAGGTGCTGAGTATGTGATCCTGGGCCATTCAGAACGTCGTCAGTATTTTGGTGAGACCAATGAACTGTTAGCTAAAAAGACGGATACTGCATTAAAAAACTCATTAAAACCAATTTTCTGCATAGGCGAAACTTTACAGGAACGCGAAACCGAAAAGCATTTTGATGTGATCAAAACTCAACTGGAAGAAGGTGTTTTTCATTTGGATGCTGAACATTTCAGTCTGTTGGTATTGGCTTATGAGCCTGTTTGGGCCATTGGTACAGGTGTAACAGCTACATCGGCACAGGCACAGGAGATACATGCATTTATCCGCAGCGAGATCGCTGCAAAATATAGCCAGGAAGTTGCTGATAATACGACCATTTTATATGGCGGCAGCTGTAATGCTAAAAATTCTTGTGACTTGTTTGGTCAGCCCGATATTGATGGCGGGTTGATAGGCGGAGCATCCTTGAAGTCGCGTGATTTTATTGATATTGTGAAAACGTTTAATTAATCGTTTTAGAAACAGGAGCCAAGAACCAGGAATCTAGATTTTAATCCTGTCTCTTGATTCTTGGCTCTTGACTCTTTTTACAATGAGAAAGCTGTTAAAAGTACTGTTACCGCCTTTCATCGGTTTTGGAGCATATTTTCTGGCTATCAGGTATAGTTCAGTTTATTTTACGCTCCGCATAGATGAATTGGGGGAAGGAACCATAGAAAGCTTTATGGCTTATTTCCGGTACTTTTTGCCCTTGCTTTTTACTGTAGCCGTGCTCACACAATTTCTGATCGTGGTGCCTGTTTGGGACAGAGTATTCCTGAGATCGAAAGCCGGTAAGATAATTTCATCTTTCGCACTTTGCTTTATATGCCTGCTGTTTGCAGCAGGCATCAGTTATTGCATTTGGGACAGGCAATCCAGTGTTTATCATGTAATTAAAGTATGTGCTTTTATGACGGCCGTGCAATTGGTGTACTGGACAGTAAACCTGTTTGTGTTGTATTTTTTAACCAAAAAGCCTGAAACGGTAGTTGAAGCAAACGAGTCAGCCGAATAAATGTCTCATACCTCATAAAAATGGATTATTACGAATTGCTATTTACCACTCATCCCGCAGAGGATTACCAGGAAGACTTGCTGATTGATGAATTGGCAGGGATAGGGTTTGATACTTTTGAGGAGATAGAGTCGGGTTTTAAGGCATACATTCCTGCGACTGAGTTTAATCAGCAAGAGTTGGATGAACATCTAAAGACTTATCGTGCGATGTTCAGTTTCAACTATGAGATTAATCTCATCCTTCAAAAAAATTGGAACGAAGTATGGGAAAGCAATTTCGAACCGATACAGATAAGGGATAGGGTATATGTCAGGGCCACTTTCCACCCTTATAGGCCTGAATTTCCATACGAAATCGTGATCGATCCTAAAATGGCCTTTGGGACAGGGCATCATGAAACAACATCTATGATGATGGATTTAATGCTGGATGCTGATCTATCAAGTAAAAAGGTGCTGGACATGGGTTGCGGTACAGGCATATTGGCAATACTGACAGGGAAACTTGGTGCTACGGATATTACTGCGATAGACTATGACCCGGTTTGTTACGAAAGCACTATTGAGAATTCTGCATTAAATAATATTGATATTATTAAAGCGCTTTGCGGATCCAAAGAAGCTATTCCGGATCAGCAATATGATATTATCCTGGCAAATATTAACCGCAATATCCTGCTTGATCAGATGAAACGTTATAGCGAAGTCTTGAAACCAGGCGGCGAGATCTATTTCAGCGGATTTTACGAAAGTCCTGATCTGCATATCATCAGGGAAGAAGCCGCAAAATACAGCCTGAAATACGTCAGTCATAAAAAGACAAAGGATTGGGTCGCTGCTAAATTTATAAAATAGAGACAATTTAGCCGGTACGCGGTGCATCCGCATACCGGCTAAAATTATAATTAATAGCCCAGCGTAAAACGCTTTTTAATAAAGCTGTTGTTTTCGATCTCGTCAACTATTGCGACTGCCATATCCTCTACAGAGATGTCAGATTGATTTTTGTCGTCAAATACAGGTTGATCCGTGCCGAGACGGAATACGCCCGTACGCGTGCCCGGATGCAGATTAATTGCGGGACTGATGAATGTCCAGTCAAGATCGTTTTCTTTTTTGATAATATTTAGATAATCACGCGCTGCACCTGCAGCAACTTTGTACTCCGCCGGGAACTCGGGCGTGTCCACTAGTTGTACACCGGGTGCAATTTCTAAGCTACCTGCACCGCCAACTATCAGCAGGCGCTTTACACCAGATAACTTTACCGCATGCTGAATAGATTCTGATGCTTTAATAAAATCATCGTAATAGTTTGGGTTAGTCCAGCCGGCGTTGTAGGCGCTTATTACTGCATCATGTCCTTTTAATATTTCGGCAAGGGCGGCAGTGTCGTCTGCATCGGCTTCTACGGCAGTAAGCTTTTCGCTTTGTGTGGTTATTTTGCCGGTGTTACGGGCAATGGCTGTTATTTCATGGCCGTGTTGCAGTGCTTCTTTTAAAGTGGGTGTGCCTACAAATCCTGTGGCTCCGATCAGTGCTATTTTCATGTTATTTAATTTGTTTGTTTAATTGTAAGTAATTATGTTACAGTTTATATTAAAAAAAATTATTCAAATTGGTTACTGAAATCTTCGATACTAATACTACCCAGCTTTTTCAATAAGGTTTTATCTAAGTCGGCATAAAGCAGGTCGATATTTTTATTGATCTGTTTGCCAACAGGACAGCCGGGGTTAGGGGTGTTTTTAGCAACACCCAATACAGGCTGACTCTTTACAGCCAGGTACACATCTGCCAGTGTGATTTGTTTAGAAGATTTGCCGAGACTGTACCCGCCACTTTTACCTTCCTTACTTGTTATCAATCCCAAATTGCGCAGATTGCTGATCTCTTTACGCGCCAGGGCAGGATTGATGTTAATGCTGCCGGCTATGTAGTCAGATGATAACAGTTCATCGCCCGCCTTGCTTAGCAAGGTGAGGATATGTACTGCAATTGGAAAACGTCCGTTCATCTGTAATAATAAATATTACAGTAAATATAGAGTGCTTTTTTTCTCTTTCAAAACACTTTCAGGCAGGAATAATTGTTTTGACATTAAATAGACATTTGTGGAATTTTTCGTATATTTCTTAGAAGTAAAGAGCACATATTTTTGATGTGAAAATAATATGTGTTGCAACTGACAATTATAAACTATGGTCTTGGTAAAATGATCTAATTTTCAGTGTTATGAAAACATATATAGTACCAATTGACTTCTCCGAAACCTCGGTTCACGCTGCAGAATTCGCTGCCTTATTGAGCAATCAAACTGATGTATCAGATATATTTCTGCTGCATTCCTATCATGTATCTGTTTATGAAAGTGTTTTACCAACACCGGATATGCTTATACCGAGCGAAGAGGAGATTGAGCAGCAGGTAAGTGAAAGGAGGAAAAAACTGGAATACATCAGGACACGCCTGCATAAGCAGATCCGGGATGGTGTTACTATTCATGTTCGTATAAACCGCTCTGCTTTAGTTCGTTCTATAATCGAAACTGTGAGTAATGAGAATGGCGATATTGTTATCCTGGGAAGCAATGGAAGCAGCAGCGGTAATATCAGTCACATAGGAAGCAATGTAATCAACATATCAAAACTAAGCCCGGTACCAGTAATTGTCGTTCCCCCGGCTTGCTGCTACGAACCAATAAAAAATGGTAATGGCCTGTGATTTTAATAAAGTAAAAGATACTCTTCCGTTGGAACCATTGAAACGACTTTTGAAACGTCATGATGTAGAATTGCAGGTTGTAAATATTGATAGGGAAGCTAAGCATAGAAATGCAGATCCGGAGCAGCTGGCAGAAGAAAGTGTGCTGCACGACATGCTGAAGGAATATCACCCACGCTACTATTATAATAAGGAGAGTGATATCATTAACGGTATACTGGATTTCGCAAAGGGGCATCATGCACAAATGGTTATCGCACTGCCACATAAGTATAGCTTTTTCCAATCACTGCTGCATAACAGCGTATCACAACAATTGACTGTGCACTCGGCAGTGCCCGTATTATTATTAAAATAATAAAGATTTAGTTGTCGACAGGCCTAAAAAATATATATTTTAAAGAAAACAGGATTTTATGTTTCTTTGAGAAATTTTTCTTAACAGTTCATATTTTTTAATGAGAATACATTTTATAGCCATTGGTGGCAGCGCAATGCATAATATGGCTATCGCCTTGCATAAAAAGGGTCGTAAGGTAACCGGTTCAGATGATGTTCTTTTTGAGCCATCTGTTTCACGCCTTTCAAAATATGGACTTTTCCCTAAAAAAGAGGGATGGTATCCTGAAAAGATCACTGCTGATATTGATGCAGTTATACTCGGGATGCATGCCCGGGCCGATAACCCGGAACTGTTAAGAGCCCAGGAATTAGGGCTAAAAATATATTCATACCCTGAATATATCTATGAGCACTCAAAAAATAAACTGAGGGTTGTAATAGGCGGAAGCCATGGCAAAACCACCATCACCTCGATGATACTGCATGTGCTGAAAAACACAGGTAAAGATTTTGATTACCTGGTTGGGGCCCAGCTGGAAGGCTTTGATACCATGGTGAAACTGACAGATGAAGCACCGGTGATCGTGATAGAGGGAGATGAGTATTTATCCTCTGCAATAGACAGAAGACCCAAATTTCACTTATATAAAGCTAATATCGGGGTGATAAGCGGTATTGCATGGGACCATATCAATGTGTTCCCAACATTTGAAAATTATGTGGACCAATTCAGGTTATTCATCGAAACTATACAGCCGGGTGGTAAGTTGATCTATTCAAAAACCGACAGCGTTTTAAATGATGTAGTGGAAAAGGATCACTCCGGGATAGAAAAATTTCCTTATAGTTTACCGGCTTATAATATTAAATATGGTATTACAAATATTATAAAAGGCCCAAAACAATATCCTTTGCAGGTTTTTGGCGAACATAACCTGCTGAATATTGAGGCAGCCCGGCTGGTGTGCGAAAGTTTGGGCATTAACTCAGACGATTTTTATACTCAGATCAGCAGTTTTAAAGGAGCAGCACGACGGCTTGAACTGGTCGGAAAGAATGAGAGCTCGAATTTTTTCAAAGACTTTGCACATTCTCCATCAAAATTAACAGCGACAATTCACGCTGTGAGGTCGCAATTCCCTGAGAGAAAGTTGATTGCATGTATAGAATTACACACATTTAGTAGTTTGAATAAGGACTTCCTTGGAGAGTACGCTCATGCTATGGACGAAGCAGATATAGCTATAGTCTTCATCGACAAGAAAACTTTTGAACAAAAAAAACTTACGCCATATCCGGCTGAAACAGTGAAAGATGCGTTTGTAAGAGATGATTTGGTGTTTTATAACGATCCTTCGGTTCTTCAAAAATATCTTGAAAGTATCGCGATGGATAACACAAATTTGCTGATGATGAGCTCTGGAAATTTTGGTGGAATTGATTTGCCAGAATTGTCGAAAAAAATATTGTAAATAATAAGTTTTAATATGAAAATTTTATTGTAACTTTATTAACTACTGAGAAACCTTATCAAAAAATAGGTAAAAATGAAAGCACTAGGAAAAAAGATTAGATTACTCCGCCACCAAAAGGGCTGGAGCCAGGAAGATGTTGCAAAGAAACTCGACATTTCAATTCCTGCTTTTTCTAAAATTGAAACAGGCATAACCGATATCAATTTGTCCCGTTTGGAGCAGATCGCGATATTGTTTGACATGACTGTGGTGCAATTACTCACATTTAATGACGAAGAACACGATCAGAAATTCATCAATGAACTGGAAGTAGTGAACAAGAAATTGATGGATCGTGATGCAGAAGTTATCGACCTTCAAAAGAAAGTAATTGAATTATTTGAAGAGTTAAGGCATTCCAAAATTACGGCATAAAAAGCGTAGTTACCCCTGTTGCCTGACCTAATCAAAAACGTACCGCATTGTTAAATGTTTTTTGCCGAATACACCACCCATGCTATGGTGGAGGGCTATCATTTTGTCGTTAAAATCGCCTACCCACGATAGTTCCAGTTCATCATATTGCTTTAGCGGCAGTACATATTCTTTCAATTTGATAAACAGGGCCGATTCCAGACCGTGTTTCTGATATTTTTGCTTGGTGCCCATTACAATGGCCCTCATCCGCGAAACGCCTTTCCATTTGTGATACACGAATTTGAGTTTACCGATCAGGTTGAGCTTACCATTAAGGCCTTTTATCATTTGGTTGGCGTCAGGCAGTATGATGACAAATGATGCTGGCTCGCCATTCACGTACCCAAACCATATCAGCTTTTCGTCCATCAGTGGTTTCATCTTTCTGAAGCTTTCCAGTAGGGTAGCTTTTACTATAGGTACAAAGTTTTCAAAATCCTTCCAGCCATCATTGTATATCTCCATAAAATCATCGGTAAACTTTTCAATTTCTGAAGCACTGAAATGCCTGAATTCATAGCTCGGTTTTTTTGCCACCCACTCGGCAATTTTGGTAAATCTTTCGGGAAAGGGTTTATTAACATCTACATGATTGGTGATTTGCTCATATTGCGTTTTAAAACCGTATCTCTCAAAGAAACCTACATAATAGGACGGATTATAGTTCATGCCATAGGAGGGAGGCACAAAACCATCTGCCAGCAGTCCCCAAAAATTATCATTCTCCCCAAAATTTATCGGGCCATCCATAGCCTGCATCCCATTGGCTTTAAGCCAGTTTTTCGCCGTATCAAAAAGTAAAAATGCGACAGTTTGGTCATTAACGGACTCAAAGAACCCCATGCCTCCTGTTGGCTGGTCATAATTATAGGCCTTTTCATCGTTGATAAAAGCGGCTACACGGCCAATTAGTTGGCCATTGTCATCAGTTAATATCCAGCGCGTGCATTTACCATGTTTAAAGAAAGGGTTCTTTTCGGGATCAAATACGGCTTCGATGTCGTTATCCAGCGGGCATATCCAGTTTTGATCGTTTTTGTAAATTATCCGGGCAACGTCTAAAAATGCTTTTTTATCGGCTTTGCTGTTAACCTCGGTAATAGTCATAGTAGAAATATATTAATATATGGATATAAAAAAGCATCCAGAAACGCGGTCTGAATGCTTGAAATGTTTTGGGGTCAGATGCCCGGAATGCCGATATTAATAGTCGTCGTCTTCGTCGTAGCCTTCAAACGATTCGTACCTGCCCAGGTCATCCATGGGCATATCGAAATCCTCATCATCTTCATCATCTATCACTCTCTTTTTCGCAGCTAAATCGGTTGACTTGTCCTCCGGTTTTTTTGCGGCCGTGTTTTTAGGGGCGGTCGTTTTTTTAACTGGTTTTTTTGGCGTTTCCATTGCGACGAT
>Ga0307517_10005536_pt1 | contig 18981 bp, 21 predicted proteins | sample 23_EM_MG_FD_194515 | JGI IMG/M metagenome (GOLD analysis project Ga0307517, IMG submission 194515) | Populus trichocarpa ectomycorrhiza microbial communities from riparian zone in the Pacific Northwest, United States - 23_EM | ecosystem: Host-associated > Plants > Roots > Unclassified | place... | reverse complement strand
CTGGAAGAAGATTCGTGGATTCAACACCTTGGAATCTAAACTCGAGTTCCTCGGAATGAAGGACTCAGTTGTAACCGAAAACAGTGAACAACATAAAACCGGACGATACGCCTGGCTAGACTTTTTCACCAAACCTCGCGCACGTCGAGCCATCATATACGCGAACGTCATGGTTTTCTTAGGCCAGTTTACGGGTGTTAACGCGGTGATGTACTATATGGGCGTGTTGATGAGCAATATCGGCTTCAACGACAAGGAGAGTGTGTTCATGTCACTAGTGGGAGGTGGGGCGTTAATGCTAGGAACCATCCCGGCAGTCCTTTACATGGAGAAATTCGGGCGTCGATACTGGGCTAACACTATGCTGCCTGGCTTCTTCATCGGCCTTCTCCTGATCGGGATTGGTTATAAGATTCCGCTGGATAAACACCCTAGAGCAGCTGAGGGTGTCTATCTGACCGGTCTCATCCTCTACATGGGCTTTTTTGGTTCATACGCCTGCCTGACATGGGTGATTCCTTCCGAGGTTTTTCCCACCTATCTACGCAGTTACGGCATGACGACAACCGACGCGAACCTTTTCCTGTGCTCATTCATCGTCACCTATAATTTCACCCGCATGATGGAGTCGATGACCAGGATCGGCTTGACTGTCGGTTTCTACGGTGGAATCGCGGTCATTGGTTGGTTCTATCAAATTGTCTTCATGCCAGAGACGAAGAACAAATCTCTGGAAGAGATTGATCAGCTTTTCTCCAGACCTACGTCAGAGGTTGTTCGCGAGAATGTCAGGAATACGAAAGAGGTGATTCGAGATTTAGCCCATTTCCGCCTCAAGAAGGTTTTTTACCCTGCTTAATCGGTCTCTTCTGTATTTCGTGATTAATCAGTGAATAAATTGTATTTGTTCGAGTCATATCCACCAAATACTCAGAAAAACCGACGGCAAATTTTAAAAGGAATACCGCTGCCATTCCTCGGAACTTTGCACTCTGAATCATTTCAGGTTGTTCGGGATGATCCAACAAATCCAGCTCCAGGTCACATATAACTATCATTTGCCGAGTGTACACCACAAAAATTATACCGATAGCATACATTTTTAAAAGATATGTTTCGTGGCTTTCAGAAAATATAATTATTCTTAACGGAAAGTGAGGATGAAGCAAGCTCAAAAAGGATCTAGTGTTTCGCCACCCCGTACTATGCACTCACGCACCAGCATCACAGATGGAGAGTCCATCATTCCAAAAAGTCATTCCACCTTTTCTGAAGACACGAGACGTTTCTGGTACGTATTAGGGGGTTCACTATAGGCAGTTGGAACAGGTTCGTCCTGCCTGTAGAGCGTCGTGATTTCAACCAGATTCGCGGCGAGAACGTTGTCCGCTTTCTGTGCTGCTCCAGGTGAAGGATGGTGAACCTCGGGTTTAAAGTTGGATGTTTCAAAGGACAGCAGCTCGACAGCGTACTGTTATAGCAATATCGGTCAATTCGACTCGATCGAAAAAAAAGCAGAGAGTACTTGCCTCGATTCGGAATGACTGAAAATCACAACTGGGCTGCAAATCAGGGCTCAGATGTATCTCCCCTTCCAAATGTTTGACATTGGGACCTTGAACGACGTCTTTTGAAGGGGTCCACCAGTTGGCGCGTCCAACTTCATGGGTAACCAGTTTCATTTCGGAAGTTGGCACCATAATATATGCCCAGCTAGTATTCGTTGTTTCACTAACACCGGATGCACCAGGATCCGGTATCGGGTTCTCGAGCTCTACCATAGGATGGCAAACCCGACGCAGAAGCCTAACAGTCGGCCCTTCTGTGCTCGAGAGCAGGTGTTCGACTTGAACACTGTTGCTGTGGATTGTGATGAAGCACGGTATGATAGAGCCACGGCTGTAGGACAACTACGATGTATTTGTATTTCATCAGCCAGATCTGGTAAGCTTGCAAAATGCTCACAGGTTGTGCTACATACAGCTTGGTAGGCACTAAAAGTCAATTGATGCAACCTGCATGATCACAGGGCACTCACAGTGCAATCGACTTTGGTGTGTATTAAATTGTCAATGGTTTTGACCACCCCGTAAGTTGCCACCGTCGGCAACGCGAACCAACCTTCTGGATCGTCCATAGGACACGGGACCAAAGCACCCGCCTCATAGGCTTCCCGTCTCATTTGTGACGCTCGTTGGGGTTCTGAAGCAGGGATGTAGGCGATATTGGTTTTTATCCTTTTCAGGGAATTCAGGAATTGGAATTGTTGATAAAGATGACAATAATCAACTTACTTGCTACTAGAATTGAATCTACCATGGACGATGCGAACAGAAATGTCATATGCAACATTCGGGGCTATATCTTTTTCCATGAATGTGGGAGGCATCGATGATGAGCAACTATGGTGGGCCTGTGTATGTGGATTGCCCGGGGTTTGTATCTCCGTTGAAGGGGGCTCATCGGGTGGTGCAGAGGTGAACCGGCGAGTCCATCTCTGTGGCTTCTCTGTGTTTTCGGGGCCGTTATTGGAATTTGGAGATGTGACGTTGCTTATGATATTACCGACCGTGTGCGGACGGAAAGGTGAAATTGAATTGGTGTTGAGAACCGATGATGAGACGGCATAGGTAGGAAAGGGAAAAGAAAATGGGAAGTTATATTGACCAGTAGCCAATCGGGAGGAATTTTTCTTCTGATACACGTATGAGTCTGTATTATCGGAATGTAGTGGATCGCCCATTGATTTGTCCCAGAGAGTAAATTCGTGGTTTAAAAATGGAAGAGATCCTCCGGTATGGGACGACAGAACGATATTCCCGTTCAGCTAGAAGTTGTACAACGAGTAATATGAATCATAAGTACTAGTCTATCGAAGAAGAAAATGACAACGCACTGTGATGCTGATCGATTGGATGTTCTGTGGGGAATCCAGATCGAGCTGCACAGTGCCCGTAATGGGGTCGCAACTCCAAAACCTGGGCACTCTTGGTTGGTTTTGCAAAGACTTTGAATTTGTCCCAGGTATCGCATCGCGTGTATGCAGATGTAGCGTCGCCCAAGGGTTTTTCGGTCGGATTGGATACGAATATTGAAACCCGCGTGCTTGTGGGACACCCTCAAGGTCAAAGCGAGTGGCAGTACTAACCGTCCTGCTGGACAACATCGATAAGTGGTAAGGATTCAGCAAAGAGTAGCGAGGCGGATCTATTGCAGATGGAGTGTCCCATGACGAAGGCGCAGAAGCTTCAGATTCACGATTTCCTGTGGTGGTGGCGGCTTCGGAAAGGTCGCTCGCTGACTCTGGTTCTAACGCATCGACGACAGAATACTGAGGAAGTAAACTTCTGACACTCGAGAGACTCAAACGCGAAGCATTACTGAATCGATTACGGAAAAATGAAGTGTGGGATCTTGTATTGGCAGTAGTGGATGCAGATATGTCGTGGTGTGAAGCCATGGAAGGCGTAGTTCATTCTTCATCGGCTCATGTAAATACTCTGCGCCCGGGCTTTGTCAGAATAAGCTTACCCCGGGCCACATATGGCACTTAAAACCGCATATTGACTTGAGCAGATGAGGGTCTTGTGGAGAAGAGATTTGAAAGTGAGGCTGGCGCTTTTGAATTGGGGTACATAGTGTTCAGGAAACACGAAAAAATGAAATTTGGCCGAATTGGATACGATCAACAACCCGGATCACTTGATGCCTTTTTTTGGACGCAACAAGTAATCTGAGTACTAAGATGCGGTGTCCTGTGAGAGGCAAGTAACGTAAGGGGTCAGGGGATAGGCATCGAGGTGTATATTTGAAGGTAAAGAAAAAGCCAGGCAAAATGACCCCATACTAGGTAAGTACTTATTTCAGTAGCCATGCATCTACCAAGGTATGCCAAAAGCCGCATACGTATCTTTGCCCCTAGATCCTTGGGGCTTCGGAATCTCTCTAGGTGTACTTTGCCTCCCTGAACCCAGGGGATAACTGAGACCAGATTGCCGCTTTTGGTATACTTAACTGCAGCGACCCGACCGCTGGTGCATTCCATGATGCTGTTCATGGTGGACTCATCAGTAAATTCAGGTTCGCTTTCATAGCGTGGGTCCCCTTGTTTATGCGATCGTAGATAGGAAGCAGAACAGCTGTGCAGGTCTAGTATGACGAAACGTTTAGAGTCCGGCGACTCTGAGTGATTGGTATCGAGATTGGGCTCGGTACTGGCTTGTTGTGGGTGAGGAGCGGTAGACAGGGTTTTCCCCACAACGGGGGATCGCCGACTGGGTGTCGAGGTTAGCTAGAGCACTGGGCTCAAAGGCTTCGGTAGAAGAGGGAGGTTCCAAGGGCGAAGTTTGTAACCCCCGTTCGATCCAGCCTTGGGTCAGATTCTTTAGGATACTAGCTCGTGAATGAGCTGGGAGAGGCCTTGGGTTTTTATCTTGGTAGTCTTCATTGTGTTGTTGGAAACATGGGTTGGTAGTCCACCGAGTTTTCTCCTGGTTGCTGCATCGGCTTTCGGTGTATTTTAATTTTTCAACAGGAGCAGCAGGGTTTGAGGGACCTCTGGCGAGGACGTGTGCCACGTGGCTGCACTTGCTTAGTTGGATGATGGTGGTCATTGAGATGTTTCCCTTCTGATACCAAATTTAAATCTGATTATGGTGATATTTCGTGGGTAAGTACAGATGAAGAGTCCATAAAGTCATACCGCCTTTTCTGAAGACACGAGACGTTTCGGGTACTTTTTAGGGGGTTCACTGAAGGCAGTTGGAACAGGTTCGTCCTGCCTAAAGAGCGTCGTGATTTCAACCAGATTCGAGGCGAGGACGTCGTCCGCTTTTCGTGGTGCCGGAGAATGAGCGTGAACCTCAGGTCTAAAGTTGGATGTTTCGAAAGGCAGGAGCTCGACAGCGTACTATCATAGGAATATCAGTCATTCAACTCGATCGAAAAAAGGCAGAGTACTTACCTCGATTCGGAATGACTGAAAATCACAACTGGGCTGCAAATCAGGGCTCAGATGTATCTCACCTTCCAAATGTTTGGCATTCGGACTCTGAATGACGTTTTTTGAAGGGGCCCACCAGTTGGCACGTCCAATTTCGTGGGTAACCAGTTTCATTTCGGAAGTTGGCACCATAATATATGCCCAGGTAGTATTCCCTACGAGAGCGCTGAGTGAAGCATCTGGCGTCGGCTTCTCGAGCTCTACCAAAGGATGCCAAACCCGGCGCAGAAGCCTAACACTCGGCCCTTCTGTGCTCGAGAGCATGTGTTCAACTTCAACACTGTCGCAGTGGATTGTAAAGAAGCACGGTATGATAGAGCCACGGCTATAGGACGACTACGAGTGGTCTCAGCCACTAGATCTGGAGCCCTGAGCTTGTAGATTCGAATGCTCACAGGATTTGCTATATACAACTTGGGAGGCACTAAACGTCAACTGATGCAACCATAATCACAGGGCACTCACAGTGCAATCGACTTTGGTGTGTAGCAAATTGTCAATGGTTTTGACCACCCCGTAGGTTGTCACCGTCGGCAACGCGAACCAACCTTCTGGATCGTCCATAGGACACGGGACTAAAGCACCCGCCTCATAGGCTTCCCGTCTCATTTGTGACGCTCGTTGGGGTTCTGAAGCAGGGATGTAGGCGATATTGGTTTTTATCCTTTTCAGCGAATTCAGAAATTGACGATGTGGGTGAAGATAGCAGCAATGGACTTACTTGCTACTAGCTTTGAATCTACCATGGACTATGCGAAGAGAAATGCCATATGCAACATTCGGCTCTATGTCTTTTTCCATGAATGTGGGAGGCACCGACGAAGTGCAGCTATGGCGAAGCTGGGCAAGAGGATGACCTGGGGTTTGCATCTTTGTTGGGGAAGGGGGCTCATCGGGTGGTGCAGACGCGGAGCTTCTGACTGTGTGCTGACGGAATGGTGAAACTGAATTGGTATTGAGAACCGATAATGAGACGGCATAGGTAGGAAAAGGAAACGAGAATGGGATGCTATATTGACCAGAAGCCAGTCTGGGGTCACTTTTCAATTTCTGAGAGACGTTTGAGGTATTATCGGAATGTAGTGGATCGCCCATTGATTTGTCCCAGAGAGTGAATTCATGGTTTAAAAATGGAAGAGATCCTCCGGTATGGGACGACAGAACGATATTCCCGTTCAGCTAGAAGTTGTGCAACAGATAATATAAGTACTATATCGAAGAAGAAAACGATAACGCACTGTGATGCTGATCGATTGGATGTTCTGTGGGGAATCCAGATCGAGTTGCACAGTGCCCGTAATGGGCTCGCAACTCCAAAACCTGGGCACTCTCGGTTGGTTTCGCAAAGACTTTTGTGTCCCAGGTATTGCATCGCGTGTATGCAGACGTAGCGTCGCCCAAGGGTTTTTCGGTCGGATTGGATACGAATATTGAAACCCGCGTGCTTGTGGGACACCCTCAACGTCAAAGCGAGTGGCAGTACCAGTGTTGGACAACATCGATAAGTGGCGAGGATTCAGAAAAGAGTAGCGAGGCGGATCTATTGCAGATGGAGTGTTCCATGACGAAGACGCAGAATCAGATCCATGACTTTCCGTGGCGGTGTCGGAAAGTGGACTCGCTGGTGGTTCTGAGGCATCGACGACAGAATACTGTGGAAGCAGACTTCTGACACTCAAAAGCGAAGCATTGCTGAATCGATTACGGAAAAATGAAGGGGGTGATCTTGAGTTGGCAGTGGGGGTTGCCGCAGATATGTTGTGGTGCGAAGACATGGAAGGCGTGGTTCATCTGCTTGTGATCATGGGCATTTTAAGATAAAACACTCCGCAGACCAACCGCAGACCGCCCAGAGATTTAAATTGAAGGAGACAATAAGCATACCATTTACGGGATTCAGATCATCATACCATTGATCGACTTGATCTGGTGTGCAAACGGCCTAAATATTTTGCCAATTTGGTGACGAAATTTTGACCCATCATCAGAGCATTGTTCCGGATACCGATATTATATAAGGGATCCGCTGGAAATGGGCATCTCAGTAGCTGAGGTACAAGTCAGTATTCGAGTAAAGTAAAGTCCCTCAACTTGCAACTCACCAACGGCTTGTTTTGATACGTTGCCATTGCAATGTCCAGTCGTAATTGTATTATCCCCGTTCGTTTCACAGGTACTGGTGAACTTCAGGTTTAAAGTAGGATGTTTCGAAAGAAAGCATGTAGCTATCTTAGGAATATCAACTTGATCGATTACTTCACCTCACGCACGAATCAATCATTGAAACTAGGCGACCACACTTGTCCGCACCAGTAAACCATTTACATTATGAATCTACAGCTTGAGTATAGCGCTGTATATGGTGCAAATGTTGCTTATTGCTTGTGAAAATCTACCGATGTAGATTGTAATGGACCGGATGTCAACATGTATGAATGAGAGCTTGCACTCTATTGCTCGACCAGCCAAACCGCTCATATTCTCCGATAGAACAACAAGTAAGCACACCGCGTATCGTCCAGGTCTGGTGCTTTGAACACATCATCTGGCCTAATGTCGGAAACGAGTTCATCGTCAATTCGAATCCATCCTTCTCTGGGTTTCGCATGAGGAAGGGAACTTGAAAATCGAGTAGGATGGAGAACATCCAAGGTGTAATGTCCCCCTGAGGCTGATTGTCCATGATGGTGGATTGCTACGAAATCTCATTCAAAAAAACTTGTTTGGTGGGCACAAGGAGTGGGCTCTTACCTCCAAAGAGTTTATATCGCACAAGCGGAGACTTCTTAGCAGGAGGGGACAAAACATCTACAAGTTCACGACATTAGTGTGGGCACCTCAGATACAAACTAATTCACACTTACCAGAAGGAATACCCAGTTCAGGTCCATATCGAATGTGCTTGCCAACTTTGACGACCCCGCCCACAGTTGTATCATAATAAAACCTCTTGATGTGGAGCACCAATATCGGAGGGAGCTCTTCAATTAACACTTGCTGTTGTGCATCTACTATAATTCCCGGTTTTGCAGAGTGCGTGACTTGTACGACTTGGGGATGAGATATATATGAAAGAGCTTCTTGGATGGTATGAACTTGATCACGCTGATTCAATAAGTCAGAAATAGAGTTTTGGGGCAAGTGACAAGGACAAACCTGGATGTCTAAACGTAACGAACGCCAATCTTCTACAATGACCGAGTCCTTTTGACCAGAGGTACGTAGGGTTGATCTGACTTTACCACCGAAGATTCTCGTTATAGGAGACTCGGCCGATTTTATCTATAAATTGAAAAATGACAGAATCAGCTCCATTATAAACTCACAATCACTAGACACTTACGGTACGCGTAACTAATGTCCTGTTCCGCTTTCCAACTTCAAACCAACCATCGTCTTCCTGACTTGCGGCTTCTTTTACTTCCATAGACGTGGTAGACCCCTTGTCTTGCCGAGATGGATTTATTGATTGAAGAATCGAAAACAGCTCTTCTTCAAGGGTGTCGAGATAGAACCCCAAAAATTCCTCTGCATCCTCTTGGTGGCCACCCTACACTCAAAATAATTAATTGACCGCCATTCAGGAAAGGATGAAGCAAAACAAACCCGCATCGTATCAAACCTCTTCTTCGTCTTCATCACATCATACACATAACTAGGCAAAAAGGATTCATCCCAATTATCTCCGACTAGTTTCTCGTCTCTGAATTCCTTCTCTTTTCCTTTCCCGCTCCCCTTTACGCCTGAGCCACTACTGTTGTTGACCCCAGTACGGGAAAAGGAATCCTCCTTGGTATTCTTCTCGCTGACGTTCAGAAATTCCTGCAAAAAACAAGCAGTAGCATTGATGAGGGTTGAACCATTTGCCAGAGTTTTGTTGGTGTTGTTCGTCAGATCGTCCTTGCCGTTGACAACGCCTGAAGCGAGGAGTCTACCCAACTCTACGAAGAGCCTATGGAAAGGGGGACAGTATACAAGCACTTGCAACACTGAATTCGCAAAGCACATGTTTCCGTTGTTAACTAGGCCTCGAGGTCGGATCGAACCAGCAGAAGTGAGTCCGATACTTGTAGGAGGAAAAGATGTAAGGAGGTTTAATAATTCGGACTTGCGTGAAACGGGAACTGGTACATGAGAAGTAACTTGGCCAGTACCGGGAATAGAGAAACCAACAACCGAAGAAGTCGGAAGGGAATTTCCAGGGGAAGAGGAATTGCGAAGAATCGATGCCCAGGATTTTTTAGGTGCAGGGGGGGTTGGCAAAGTGTCAGCGATAATTGGCTGAGCATCAATAGAGGCAACCACTGTTGCTGGTGATTTTGTGGTATCTGCCTCAGGAGATTCGATGGCAGGATCTGGGATTAAAGTTGAACTGACGGCATTAATGGACGTGGTGGTGTCTGTGATAGGGGGAACTTCGGCTTCCATTAATAACGGTTGAACTTCAGTTGGGTCCTTGAAAGGTGTGCCAGTGACGGAGACGGAGGTATGGGAGGAGACAGGAGATCCAGGGACAGTTGGTGTCTCCTCAGATTCAGTGACCGTGGATGAGGGCACCGTAGAGTCGGTTTGAGAAGACCAGATATTAGTGATCTCGTCTGACGCTAGTTTCAAGGTGTTGTCAAGAGTCGAACCAACGGGAGTGACCAAAGATTGAATGGATGAAGGAGAAAGAGGTGGTGACGGAGGTGGTGTCTGAACATCCAAGGCTTGCTGGACGACATCAGGAGGTGGGCGAGCCTTGGGTGAGATAATAATACTTGGAGCTTGAGAGGGATCTTGTGGGCGCCGTGACCATATCGCCCACTGGGCTACAGGCTTGGTAGCCGAAGTAGTAGAAAGGTGGCCGGGCATTTCGGACATGTGAATTGATCCCGTCTGCGAGTACAGCGAGCTCTGGGGTTGGACCGGGGTCTCTTGAACGTCAGGGTTAGGCGGAAGTTCTTGAGCCTGCGTTGGTTCAACATGGGTCTCTGTAGAGGATTGCGTCGGTTCTGGTACTACCACTTCTGCAATTGGGGATATTTCTGACGTCGCTGGTGCAGGAGAAGAATCAGTCGGGGATTGTTCGGAATTTCTGAGGGTAAGGTTTTGCTGAGCAGGACTGGGCTGTGCTGAAGGCACTCGAGAGGAATCATAATATGCCCGGACGTTTTGGGGAAGCGGCATAGAAAGTTGTTTGGGCAAAGGGGAAATTGGTGACTGGGTTTGCCATGACGGTGTAAACACAGGGGCATTCGGAGAGGGATAGTGATATGATGTGGAATAAGATGAGTTGTACTTGGCAGATTGAGATGGATATGGATGTTGGGCAAGAGGGGGTCCGTTCGCAGGAGAGTTTAGGCTCGGATGGTGATATGGAGGAGTTTGTTGTTGTGGGTGGTACGTGTGGTAGTGGTGGGATCCTCTAGAGGCGTATGAACCGTTGACGTGTCCCCCACGATGACTTCCTCTGGATGGAGTGGGATGTTGATACTGTGGCGAAGGGTGGGGTGGCATGTGCGGTGGAGGATAGGGATAAAAATTTGGATGTGGACCAGGACTGTGATTCCCGTAGACTGGAGACCCAGGATAATAAGAAGACCCAGCGGTTGGGTGTTGATAAGGGTGGTTGGTCATTGTCATGTCAGACAATGCAGGCTGGTCAACCCTTCTCACTTGTAAGCTTCTATTCGACATTAAATCAAGCAGATAACGATAACACCCGTTTAAAGCTACGTACCACAGAGCTCAACTGAAAGGTTTTCGATAGAGTCTGTCAACAACGAAACGAACCAGAGTACAATTCTACGTAACAGACAACTGCTTAGATTAACCCTTCAGTGGTTAAAATACCATTGTTGAAATATACTCACAAAGTTGAAAAACACCTGGGTGAGTCGTGCAACGTGACAACCACAACGAAGGGTCAGGTATATCCGAACAGATCCACTTTTTTCCCCAACAGGAAGTCAAAGGGCTACCACTTTGGATTAGAACTAGATCCTAGACAACGGGTTTTATAGCGTAAAGGGTTGGAATTTTTAGGATGGGTGTGGAGATGGGAGAAACAAGAAGACCACTGGTTTTTAGACGCTGCTCAACAACCACAAACATCATCATCATCACTAGCGGCCATTCTGCAGCGCTGAAGAGCGATGTAACCAATCAGTTTCAACCGTTAAACACTTCGATACTTGCTTTTAATAGGACTGAATTCAAACAATTAATTTCCAACAAAATGAATTCGTTGACTGAGGTCCGATTCCTATTGCCATGCCAGACTAGCAGCTGTATGGCATTCAAAGTAACTAGTACTAACTACTGACTTCGCCTCAGAGACATATCTAACACTAGACATATTTCAGGTTTGAAGAAAATTTTATAAAAAGACATCTCTATGGCTCCGTCCTAACATAGTACTTCTATCTTTTAAATCATGATGCCTAAGATGCAAACGCAGTCAAGTCGTCAGGTCTCTGAGTAACTATGTAAGTATTATTTGAATAGTTTTTAGTACTTGGTAAGATAAGTAGTGTTAAAAAGCCAAGTCAGTGTCTAAGGTCATCTAACATCGTTGCACAAGTCTGCTAATTTCAAACTTCGTTATCCATTGAGAAACTGCCGTGTATGTCACGTTTAGCAGTTTTTTAAACTACGTACGCGAACGTGGTTGTTATAGACATTGTGGTTGAACAGACCTCGATGAAATCATCACACTTCTTGATTTGGATAAAATTTCCCGGTTTGGACTCGGATGACAGATGTCTGATCTTGACATGCACTGTCGCCACGACATACAGAGATCAGACTGACCCATGAAAGTGATGAGCGCCAGTATATGTATACAGATCGGGATACCAGCTAAACCATCTTGCAGACTTGCATCCCATGTTTGCGAATTGAGTATTCCTGCTGAAATATTCCTGATCGCTCGGTGCCCGACCCAACTAGGGCTTCGGAAGTCGTACAATGAGGATTCGTGATAAATCGATGAGGTTATTTATTTTTTTATTCACTGTTTGCTGGCGCTAACCATCGAACTTTCTGGTGCTTAACTTGAATGTTTCGCGATCTACTGAAACCGCCTGACGTGCCTGAACAGTTCGATTTCTTGCTCCTTGAAAATATCGAGTTTTAAATTTGCATGATGGGCTTTCATATTGCTGCCATCATCCATAAGATAGATATATCGACACGGGCGCCTGATAACCAGAAGGAATAAGTTAACGTCGATTATCCTGATCGTCGACACGGTCATACCAGTCCGAGAGGTACAAAGTTTATCCAAAGTTTATCCAAATGAGTATCTGCAAAATTCAAAGCCTTGAAAATTGCTGCAAGATTTGAAGATCAAGCTTAGAGAACTATGGTATCACTTTATAGTTGTTAAACTCACATGGAATTGACATTGATAGCGATACGATTCCGGGTCAAAGTGCATAACAATAGTGCTGTTAGCTAAGCTGTTAGCGCTTCATAAAGTCTGAGTTTGAAATGTGACCTTTGTAACGTCAACATAAATTGTGGCAGTTCATTTTCTTTCTCCTCTACACTATGGCTTCAAGCTTCATTGGGTACGCGTTCAAGTGTTCCTCATGCATCAATATGCTTATTGTCATCTTTCAGGAAATCAATATCTCTTATATCTCACTCTGATATACGATACAGAGGGACCCTACAGGGAATCGATCCCGTAGCGTCTACTATCCAGCTGGAAAATGGTAACAACGACGATCTTCATTACCTTTACCAGAGTTAACTGACCCTGTTTTTAGTGTACTACATGGGGACTGAAACAAGACGGTGAGGCGTTGGTTCAAGCTTCCAGTCATTCAATTCTAATCTTCCCACCTGCAGACCACCAGAGGATTACACCCCCCCTAAGCCAGAGCCTTTCACATTCATAGTATTTCGAGCATCCGAAGTGAAAGATCTTGCAGTAGATGATTCAGGCCCACCGCTGGCAACAAATGTCCATGATGATCCCGCTGTTCTTGGGGTAAGTTTCCCTACTTATTCTGAGCACGTTATATGTGCGATTTTTGATGAATCATTTACGGATGCAAAACTAATTCTAACATCCGAGAGCGCAAACAATACATGTGGATATTTCCGTTGCCTTCCTTCTGATCTCTTTACATCTTTCGCATTAGCGCTGTACTGACCAATCTTTTCTCCCTTGTAGGCTTCACCGCCTGTAGCACCCAATTATTCTTATGGCAATCAACAAAACCAACAAGCACATCCTGCCCGACCACCTCAATCGTCACCTTTAGTTCCTGTTCCAGGCCCTCCTGCCACCCGAGAAACCGCGCAAAACCGACCGCAGCAGCCACAGCACCAAGGTGGGAATCGTAGCCGTCCCAATCCAGTTTCGTCTGCCAATGCGGCCGTGGAGCAAGTAGAAAGGGCGATGAGTGACCTACGTGTTAATGGTGGTCCGATTGTTTCGTACCGGGGCGGACGTGGTGGCGCCAGACGAGGCCGTGGACGTATAGGCGATGGTGGGGGCGACCAGATAAGAGTACCTACAACGGACTTTGACTTTGAAAGCGCCAATGCGAAATTTGACAAGACAGCTGTTGCCAAAGCTGCCAAGTCTGACGAAGACAGTAGCACTAGCGATGATGGCGTTGGCCCGGTAGAATCCCCAACTAATGTCGCCTACAATCCAAAGGCTTCGTTCTTCGACACAATCTCGTCGTCCGCTTCTACGTCTGCTGAACGTGGTGGTGCCCGTGGACGTCGAGGCGGTGGTGCTGTAAATGGCGGTCGTACGAGGCGTGATGAAGAAAGAGAAAAGAACTTTGTGACGTTCGGGGAGGTAGGGGGCGCTGGCTTGCTTGGCCGGGGTGATCATATTGCGGGGTGGAATGGGTATGGTAGGCGGGGCGGGGGTAGGCCAAGACGTGGCACCCCGAGGGGCGGCGCGAATGTTCAGGCTGCTGCTGCCAGGGGATAACTTGCTACACGGAATGTTTTGGTAATTTGTCTCCCCCTGCTCTGTACACGATGTTAAAGGAATGTAAAAATTGTTGAATCCTAGGTGAACTAAGTACTGAAGTCGATCTCGACAAACTAATATGAACTCTTTGTGTGATTCAGTTGTCGAACATCTCACAGTCTGCCTCGACTTCCGTCATGTTCGAAAACCGACCATCTGTGATGCCTGGCAGAACATGGGCTGTTCCTTGTCGTGTTGATGTGTCGTCGACCATCATTGATGCACCATCCCTGGACCCTCCGCTCAATATCAGACCATCCTCCGCGCAGAAGGGACAGAAAAAGAAACTGAACCGCCAACTTATCTCATCGGAGAATAATTTTGGCTATGGAATCTGGATCGAGTATAGCTGGTATTCAGGGTGGGTCAAAACTCATCATATGATGATCATATTCCGAACTTCACCGTTACTACTTAAGCTTCCTTTTCAATCTGATTACTACAGATTCACTGTGACATGAGCGGTGAGTTCATTGCTTTGCTGTCGGCGCCATCTCATCCCAATTTACTTCTTCCAGTCTCTGTTGTGCTTGGAGCGCAATGGGGGGACGAGGGCAAGGGGAAGTTGGTAGACATACTCTCGTCAGACATCGATGTGTGCGCTCGTTGCGCTGGTGGTAATAACGCTGGGCACACTATCGTCGTGAACATCAATGGGGTGCAGAAAGCCTTTGGGTTTCACTTGGTTCCGAGTGGTACGTGCGTTTGACTTCTGTCTCTTTTCGCTGATTAGAAAGTCGTCCAGGCCTCATCAACCCTGCCTGTACGGGCCTGATTGGAAACGGTGTCGTTATCCACCTGCCCTCGTTCTTCCAAGAAATGGATGACATCCAGAAACAAGGTATGCTAGTCGAGCTTGAAACGCATATACAGACACAAACCCTCCTGCAGGACTGGACTTCACTGGACGTTTATTCGTATCCGACCGTGCTCAACTTGTTTTCGATTTTCACCAGATTGTCGATGGTTTGAAAGAGTCTGAATTGAAGGGCTCAAGGTTAGAAACATTCCACATATATGCTATGATAAGATTTTTGCTAAATACACCCACCAGCATAGGAACCACTAAGAAAGGAATTGGCCCGGCTTATTCTGGCAAAGCCTCTAGATCAGGGCTTCGGGTCCATCATTTATTTGACCATGCGACTTTCGCCGAGAAGTTCCGCAAGATCGTTGAAGGCCGTTTCAAGCGATACGGACATTTTGAATATGATACAGAGGGCGAAATACTGCGTTATAAGGTATTGTGTCTGTCAGTATGATGACAAAATTCTTTCATTTTGCTTAACAGGTACTTGCGGAAAGGTTACGACCATATGTCACAGACAGCGTTGTGTATATCCATCAGGCCTTGTCTGAAGGAAAGAAGGTATTGGTAGAGGGCGCGAATGCCGTGATGCTTGATATAGATTTCGGCACGTACCCCTTTGTGACTTCGTCCTCTGCCTCCATAGGAGGGGTGTGCACTGGTCTCGGTATCCCGCCAAAAATGTTAGGAAATATCATCGGCGTTGTCAAGGCATATACGACTCGTGTAGGTGGAGGCCCATTCCCCACTGAGCAGCTGAATGCAAGTATCAAAACAACACTGTGACTTGGAATATCGGAATCGAACAATCTTTTTTTTTAGGAAACTGGCGTCCACCTCCAAGAAGTGGGCCGTGAGTATGGCACGACTACAGGTCGACGCCGGCGCTGTGGATGGCTCGACTTGGTCGTCTTGAGGCATTCTTGCAGGATCAACGGATATGATTTCATCAACCTTACGAAGCTCGATGTTCTTGACAAACTTCCCGAAATCAAGGTAGCAGTCAAATACATCTTTGAAGGGAAGGAGCTTGTTGGATTTCCTGGTGAGTTACTGTGCAGGACTTCGTCTGTGGGTAATCGTCTTATCCGCAAATCCTTCAGCCGACTTGGAACTTCTATCTAAAGTCAAAGTCGAGTATGTCACCTTCCCTGGTTGGCAAATGTCGATCGATCAAATCACCAAATACGAAGACCTCCCAGAGAATTGTAAGAAGTATGTTGAATTTATAGAAGAAAGGGCCAAGGTCCCAATCAAGTGGATTGGCGTTGGACCCTTGCGGGAGAGTATGTTGATCAAACCATGATGTACTATTGGGTTGTGTAACGAACGGCCATTATCACACTTCTGTCATGGTCAAGAATCGTCTGTAATACTAGAATGTACATTTACAACACTTTCATAATTACAGAAAAATAATGAGAAGATCAAGCCAAAATGTAAAAGCAGTGACGATTGTAAACTTTGAAGCGAAGTGCCAAAATCGCTGACAAGGTCGCCGTTTGATCCCTACAAGAGACCTCTGACCGGCACTCAACACGACCTCAACCACTGGCAGTGATTCCATCCACACTGTTTGACTTCGTCTTATTTTTGCTCCCTTTTGGTCGTCCCCTTGGTCGCTTAGAGGCATGAGCGTCTTGATCACCACCGCTGGATGTAACAGGTCTTTTACCAGCTACAGCACCAGGTGCGGTGGAAGTACCGGAAGCAGAGGAGGCCGAACCGCTCATTTGGGCTCCATTACCGTTCAATCGGCGTTCGGTGAGGTATCTGATTGGATAACAAGTCAGGATGTCGGGTCTTACCATCAAGAAAAGGGTTCTCACTGTGAACGCCTCTCTTCCAGCGTTTCTTGCAGGCTTGGCATAGGCGGCTGGCCTAGCTCAGCACGCAGACGGTCAACGTCTGCCTTTGCGATGGCATAGTCTCCATTGGTAAGTTGGTCGATCTTGGCGCGGGTGTCATTACATCTGAGGGTCGTATATGAGTTTTTCGAAAGACACACGGAAAGAAGGTGGCAAAACAAAAAGACCCACGCACTCTTTCTGGAGTTGCGCCTCCGAGAGCTCGACCTGATGTCATATCAGGATCACATGGATTGGAGGAAAATATACCATGGAGCTAACCTTGTCTCTGTCTTCGTTGACCTACCCGAAGTTGGAAAATGATTAAGTATAGTTTCGGACGAAGATAGAAAAGAACGAACCTCTCTAAGGCAAGTTATCAGCCGCGTACGTTCGCTTTCGAGCCTGAATGGCAAGTAACGTAAATCGGTCATGGTATATCGGATGGCAAACAACACAGACCGGTTCCTTTGCTCTAGTAAATCTTGAATGGCTTTTGATTTTTGCTCTAAACTCGCGTGAGCAGAGAGAATATGTGCAGTATGCAGCTGCAACGTCAACGCATGTTTTCTGAGGAAAAGATACTATCTCATGACCCAAATTAAAAAATCAGATAAACAGACTCACTTCAGTTCGGCCGTTTTTGCAAGATGAACGAGATCCTTTGTCCAATCCCCTTTCGCAACGATAGCACCACCTGGAGTACTTGGTTGAGCCGATGTAGAAGCTACAGGCTGAACAGGGACAGCAGCTGGCTGTTGGAGACCCTGAGTTTGGGTGTCATTTAGGGCTACGTGGGTGATATTCAACTGCTGAGGTTGGTGTTGGTGATGTTGAGGCTGGGGATGGTGCTGCACTCCTGGTGGGGTGTAGTGAAGAAATGTTTGATGGTGATGAATTGGTTGCGACATTCGCGAAAGTGTTGCATGGAAAGTGAACGTCCTTGGGGGTCGTCTATTTACCAAAGGGTGGCAGGAGGCTTTATATTACGTAATTCAATTGCTTTATCACAAAATAGGACATAAATTGGCGCCTCCGTCAGGGCTCAGTACTCGAAGTCCCAGGAAGAGACAGACATTTATCCCAAGATGTATGCATTTTAATTACTGATTTACACCAACATTAATATTCAGGAGACGTTACAGCCATGTTGGAACCCATTTCGGAAAACCAAATTGCTCGAGAGATATATACAGAGTGTAGGGTTTACTGGAAATTACGACAAGGATCAATAAGCTGCAAATTTGTAGGAAAGTAAATAATACTGTAGTGCGTAATAGTATCAGCAGGAAGAATTCATCAATGTAGAAAATAAATCAGAGTTTGTCCATTGGAAAGTAATATACGTATTGGTTTCACCGGAATGCTCACAGTCGTACTAGTAGGTACTTCAAGAGGGATAACAATAGATTGACGTTGGTAAGGTTTGCAAGTTGTGTCATGATCAGGAACGATAAAGACAATACAAATCCTTTTCTTCGCATTGAAAGGCAGTTCGTCGATGAGTTCAGTGATGCCTTTGAGGTTGAGGTCGTGGGATGGAGAGACAATTATTTGGAAAAGAGTTGTGACATCTTCGGAGATGGAAGCAGAGTCGAGGGCTTCTGCGGTCGATGTAAGAGGAATTAAGTATTGATTCAGAAACTTTTCGCCAACATAGCGAGACCCTGGCATAGCTCGGACGGATAGCTTGTGGAAATAGCCCCCTGCTTCGAGATCGGCCTTCTAAATCTTCACGCATAGACTAGGCGCTCCAGCATCCATAGGCTCGAATTCAAATTCGAAGCCATCACGAAGTACGCGGTGCACAGCCAACTTGAACAACTGGCCACCCCAGCTACGTGATTTAGGCGTGCGGAGTAAAGACTCTATTGAGTCACGGATTTTCATGGTTTCATGGTGTCTGATCCTCTCAAACACGAGTTCCGCAACATGGTAGCTCAGCAGGTGTGTGGTGTAGTCCGTCCATGTGGCATCCTTTGGTTCCAATCGGACGATAGCATGAGTGGTCTTGTCATTGAATGGCATGGATCCATTTGCCGGCTGCTGAAAGGCCTTTATGTTTTCAATGTTATCGATTGCGTCCCGGATTATTCGCATCTCTAGATTGTTCCCTTCGGGGAGGAGCGCTCGGAAGCATCTCCGTGGTACTCCGCCCAACTTCACATAGGCATCCCAAGTTCTTCTGGATTGACGGAAGAGAATTGTACTAAGCTGTGGATTTCGGATAGTACCATCAACAAAAATATATAGATTTTTCTCACCTGGCGCAATAAAGATCGGCCCATTCCCAGGTGGGAGTATAATAAGTCATACCTCGAGTTTGGTGGAAGGTGGT
>Ga0307517_10005535_pt1 | contig 18981 bp, 14 predicted proteins | sample 23_EM_MG_FD_194515 | JGI IMG/M metagenome (GOLD analysis project Ga0307517, IMG submission 194515) | Populus trichocarpa ectomycorrhiza microbial communities from riparian zone in the Pacific Northwest, United States - 23_EM | ecosystem: Host-associated > Plants > Roots > Unclassified | place... | reverse complement strand
CGCCTCCCGCAACGGGGCCGGGGCCGTTCCCCCCTCTGGAGGACCGGCCCCGGCCGACAGAACCGCTACGCCTTACTTCTTACGGCGCCTGCCGCCCTTGGCGGCCTTGCGCCGCTCCGCGCGCGTAAGCACTTCCTCCCCGGCGTCATCGCCGGTGTCGCCGTTGTCGAAGTCGCCCTCGACGACACCGCCCTCGCCGTCCACCGTCGGCGCCGAGAAGTGCAGCCTGTCGGCCCGCTTCGGGGCCTCCAGGCCCTTCGCCCGGATCTCGGGCCGCGCCGCGGGGATGGAGTCCTGCTTGGCGAGCGACGGCGCATCCGCCACCGCGACCGCCGCGTCCTCCACCGGGACCTGCTCGACCTGCTGCTCGACCTGGACCTCCAGGTTGAACAGGTAGCCGACGGACTCCTCCTTGATGCCGTCCATCATCTGCGTGAACATGTCGAAGCCCTCGCGCTGGTACTCGACCAGCGGGTCGCGCTGCGCCATCGCCCGCAGGCCGATGCCCTCCTGGAGGTAGTCCATCTCGTAGAGGTGCTCACGCCACTTGCGGTCCAGGACCGACAGCACGACCCGCCGCTCCAGCTCGCGCGTGATCTCCTCGCCGAGCGACGCCTCACGAGCCTCGTACTGCTCGTGGATGTCGTCCTTGACCATCTCCTCGATGAACTCGGCGGTGATCCCGGCGCGGTCCCCGGCCGCCTCCTCCAGGTCATCGACCGTCACCGTGACCGGGTAGAGCTGCTTGAAGGCGCCCCACAGGCGCTCCAGGTCCCAGTCCTCGGCAAAGCCCTCGGCCGTCTCGATCGCGATGTAGTCGTCGATCGTGTCGTCCATGAAGTGACGCACCTGCTCGTGCAGGTCCTCGCCCTCCAGGACCCGGCGCCGCTCGCCGTAGATGACCTCGCGCTGGCGGTTGAGCACCTCGTCGTACTTCAGGACGTTCTTGCGGATCTCGAAGTTCTGCTGCTCGACCTGCGACTGGGCCGAGGCGATGGCCCGGGTGACCATCTTGTTCTCGATCGGGACGTCGTCCGGCACATTCGCCATGGACATCACACGCTCGACCATCTGCGCCTTGAACAGCCGCATCAGATCGTCGCCCAGCGACAGATAGAACCTCGACTCACCCGGGTCGCCCTGACGGCCGGAGCGGCCGCGCAGCTGGTTGTCGATACGCCGCGACTCGTGACGCTCGGTCCCGAGGACGTACAGCCCGCCCAGCTCCTTGACCTCCTCGAACTCGGCCTTGACCGCCGCCTCGGCGCGCTCCAGCGCCTCGGGCAGGGCCGCCGCCCACTCCTCGACGTGCTCGACCGGGTCCAGGCCGCGCTGGCGCAGTTCCGCCTCGGCGAGGTCGTCGGGGTTGCCGCCGAGCTTGATGTCGGTGCCTCGGCCGGCCATGTTCGTGGCCACCGTGACCGCGCCCTTGCGCCCGGCCTGGGCGACGATCGAGGCCTCACGGTCGTGCTGCTTGGCGTTGAGCACCTCGTGCGGGACGCCGCGCTTGGCGAGCTGCTGCGAGAGGTACTCGGACTTCTCGACGGACACCGTGCCGACCAGGACCGGCTGGCCCTTCTCGTGCTTCTCGGCGATGTCCTCGACGACGGCCGCGAACTTCGCCTCCTCGGTGCGGTAGATCAGGTCCGCGCGGTCCAGGCGCTGGGCCGGCCGGTTGGTCGGGATCGGGACGACGCCGAGCTTGTAGATCTGGTGGAATTCGGCGGCCTCGGTCATGGCCGTACCGGTCATGCCGGAGAGCTTGTCGTAGAGGCGGAAGAAGTTCTGCAGGGTGATCGTGGCGAGGGTCTGGTTCTCGTCCTTGATGTCCACCCCTTCCTTCGCCTCGATCGCCTGGTGCATGCCCTCGTTGTAGCGGCGGCCGGCGAGGATACGGCCGGTGTGCTCGTCGACGATCATGACCTCGCCGTCCATGACGACGTAGTCCTTGTCCTTCTTGTAGAGCTCCTTCGCCTTGATGGCGTTGTTGAGGTAGCCCACAAGCGGGGTGTTGACGGACTCGTAGAGGTTGTCGATGCCCAGCCAGTCCTCGACCTTGGCGACGCCCGGCTCGTGGATGGAGACGGTGCGCTTCTTCTCGTCGAAGTCGTAGTCGCCGGTCTCCTGCTGCGGCCTGCCGTCCGAGTCACGCTTCATCGGGTTGGCGGCCTCGCCGGCCTTCAGGCGGTTCACGAGCTTGGCGAAGTCCGAGTACCACTTCGTCGCCTGGTCCGCCGGGCCGGAGATGATCAGCGGCGTACGGGCCTCGTCGATGAGGATCGAGTCGACCTCGTCGACGATGGCGAAGTTGTGGCCGCGCTGCACCAGCTCTTCCTGCGACCACGCCATGTTGTCGCGCAGGTAGTCGAAGCCGAACTCGTTGTTCGTGCCGTACGTGATGTCGCACGCGTACATCTCACGGCGCTGCGCCGGGGTCTGGTTGGACAGGATGCAGCCGACCTCAAGGCCGAGGAACTTGTGCACCCGGCCCATCCACTCCGAGTCGCGCTCGGCGAGGTAGTCGTTGACCGTGATCAGGTGCACGCCCTTGCCGGTCAGCGCGTTCAGATACGCGGGCAGGGTGCCGACCAGGGTCTTGCCCTCACCGGTGCGCATCTCGGCGACGTAGCCGAGGTGCAGGGCCGCGCCGCCCATCAGCTGGACGTCGTAGTGGCGCTGCCCGAGGACGCGCTTGGCGGCCTCGCGGACTGTGGCGAATGCCTCGGGAAGCAGGTCGTCCAGGCTCTCACCGTCCGCGTACCGCTCCTTGTACTCGTCCGTGAGAGCCCGCAGCTCGGCGTCGGAGAGGTTGATGAAATCCTCTTCGATGGAAGTGACCTGGTCCGCGATGCGGTGCAGCTTGCGCAGGATCTTGCCTTCGCCTGCACGCAGGATCTTGTTGAGGACGGACACGTAGGTTGGCTCCTTGCCGGTCGGGCCTGGCACACACTTCGCGCTGGGCACAGCAGGTCATGCCCCGCTGCAACGGCCATCGTAAGCGAGGAGACCAGCGCCCTGGGAGGTCCGTAGGCACACCGAGTGGTTCTGCACCCGATTTCAGTGATACTGCGGACCATGGAAGCGATAACCCTGACGACGGAGCGGCTGGTGCTCCGCCCCTTCACTCCCGCGGACGCGGGCGCCGTGCACACCGCCTGCCAGGATCCGGAGATCCCCCGCTGGACGACAGTCCCCTCTCCTTATACGTACGAGCACGCCGAATCGTTCGTGGGCACGGTGTGCCCGGACGGGTGGCGCGACGACACCCTGTACAACTTCGCCGTCACCACAAAGGACGGCGAGCGACTGGTGGGGTCCATGGGGCTGGTGCGACTGGGCGAGCTCAAGACCCCCCAGCGGCAGGCCGAGCTCGGCTACTGGACGGCCAAGGAGATGCGGGGCCTGGGCTACACCGCGGAGGCGGCGCGGGCCGTGGTGCGCTGGGCCTTCGAGGAACTGGGCGTCGAGCGCATGGAGTGGTTCGCCGAGGCCGGCAATGCCGGCTCGCGGGCGGTCGCGCTCAAGGCGGGCTTCAAGATGGAGGGCACACTGCGCTCCAAGATCCCCTACAACGGCACCCGCCGGGACGCCTGGACCGGCTCGCTCCTCCCCTCCGACCTGGGGCTGAGCACCGAGACGCCGTATCTGCCCCACGCCGGCGGCTGATCGCCGGCGGCCGATGCCGAGGGCCGGTTGTCAGTGCCCGCCTCTACGCTGACCGCCATGACGACACCGCTCTCCCTCTCCGCCGCCGACGCCCGCCGGATCGCGCTGCGCGCACAGGGCTTCCTGGGCGCGCCCGACCGCCCCGGCGGCGTACGGGGCGTGCTGCGGCACCTGGGCGCGGTGCAGCTCGACACGATCTCGGTGCTGGCGAGGTCCCATGAGCTGATCCCGTACGCCCGGCTGGGAGCCGTCGGCCGGGACGCGGTGGAGGCCGCGTACTGGACGGACAATCACGCTTTCGAGTACTGGTCGCACGCCGCCTGCATCCTCCCGATCGAGGAGTGGCCGCACTTCGCCTTCCGCCGCCGGGCCCGGCGGGCGCGCGGCTACCGCTGGCACGAGCTGGCCGACGCCGAGCGCTCGTGCGCGGCCGTCCTGGACCGGCTCCGCGCCGACGGGCCGCTCACCTCGACCGAGCTGGGCGGTGCGAAGAACGGCGGGCCGTGGTGGGACTGGTCCGAGACCAAGATCGCGGTCGAGTGGCTGCTCGACACCGGCGAGGTGGTCTGCACCCGGCGGCGCAGCTGGAAGCGGGTGTACGACCTCGCCGAGCGTGCCGTGCCCGGCGCCCTCCTGCACGACGACCTCGACGACGCCGAGTGCTGGCGCCGTCTGGTCGCCCAGGCCGGCGCCGCGATGGGCGTCGCCACCCGGGCCGACCTCGCCGACTACCACCGCCTCAAGGGCCAGCAGGTCGACGCCGTGATCGCCGACTCCGGCCTGGTCCCCGTCCAGGTCGAGGGCTGGGCCAAGCCCGCCTGGGCCGACCCGGCCGCCCTCGCCGCCCCGCCCCGCGGCCGCCACCGCACCACGCTGCTGTCCCCCTTCGACTCCCTGATCTGGGACCGCCCCCGCACCGAGCGCGTCTTCGGCTTCACCCACCGCCTTGAGGCGTACGTCCCCAAGCCCAAGCGCATCCACGGCTACTTCGCCATGCCCCTGCTCTTCGGCGGCAACCTCATCGGCCGCGTCGACCCCGCCCGCGACGGCCGCACCCTGATCGCCCGTCAGGTCTCCCTCGACGGCCCCAAAGCGGTCGACCCGATGGCCACCGCCCTCATCGAGGCCGCCACCTGGGTCGGCTGCACCGACGTCCGCGTCGAGCGCGTCATGCAGGACGACCTGCGCGACCCGCTGCTCGGCGCGCTCAAGCGCAGCCACGACCTGCGGTAGCCCCTACTGGATCTCCAGGATCTTCTCCCGCATCGCGTACACCACCGCCTCCATCCTGGAGTGCAGCTGCAGCTTCTCCAGAATGTTCCGCACATGGTTCTTGACCGTGTTCTCGCTGATCCTGCAGCCTCCCGGGGGATAACCCCCGTACCCCCAGCAGCCCCCGCCAGCCCCGCTACTCCCCTTCAGCGGATCTCCAGGATCTTCTCCCGCATCGCATAGACCACCGCCTCCATCCTGGAGTGCAGCTGCAGCTTCTCCAGGATGTTCCGCACATGGTTCTTGACCGTGTTCTCGCTGATGAAGAGCTGCTTCGCGATGTCCCGGTTGTTCAGCCCCGTGGCCACCAGCTTCAGCACCTCCAGCTCACGGTCGGTGAGCTTGGGCGCCGGGACCAGCCGCCGCTCGTCCGTTCGCTGGATCATCGACTTGAACTCGGTGAGCAGCTTCGAGGCCATCGACGGGCTGATCTGCGACTGCCCGTCCGCCACCGCGCGGATCGCGGTGGCGACCTCGTCGGTGGAGATCTCCTTCAGGAGATAGCCCGTCGCGCCCGCCTTGATCGCCTCGTAGAGATCCGCTTCCTCGTCGCTTATCGTCAGCATGATGATCTTCGCGCTCGGGGCCACCTCCTTGATGGAGGTGCAGGCCTCGATGCCGCCGCGCTTGGGCATCCGTACATCCATCAGCACGATGTCCGGCAGCAGATCCGCCGCCTTGTCCACCGCTTCCGCCCCGTCGCCGGCCTCGCCGACGACCTGGATGTCCTCCTCCTGGGCGAGCACGATCTCCAGGCCACGCCGGAAAAGCGCGTGGTCATCGACCACCAGGACCCTGATCGGCTCCTGGCGCGACGCGCCGGACATGTCACCGACCGCCGCGGGCTCAAAGCTGTCCGCCATCGGTTCCTCCCCCTCGGGTCGTGCCAGGCCAACCGGGCGGCGCGGCCCTTTCGTTGGCTGCGTGCCCATGATTCCATGCCCGGGCACAGCGGCGCCCCCGGACGAGGTCGTATTAGGCCCGGGAGCGCCGCGGCTGGCACCTTTTACCGGTGCAGGGCACCGCCCGCGCCGGACGGCGCCTCCTCGGAGGACGGGTCCGCCTTGAGGTGGATGACGCCGTAGTCGTAGCCGTGCCGCCGGTAGACGACGGCCGGTTCTCCCGTGTCGGAGTCGAGATACAGATAGAAGTCGTGCCCGACCAGTTCCATTTCGTAGAGCGCCTGGTCGAGCGCCATCGGTGCTGCCGCATGTGTCTTCTCACGCACCACCAGCGGGCCTTCGCCCTGGACTTCCAGGGGGCCGATCCTGGTGGTGGGCACCCCGCCGCGCGGCTGTTCCGCGGGCCGGCTGCCGTTGAGCTCCGGCGCGCCGGTCAGTCCGGCCGTGGCCTCCGCGACGCTGGTCGGAGTGCGGCTGCCGCCGCGGTGCACCCGGCGCTTGTCGGCCGCCTTGCGCAGCCGTGCCTCCAGCTTGCTGACGGCAAGGTCGAGCGCCGCGTACGGGTCCGCCGCCGCGGCCTCGGCCCGGACGACCGGTCCACGTGTGAGCAGTGTGATCTCCACCCGGTCGGAGCGGTCCGCCTGCCGGGGGTTGAGCTCCTTGGACACCTCGACGTCGAGGCTGATCACCTTGCCGTCGAGCTTCTGGATCTTCTCCAGCTTCTCGGTCACGTGCTTCCGGAACCGCTCGGGCACCTCGGTCTTGCGGCCCTTGACGACGATGTCCACGCAGAACTCCGTTCCGGACCGCCCCGGTCGGACGGGGCGCATCCCTTGCGCTGAGGCCGGCGGGTACCAGGTCCCGCCCGGCGCTGTGCTAGCTGCCGCTCCGCGCGCGCTCCGGAGGCTCCGGGGGCGGCGAAGCCGCGACTTTCACCTCCTCCTCCCCCATGGGAAAGATCGACACCCATCCGAATTCCGGGTGAACACTTTCCCGTGGTACCTCACAACCGAACATAGACCCGTAAGCCCGAGGTCGGCACCCCCAACGGCGTGATACCTCCGTTCGGGCCAGCCCCCGGCTGTACTACCTGCAACGATTCCCCCGGCATCAGAGTTCCGCTTCCCGTACGGCATCCGGGGGTGCCGCGACCACCGCGGCCCCGGCCACCAGGCCGCCCACGGCCCGCAGCACGGCCGCCGCCTGCGCCAGCGACGCCCCGGTCGTCATCAGGTCGTCCACCACGACCACCCGTGCGGCCCCCAGCCGCCTCCCGGCCCCCGGCACGGCCACCAGGGCCCCCGCCAGATTCGCCACCCGCTCAGGGCCGCTCAGCCCTGCCTGGTCGGCCACCTCGCGGCCCTGCCGCAGCACCGCGGCCACACGGGCGGTCCGGCCGCCCCGGCGCAGCGCCATGGCCGCCGCGACCGCTATCCGCCGCGTCGCGTCATGCCCCCGCACCGCAACCGCCCGCCGCGAGGAGGGCACCGGCACGAGCACCACCGGCCCACCGGGCGCCGCCACGCCCACCGCCCCCGCCAGTGCCGCGCCCAGCGGCCCCGCCAGTGCCATCACCCCCCGCTCCTTGTGCGCCAGCAGCACCGACCGCACCTCGTCGGCATACCCCGCCACCGCGTACACCTCGGGCAGCCCCACCGGCTCCGGCTCCGGCCGCACGCGCCGCCCCCGCCGGTGACCCAGCATCGACCGGCACCGCTCGCACAGCCCCGTCCGCGGCGTCCCGCACCCCGCGCACTCCGCGGGCAGCACCAGCCCCGCCAACTCCTGCCACAGCCCCCGCATATATCCAGCTTGCCCCTGTTGCCCCCTGGCCACCACCCCCTGTGGATAACTCGGGCTCGGGGCCGGGGCGTGCCTGCCGGTTCCGTCAGCCCGGGTAGACCGGCGAGCTGCCCTTGGGGGTGACGGCCTTCCAGTTGCCGTCCGTCGGAAGCCGGAAGATGCCGTCGCCCAGCGATGCGAGCAGCGGCTTGTCCTGGCTTTCGGAGGCGGCCACGGACGTGACGCCGCTGATGCCGGGCACGGTCGTGTCGTCGGAGGTCGAGCCGTCCACCCCGACGTACTGGATCTGCTGCACGCCCCCGGACTCCTGCCCGACGACCACCAGCCGGCTCACCCCCGCCCAGGACGCCGCCTTGACGTCCTCCAGGTACGGGGTGACCTGCCGCAGCGCGGTCACCGTGAACTCCGGATGGGCCTGCGTGCCGCCGCGCTCGACGCGCCCGAGGCGCAGCGTCGTGCTGCTGCCCTCGGTCACGAGCATCGCGATCCGTACGCCGTCCGCGGCCACCCGGAGCGATTCGATCCGGCCGTCCCCGAGGTCGGGCACGGACACCTCGACCGGAGTGCCGGCGCCGTCCTGGAGCATCAGCAGCCGGGGGTTCGCCGGGTTGCGGTCGGCGACCCACAGGTCGTTGTAGCCGTCCCAGCTCGGGGCGCTCAGCCCGTTCCTGCCGTGAGCGGAGCTCCGCAGCACCGGCTGGCCCAGCGCGGCGTCAGTGGTGAGCCCGGTGACGTAGAGCGCGGTGCCGTCGGCCTTCACGCCCGCCGCGTAGGTCTCGTCACGGCGTACGGCGACCGATCCCAGGTCCACCTGGCCCGCGCCGAGCGGCCCCGGCACCCGTTCCGCCGCCGTGGCGTTGCCGTAGAGGCTGACCAGGTGGTGGGTGGTGTCGATGAAGTACTGCTGCTGGTCGGCCGTGTCGGCCACCTGGTCAGGGGCGTACTCGGCGGCCTGCTGCTGCGAGAGCGAGCATGCCGCCGCCCCGTCGGGCCGCTGCAGCTCCACCGAGGCCACCGGCAGCGACGCGACGCCCTGCACGGTGTTCATGAGCTGGGCGGCCATCCGGTGGCAGGTCGAGGTGTCGGTGCCGGGCGTCTTGCTGAGCCTGACCGTCAGGTGCTGGGAGTCGTCCAGGGACAGCCGCTTCGCCCGCGTGCCGGACGGGAAGGCGGAGGCGACCACCGGGTCCAGCCAGTCGGTCGGTCCGGACAGCAGCGAACCGACCGTGTTCTGCAGCAGGTCGACCTGCGAACGCAGGTACACCGGGTCGGCGACCAGCACATCGCGGGGCCGGCCGGCCGTACCGACGGCGGCCTGGCCGATCGACGCGTAGTAGTAGATGTCGACGGACTGGTACAGGCGCAGGAAGTCCGCCTCGCTGAGCACGAGCCCGTCCGGCACGCTGTCGATCCGCCACTCCCCGCGCTCCTTGGACAGGTGGATCCCGGCGGAGAAGTCCTTGGAGGCGGCGGAGACGGCCCGGTAGGCGTGCTTGCTGTCCACCGCCGCGACCGCGGTACCGGACAGGCTGACCGTGGTGGAGCTGTTCGTGCTGCCCGCCTGGACGCTCTGTACGGCACCGCCGGACAGGATGGTGATCTTCCTGTTGGGCTGCCAGGTCTTCTTCAGACCCTTCGCCAGGTACTCGCGCGCGGTGTCGTAGTCGGCCTCGTTGCTGGTCGTCGCCTCCAGGAAGCCGCTGACGATGTCCGCCGCCAGCTCGCCCTTCTGCGGCTTGACGCCGTAGACCCGCACCTGGGAGTCGGCGTCGTTGTGCGCCTCGCTGCCGACCTTGCTCACCTCGCCGCTGCTGGGCATCGATGCGCAGCCCGCGAGCAGCACAAGGCAACCGAGCAGCGCCGCCCTTCCGGCCTGCCTGCGCATGCCGTAAATGCTACGAACGGCGTGCGGGCCGCCCCCCATGGCGCGCATCAGCGTCCGTCCTCCCGCGCCTGGTCGGCGACCGTCTCAGAGCTGGTGTTCCGGCTCCCCGCACCGTGCCCGACTACCCGCGCGCCGCTGCCCGGCAGAGCCGCCGGGTCTGCGGCGGGCGCGGCGGGCATCGACGGGATGGTCGGTATGGCGGGAGCGATACGGGGGCCGGGCAGCGCCGGCATGGAGTCGTACACCGCCACCCGGGCCACCGGAGCGGCCGGTGCGGCGGCGGGCGGCACAGGGGTCCGCAGGACGCTGTTGCGCCGCGAGTCCTCCGGCTCCAGGGCGATCGGGGAGCCGCGCAGGCTCTCCCCGGCCGTACGGGGCAGCGTCAGCCGGAACTGCGAGCCGCCGCCCGGCTCGCCCCAGGCCTGGAGCCAGCCGCCGTGCAGCCGGGCGTCCTCGACGGCGATGGACAGGCCGAGGCCGGTGCCCCCGGTCGTGCGCGCGCGTGCCGGGTCGGCCCGCCAGAAGCGGTTGAAGACCCGGGTCGCCTCGCCGGGCTTGAGCCCGACGCCGTAGTCACGTACGGCGATGGCGACCGCGCCGCCCGCCGAGGCCAGGCGTATGACCACGTCCTTGCCGTCGCCGTGCTCGACGGCGTTGACCACGAGGTTGCGCAGGACGCGTTCGACCCGCCGGGCGTCCGCCTCGGCGATCACCGGCTGTTCGTCGCCGCGTACGACGACCCGGCTGCCCTTGCGCTCGGTCAGCGGCTCGGCGGCCTCGACCACCCTGCGCACGACGTCCCGCAGGTCTATCGGCTCGGCGGCCAGGTCGGCCGCGCCCGCGTCGAAGCGGCTGATCTCCAGCAGGTCGGAGAGCAGCGACTCGAAGCGGTCGAGCTGGGTCTGGAGAAGTTCCGCGGAGCGGGAGGTCGCCGCGTCGAAGTCCTCGCGGGCGTCATGGATGACATCGGCTGCCATCCGGACGGTGGTGAGCGGCGTGCGCAGCTCGTGCGAGACGTCGGAGACGAAGCGGCGCTGCATCCGTGACAGGTCCTCCAGCTGCTGGATCTTGACCTGGAGGGTCTGCGCCATCTTGTTGAAGGACTCGCCGAGCCGCGCGATGTCGTCCTCGCCGCTGACCTTCATCCGTTCCTGGAGCCGCCCGGCGGCAAGCCGCTCGGAGATCCCGGCGGCCATCCGGACCGGGGTGACGACCTGGCGTACGACCATCCAGGCGATGGCGCCGAGCAGCACCACCACAAAGATCCCGGCGGTCGCCAAAGTGCCCTTGACCAGGTTGAGGGTCTTCTCCTCCTGGTCGAAGGGGAAGAGGTAGTACAGCTGGTACGGATGCCCGTTCGGGTCCATCAGCCGCTGACCGACGGCGAGCGCGGCCTGGTTCTCGCCGCTGTTGTCGCGCACCATCGTCGTGTACTGCTCCTGCACCTTGGTGCTGGTGTCCAGCGCCGCGCGCAGCTGCGCCGGAACGCTCTCCTCGGGCAGTACCGAGCCGGAGGCGCGCGGACCCCGGGTGCCGGTGCTGTCCGTGCTGTCGCCGCTGTCCCGGGCGAAGGTCTGCGTCTGCGCGTCGGAGCTCAGCGCTACCACCGAGTACGCGCCCTGCCCACCGCTCGCGAGGGCCTCCACCAGCGCGGTGAGCCACGCCCCCGCGTCGGTCTGGCTGCGCGCGGACGTGGCAGTCCCGGAGGTGCCGGACGAGGTGTTGCCGGCCTTCTCCTTGGCGACGCCGAAGCCGCCCATGGCCTGGCTCTGCGCGGCCTGCCGCTTGGCGTCGAGCAGCCCGTTCTTGACCTGGCCGATGACCACCACGCCGAGCAGCAGCACCACGCCGAGCGACATCAGCAGCGTGGTGGCCACCACCCGCAGCTGGATATTGCGCCGCCACAGCCTCAGCCCGGGCTGCAGCGGACGGCGCCCCCAGCGCGCGCACGAGCGGAGCACTGGAAGCAGCCCGTCCAGCACACTCACCGGCCGGGCCTCCAGCCGCTCGCGCTCGTACGGCAACGCCATGTCAGCCCGGACCCGCCTTGTAGCCGACGCCCCGGACGGTCACCACGATCTCCGGACGCTCCGGGTCCTTCTCGACCTTGGAGCGCAGCCGCTGCACGTGCACATTGACCAGCCGGGTGTCGGCGGCGTGCCGGTAACCCCACACCTGCTCCAGCAGCACCTCACGGGTGAACACCTGCCAGGGCTTGCGGGCCAGCGCCACCAGCAGATCGAACTCCAGCGGGGTCAGCGCTATGGGCAGCCCCTCACGCTTGACCGAGTGACCCGCGACATCGATGACCAGGTCACCGATGGTCAGCTGCTCGGGCGTCGGCTCCTCGGCACGGCGCAGCCGCGCCCGTACCCGTGCCACCAGCTCCTTCGGCTTGAAGGGCTTGATGACATAGTCATCAGCCCCGGATTCCAGGCCCACCACGACATCAACGGTGTCGCTCTTGGCGGTGAGCATGACGATGGGCACCCCTGACTCGGCCCGGATCTGACGGCATACGTCGATGCCGTCCCGCCCGGGGAGCATGAGGTCGAGGAGAACCAGATCGGGCTTGGTCTCACGGAAAGCGGCCAGGGCCTTGTCACCGTCGGCCACGAACGACGGCTCAAAACCTTCGCCGCGCAGCACGATGCCAAGCATCTCTGCCAGTGCGGTGTCGTCGTCGACGACCAGGACACGTCCCTTCATACGCACCATCATCCCATTACCTGATCGTGACCTGGAGCACTAGGGCCGCACAAAGCCTCGAGATCACTGGCCGTAACGGGCGAAATCGCGCCGTTTTCCGTAACAATCGCCGTTATCAAACTCGCCGGTGTGACATCGAACGCAGGGTTGTAGGCCTGGGTGCCGAGCGGCGCCACCGGATGCCCCGCGGCCTCCGTCACCTCGTGTCCCGGACGCTGCTCGACCTCGATCGACGCCCCGTCCGGGGTGCCCAGGTCCACCGTGGTGGTCGGGGCCACCACGATGAAGGGCACATTGTGGTAGCGGGCGAGCACCGCCAGCGGATAGCTGCCGACCTTGTTGGCCACGGACCCGTCGGCGGCTATGCGGTCCGCGCCGATGAGGACCGCGTCGACCTCCCCCGCGGCGAACAGCGAGCCGGCCGCGCTGTCGGTGAGCAGGGTGTACGGCATTCCGGTGCGGGCCGCCTCGTACGCGGTGAGGCGGGCGCCCTGCAGCAGCGGGCGGGTCTCGTCCACCCACAGGCGCCGCAGCTGCCCCGCCCGGTGAGCGGCGGCCACTACGGCCAGGGCGGTGCCCTCGCCTCCGGAGACCAGGGCACCGGTGTTGCAGTGCGTGAGGACCCGGTAGCCGCCGCCGGGCAGCAGCTCAGCCAGCAGCTCCAGCCCGTGCCGGGCCATGGCCGCGCTGGCCTCCGCGTCCTCCGCGTGCAGCCCGCGCGCCTCGGCCAGCGCGGCCGCCGCGGCCCGCTCGGCGCCGCCGCCACCGGCCAGCGCCGCGTGATAGGCCGCGGCCGCCCGGCGCACCCCGTACCCCAGATTGACCGCCGTCGGCCTGGCGTACGCGAGCGTCTCGGCGGCGTCGTCCACGTCGAAGCCCCGTACGGCCGCCAGCGCGACCCCGTACGCCCCCGCTATGCCGAGCAGCGGCGCCCCACGCACCGCCAGCGTGCGGATCGCCTCCACCAGCGCCGGCACATCGGTGCAGACCAGCTCCGACTCCTCGCCCGGCAGGCGCGTCTGGTCCAGCAGGACAAGCACCGGTCCTTCCGGCGGCTCCTCCCAACGAAGGGGCGGCAATGAATCGTTGGTCTTCGTTACCACGTACCGATCACCCATCCGCTCAGTCTCCCGCGAACACCGCGGCGAATTGAACAGTTCCCGCGTCAAGGAGCTTCACTCAAAATCGACCGCACGGTGGCCGCACGGTACGGGACCGGGCCGAACGCACTCCGGCCTCCCCCGGTACGGGACCGGACACCCCATGGCACGATGGCCCCCATCCCGCCGTTACAGGGCCGGGAAGCGCAGTGACGAAGGAGCGATGATGAACGACACTCCGGGCTGGGCCTCGCCCGGATCCTCTCCCTCCGGCGAGCCGGACCCCGAGAACGGCCCCGGCACGCCCCAGGAATCCGCTCCCCCGACCGCGCCCGCGGACACTCCCCCGAACTGGTCCAAGCAGCAGCCCCCGCCCGGCCAGTGGTCCGCCCCCGGCGCCCCCGCCGCAGCCGGCCCGAGCAGCGCGCCGCCGCCTCCCCCGCCGCCACCGCCCGCAGGCTCCGGCTGGGGCCAGCAGCCAGGCTGGCAACAGGGCTGGCAGCAAGGACCGCAGCAGGGCAACTGGCAGCAAGGCTGGCAGCAGCCGCACTGGGGCAGGCCTCCCTCCCCCAAGCCCGGCGTCATCCCGCTGCGCCCGCTGGGCGTCGGCGAGATCCTCGACGGCGCCGTCTCCACCATGCGCGCCCACTGGCGCACCGTGCTGGGCATCTCCTTCCTCGTCGCCCTGGTCACCGAGACCCTCATGGTGGTGGCCCAGGGACTCATCGAGAACTCCGACCTCAACAACCTCGGCGACCAGGCCACGTTCGGCGACGTCATGCGCGCCGCCGGCGGCAGCGTCGCCCTCAACGTCCTCGCCCTGGTCATCACCCTGCTGGGCACCGTGATCGCCACCGCGATGCTCACCATGGTGATCAGCCGCGCCGTGCTCGCCCGGCCGGTCACCACCCGCGACGCCTGGTCCGACGCCCGTCCTCAGCTGCTGCGGCTCCTCGGGCTGACCCTGCTGATGGGTCTCCTCGGGATCGGCCTCCTCGTCATCGGCGTCACCCCCGGCATCCTGGTGGCCGTCGCGGGCTCCACCGACGGTGGAATCGCCCTGGGCGTCCTCGGCTTCCTGGCGGCAATGATCGTCGCCGCCTGGCTGCTGATCCGCTTCAGCCTGGCCTCCCCCGCGCTGATGCTGGAGAAGCAGAGCGTGTTCAAGGCCCTGGCCCGCTCCTCCAAGCTGGTACGCGGCTCGTGGTGGCGGATGTTCGGCATCCAGCTGCTCGCCTCGTTCATCGTCTTCCTGCTGTCCGGCGCCATCCAGACTCCCTTCTTCGTCCTTGCCGCGCTCACCGGCGATGGCGGCGTCTCCGGCCTCCTCGCCAGTGACTCCGGCGGCTACGGCTGGACGTCTCTCATCGTCATCGGCATCGGCGCCGTGATCGGTTCGACCATCACCCTCCCGATCAGCGCCGGCGTAACCGCCCTCCTCTACATGGACCAGCGCATCCGCCGCGAGGCCCTGGACATCGAACTCGCCCGCGCCGCAGGCGTCCCCGGATACGGAGACTCCCCCGCCGACAGCACCACCACCGGGAGCTGACGCCGGTGACGGGGGACGTACCGGTCACGATCCCGCGCGACGCCGCCCGCGAAGCGGCGCAGCACGAACTGTCCAAGCCGATCTACCACCAGAACGACCCCAGCCTGTTCCAGCGCGCCCTGGACTGGCTCTGGCAGAAGATCGACGACCTCCTCGGCGTCGCCTCCGGGGTCACCCCCGGAGGCACCGTCGGCCTCGTCGTCGTCATCGCCGTCGTCATAGCCCTGTTGATCGCCCTGCGGCTGCGCCTCGGCAAGCTCCGTACGCCGGAGACAGCCGCCCCCGGCCTCTTCGGCGACTCCCCGCGCACCGCCGCCGAACACCGCACCGCCGCCGAGCACTTCGCCCGCCTGGGCCAGTGGACCTCCGCCGTGCAGGAACGCATGCGAGCCATCGTGCGCTCCCTGGAGGACCGCACCGTGCTCGACCCGCGCCCCGGCCGCACCGCCGACGAAGCCGCCGCCGAGGCCGGCCGCCTCCTCCCCGCCCATGCCGCCCCGCTGCGCGACGCCGCCCGCACCTTCGACGACGTGACCTACGGCGGCCGCACCGCCACCCAGCAGTCCTACGCCGCCCTGCGCGACCTCGACACCGAGCTCGAGCGCAGCAAACCGCGGTTCGCCGACGCCGCCCCCTCCACCGGGGGCCCCGCATGACCACCACCCTTCCTGACGCCGTCGCCCCCGCACCCGCCAGTGCCCCCGACACCTCGGCCTCACCCACCGCCCGGCAGCTGTGGACCCGGTCCCGCGCCCTGATCGCCGCCCTTCTCGTCCTCCTCTCCTTCGGCGTCGCCTACGCCGCCGTGAACTCCGGCCAGAACCACGACGCCCTCGACCCCCGCTCCCCCGACCTCTGGGGCGCCCGGGCCCTCGCCGTTCTCCTCGCCGACCAGGGCGTCACCACCACGGTCGTCACCACCTCCGCCCGGGCCGCCGCGGCGGCCGGACCAGACACCACCCTTCTCGTCGTGGTCCCCGACCTGCTGACCGACCGCCAGCAGTCCGCACTCCACAAGGCCACCGAACGCTCCGGCGGCCGCACCGTGCTGCTCGCCCCGACACCCGCGTCCGCCAAGACCCTGGCCCCGGGCGTCACCCCCTTCGCCGCCACCACCGTCCGGGTCCACAGCCCCGACTGCGACCTGCCCGCCGCCCAGCGGGCAGGCGACGCCACCACCGGTGGGATCAGCTACACCGTCAAGGAGCCCATCGAGGCAGGAGCCGACTCCTGCTACCCCAGCGGCGGCCACCCCACCCTGCTGCGCCTCCCGGCCGGCAACGGCGGCGACACCGTCGTACTCGGCTCCTACGACCTGCTGCTGAACGAGCACCTCGACGAGCAGGGCAACGCCTCCCTCGCGCTCCAACTCCTCGGCGCCCACCCCAAACTCGTCTGGTACCTCCCCTCCCTCGATGACATCTCCGCTCTCGACGGCGGACAGCAGAGCTTCCTGGAGCTCATCCCCGCCGGCTGGAGCTGGGCGCTGCTCCAGCTCTTCATCGCCGCCCTCATCGCCGCCCTGTGGCGCGCCCGCCGCCTCGGCCCTGTCGTCGCCGAGCAACTGCCCGTCGCCGTACGCGCCGCCGAGGCCACGGAAGGCCGTGCCCGTCTCTACCGCCGAGCCCGCGCCCGAACCCGTGCCGCCGAGGCCCTGCGCGCGGCGACCCGCAACCGGCTCGCCCCGCTGGTCGGCATCCCGCCGTCCCAGGCCGACGAACCCGACGTACTCGCCACCGCCGTCGCCGCCCGCCTCACCGACCCTGCGATCGACGTCCGCACCCTCCTCCACGGCGCCCCGCCGCCCGACGACGCCGCCCTGCTGCGCCTCGCCGATGACCTCGACGCACTTGAACGCTCGATCTTTTCCACAGAGAGGTACGCCAACCCGTGAGCGCCCCGACCGCCGACAGCGCCCGCGCCTCCCTTGAGGCCCTGCGCACCGAAATCGCCAAGGCCGTGGTCGGCCAGGACCCGGCCGTCACCGGCCTGGTCGTGGCCCTGCTCTGCCGAGGACACGTCCTGCTCGAAGGCGTCCCCGGAGTGGCGAAGACCCTCCTCGTCCGCGCACTCGCCGCCTCTCTCCAGTTGGAGACCAAGCGCGTCCAGTTCACCCCCGATCTGATGCCCGGCGACATCACCGGCTCACTCGTCTACGACGCCCGCACCGCCGAGTTCTCCTTCCAGCCCGGCCCCGTCTTCACCAACCTCCTGCTCGCCGACGAGATCAACCGCACCCCGCCCAAGACCCAGGCCTCCCTCCTCGAAGCCATGGAGGAGCGCCAGGTCACTGTCGACGGCACCCCACGCCCCCTCCCCGACCCCTTCCTGGTCGCCGCCACCCAGAACCCGGTCGAGTACGAGGGCACCTATCCGCTGCCCGAAGCCCAGCTCGACCGCTTTCTGGTGAAGCTGATCCTCCCGCTGCCCTCCCGCGACACGGAGATAGACGTCCTCACCCGGCACGCCGACGGCTTCAACCCCCGCGACCTGCACTCCGCCGGCCTACGCCCTGTCGCCGGTCCCGCCGACCTGGAAGCCGCCCGCGCCGCCGTCGCCAAAACCGCCGTCTCCCCGGAGATCACCGGCTACATCGTCGATATCTGCCGAGCCACCCGCGAATCCCCCTCCCTCACCCTCGGTGTATCCCCTCGTGGCGCCACCGCCCTGCTCGCCACCTCCCGCGCCTGGGCCTGGCTCACCGGCCGCGACTACGTCATCCCCGACGACGTCAAGGCCCTCGCCCTGCCCACCCTCCGGCACCGCGTCCAGCTGCGCCCCGAGGCGGAGATGGAGGGCGTGACAGCGGACTCCGTCATCACCTCTGTCCTGTCCCGCGTCCCCGTCCCCCGCTGAGAAGGCGACCGACCGATGGCCATCACCGGACGCACCGCCCTGCTCGCCGCACTCGGTGCCCTCGTCGTCGGACTGCTGCTCCCGAGTTGGAGCGGCATCCTCGCCGTCGAAGGAATCCTTCTATTCGGAATTCTGTGCGACCTTGCGCTCGCCGCGCCAGTGCGAAAGCTGCATATCACCCGAAGTGGTGACACCTCGGTACGTCAAGGTGACACCGCCGAGGTCCACCTGACCATCCACAACCCCTCCGGCCGCCCGCTGCGCGCCCGCATCCGCGACGCCTGGCCGCCCAGCAGCTGGCACCCCGGCACCGAGGTGGCCGCCTCCCGCCACCGGCTCACCCTCCCGGCAGGCGAACGCCGCCGAGTCACCAGCAACCTGCACCCCACCCGGCGCGGCGACCGAACCGCAGACCGCATCACCGTCCGCTCCCTCGGCCCCCTGGGCCTGGCCGCCCGCCAAGGTTCACACCGTGTGCCATGGACCGTGCGCGTCCTGCCGCCCTTCCACAGCCGCAAGCACCTGCCCTCCCGCCTGGCCCGGCTCCGCGAACTCGACGGGCGCACCTCGCTCCTGGTCCGCGGCCAGGGCACCGAATTCGACTCCCTCCGGGAGTACATCCCCGGCGACGACACCCGCTCCATCGACTGGCGCGCCACCGCTCGCCGCGGCACCGTCGCCGTCCGCACCTGGCGACCCGAACGCGACCGCCACATCCTCATCGTCCTCGACACCGGCCGCACCTCCGCCGGCCGCGTCGGCGACGCCCCGCGCCTCGACGCCGCCATGGACGCCGCCCTCCTCCTGGCCGTCCTCGCCACCCGCGCCGGCGACCGCGTCGACCTGCTCGCCTACGACCGCCACGTCCGCGCCTCCGTCCAGGGCCGCCACGCCAACGACATCCTCCCCGCCCTCGTCAACGCCATGGCCCCCCTCGAACCCGAACTCATCGAGTCCGACGCCCCGGGCCTCGTCGCCACAGTCCTCCACCGCGCCCCTCACCGGTCCCTCGTCGTCCTCCTCACCAGCCTCGACGCCGCCCCCATGGAGGAAGGCCTCCTCCCCGTCCTCCCCCAGCTCACCCACCGCCACGAAGTCCTCATCGCCTCCGTCGCCGACCCCCGCATCCAGGAACTCGCCCAAGGCCGCGGCACCCTCGACGCCGTCTACGCCGCCGCAGCCGCCGAACAGGCCCGCACCGAACGCCTCCGCACCGCCCAGCGGCTCTCCCGTCAC
>Ga0307517_10005534_pt1 | contig 18985 bp, 19 predicted proteins | sample 23_EM_MG_FD_194515 | JGI IMG/M metagenome (GOLD analysis project Ga0307517, IMG submission 194515) | Populus trichocarpa ectomycorrhiza microbial communities from riparian zone in the Pacific Northwest, United States - 23_EM | ecosystem: Host-associated > Plants > Roots > Unclassified | place... | reverse complement strand
TACTGAACTTATTTATTTAAATCAATAAAAGATAAACTCACGTCCCAAAAAACTTGTGACCTAAAAGATAAAAACAAATAAAACTGATTGAATAAACCCACACCTTAAAAAAAACTTAGGACACAATGCCAAACATATCAAAAATATTATTTAAAAATAAATATTTTATATTTTGAAAAATAAAGTTCATTTGTATATGAGAGAAAATTATAGATAGATTAAAATAATATCTTGAAAAATCAAACACAAACAAAATAATTGTTTTTGTAAAAAAACTTCTATTAATAAAAGGCATGCAAAACTTATGATCTAGGTCATAAGACCAGGATAAACTCATAGAAAAGAATTTGAAGATAATCACAAAACCAATATTAAAAAAAAAAACTAATACAAACGATAAGAACGTACGAAGTCGAATCCCTAACAAATCAAATGTCGAAAGATGAAACTATGAAGAAAAACCAATCATGTAAAATAAACTAAAAACATGAGGGGTGAAAATAAAAATAATAATTAGAGGGCAAACAAAAATGTTAAATTGAATTGAAAAATATCTTTAATGAAAGGGAAAAAAAAATCAAAATAATAAGGGTTAAATTGAAAAAAAAATAAAACAATAAAAACTTTGATTAAATGATGAAATTGAAAGTAAAAACAACTTTAATAGAAGTGCCAAGAAAAAAATAAAAATCAAAAGAATAAGGACCGAAATGAAAAAAAAATATATGAGAAATTGTAATTCAAGGACTAAATTGAAAAAAAAAACTATAAAAAGAACAAGAATGAAATAAGAAGTAAAAAAAAAATAAGAACTGAAATCGAAAAACCAAAACCAAAACCAAAGAGAACAATCATACACTTTATCTGGCAGGAGAGAGAAAAGAAAGGAAAAAAAAGAAACGATCATCAGCAACAATCCGACTACCATACACCATCATGCGTCACACCTTGTGCAAGAGGACACGGTGGCACATCAAAAAGACAACAGAAAGGTTAGGTTTGGCCACCTAGTGGCCTCGAACGCATCATCTAATGGCACAGACATCATCCCTTCGCTGGCGGGTGCCTAGCACGCAACATCAGCATTTAAGAAATTTAAAAGTCAACGTGAAAATACCAAAACACCCCATCAACCTTAGTAATTACCCAAAAAACCTATGTGAAAGTACAAATATACGCTCGAACCTTTTTTTTTTTTGTCTTTTCTAAGGTCAAGTTTGTATTTTATTGTACATTAAAAATGAAAAAATAAAAAAATAAAAAAAACCCTTGCCCAACAGCCTAACATTTTTTTGATCACGGGGTCAAAAAATATTTTTGCTGCTTAAAAGTGTTTGAAATGTCAACAAAATAATTGGTCAACAACTTTAAATTTTATTGATTTTAATGGTAAAAGCATAATTTTTATTATGCAAAAAAATAAAAAAGAATTAGATAGCCCCTAACAATCTTTTAATGAAGAATGAGCCAGTGAAAAAGATCAAAGGACCCCCACAACCAAGACCACTTTTTTTTCCACTCAAGAGAAAAATAGTAATTGCAATATAATAATGCACAATAATATGTGTCTATTGCTATAATAAAACTTCCATGTTGTATGTATTTTGTTAAATATATCTATTTATTGCATAATTCAGGTCGATCCAAGTCGAACCCTTACAATTCACCCTATCAGACATGGTTTTATTGTTAGGGATACATTTCAGGTGTAATATGATTTCTTTCAAACTATTAGAAATTATTAGAGCCCATTTGTTTTTGTATTTTTAAAAAAATTAAATTTTTTTTTATTTTTCTCTTTACTTCAAATTTATTATTTTTAGTGTTTTTAAATCATTTTGATGTACTAATAACAAAATGAATTTTAAAAAATAAAAAAATATTATTTTAATATATTTTTAAATAAAAAATACTTTAAAAATAATCACTATTATAATACTAAATAATTTTAATTATATTCACAACTGAAATAAAAGTAATCGGGAAACAGTTTTTGACTAGTAAAAAGGTAAGAAGGGAAGTCACGAGTAGAATTTGGCAGCAAAAATCGCAACATTGGACTTCGGTTTCACACATGTCTGGCAACACAAACCCAAAAGTGAGTGGGTGGCGCGGGGTGGGTCGATTCGAATTCTCGAAAGCACCTTCTTCAAGGAGCAGCAGGCTCATACAAAAAGTGAACAGAAAACCCCACCTCACAACAGCAACAACAATGGATGAGGAGGGTATCGAGAAGCCAAGTAAGAGGAAAAGAAATGCAGCCATAGCCAAACCAAAGGAGCAGCGTCAACATTCATCTAAAAAACAAGTAGTAGCTGACATTGAAGACCTGTTCTCTGACAAAGAAACCCAGAAAATCAGAGCCTCATTGCTTGAGTGGTACGACCACAACCAAAGAGACCTTCCTTGGAGAAGAATAACACAAACAAAAGAAACCCCATTTAAAGAAGAAGAAGAAGAAGAAGAAGAAGAAAGGAGGGCGTATGGGGTGTGGGTATCTGAAGTTATGTTGCAGCAGACCAGAGTTCAGACTGTGATTGATTACTATAATCGATGGATGTTAAAATGGCCCACTCTACACCATCTGGCCCAGGCTTCTCTTGAGGTTTTTACACTTTTTAACTATAAATAAATTCAATGCCTTTTTATTTGTCTAAAATCACTAATTGATTTTTTTTTCTTGTTTATGTAGGAAGTGAATGAGATGTGGGCTGGTTTAGGGTATTATAGGAGAGCACGGTTTCTGTTGGAGGTAAACCTCTGGTTAATTGGTTTTGTATTTTTTGAGTTTTTGCTTGTATTTCTCTTCTTCTGTTGCTTTACCATTACGTAATTTCAGTTGATATTAGATTTGTGGGAACTTTGATTTTTTAGCTTAATTTCTATTTGTAAGCGCATGTCTTAGAGTTTCTATGTTCCATTCATTTAGATGGTTAAAAAGCTTTCTTCAATGCTTAATGTAATTGGCTAATTATGGAAAATCTTTGTTCCCCAGACACCCTCAGGTTCTAAAAACTTGTGTGAAGTTTTATTTGCTCCATGTTGTGGGCCTTGTGTAAGGAAACTGAATTATTTGAGGAGAGAGTTCTTCTGAATCCTGATACACTCTTAATTGTTTAGGGTAGGAATTTTAGAGTTTATCCGTGGAGGTCCTGTAGAAATAGAGTGGTGCCTTTTCATTCTGAGCTGCAGTGGGAAGTTAGATATCATGGTCATGTTTGTGATCATGTTTACTGGTGATCATTACCTGTTGAGTTTCTCTGGTATAGTTGATGTCATTGCTCCAATGGTCCATGAAGCTGTATTCAGGATAATGGGATGACACCTGGGATTTGATATACCCTGGATTAAACTTTATAGCTATTAATTTCCATTATGATTTTTATTTGCCTTCTTTTTTGTTGGCATGTCTATTGGCTATTTAGATTGCCTTCTTTTGCAATTTAGGAGCTTTTATGACTACATTGGTGATTGGTCCTAGTTCTCTATGCGAGTTTTGAATAAGAAATGAAACCTCAATCTGATTTTTTTCAATTGGTGGGATATTGAAATGGAAATGAAAAAAAAAAAAAAAAGAGTTGAGATAGAAAAGGACATGTGTTTTCTCTTAAATAGAATGTGGATGGCTAACTTAAATAGAAGAAAAACGATTTTATGCTTTACACTTAGAAATCATTTATATAGCCTCTGTAGCAATAGTGAACAATTTTTAGCTTCATTTTGTTATGGCTTTAGGGAGCCAAGATGATTGTAGCTGGCGGAGATGGATTTCCTAAAATTGTTTCTTCCCTACGGAAGGTTCCTGGAATAGGAGACTATACAGCTGGTGCAATTGCCTCAATAGCATTCAAAGAAGTGAGTATATTCTACGTTTTTTCCTTTTGAATTATACGAGGGGAAGTTTTCAAGATATGTTATGTCAGGTGGTGCCAGTGGTTGATGGGAATGTAATAAGGGTACTTGCTAGGTTGAAGGCAATTTCAGCTAATCCAAAAGACAAGGTGACAGTCAAGAAATTTTGGTGAGATTTTATGCTTTCTACAATTTATTTCTTCAATTCAGGGTTTTAGCCCATTCTAGTTTGATGGACAATAGTTTTACAACGGGACAAATTATCATCTCCAATGCAACCTGATTAATGTGGTAAAAAATTGGTGTCCTGTAGATCATGCAACTGCATGTATTGTGCCCCTGGTTCCTCTCTCTAACAATTCAGTATACCTTCAAGAGAGATTTTTTTTAGCTCTCCTCTTTCAATCTGGCAAACTGCTGTCGCTTACACTTGTATTCATAGTACATAACTGTCAATCTGCACCTGGCATCTACTTAAATTATTTCTGCATTTGTTAAGGTGGTTCATTTAAAATCCTTGTGGTCAGGAAGCTAGCAGCTCAACTAGTTGATCCTCATCGTCCTGGGGATTTCAATCAGTCTCTGATGGAACTTGGTGCAACCTTATGCACTCCAGTGAACCCAAGCTGTTCTTCATGTCCTGTTTCAGGCCAATGCCGTGCACTTACAATCTCCAAGCTGGATAAGTTAGTTCTGATTACAGATTATCCTGCTAAGAGCATAAAGTTAAAGCAAAGACATGAATTTTCTGCTGTTTGTGCTGTGGAGATAACTGGAAGGCAAGATCTAATTGAGGGAGACCAATCCAGTAGTGTATTTCTTCTCGTAAAGAGGCCAGATGAAGGTTTGCTTGCTGGACTGTGGGAGTTCCCATCTGTCATGCTGGGAAAAGAAGCCGACATGACCAGAAGGAGAAAGGAAATGAATCGCTTTCTGAAAAAATCATTTAGACTTGACCCACAGAAGACCTGTAGCGTACTTCTGAGGGAAGATATTGGAGAATTTATTCACATTTTCACTCACATTCGTCTTAAGGTTTATGTAGAACTGTTGATAGTACATCTTAAAGGTTTGAGAACCCTCCTACTCCCCTTCCCTCTTTTCCTTTGCAAATGTTGTTTGCATTACAATTACTATTTCATCAAGTCTTCAAATTTCAAAATATTTCTGGTGTCATTGTTGGATAATGAATGGTTGAGATTGATGATGGAATCAATATATTTTAATCATATGGTGATACTTGATACTTAAATCTATAATATCCGGATGACATAAAATAGCCATTTTGGCAAAGATTTTTGGCTGTCTCATTCATTTAGGGTTTATACATGTCTTGAGACTATAGATAGTCCGGAACTAATTTATAAGATACTCAAAACACATTGCTACTCACTCTTGCCTGTCCATTATCTGCATCCTTCACTTGGTTTCTGTTTGCTTGCAGGTGACATGAGTGACTTGTTTAGTAAGCAAAGCAGAGAAAATATGACCTGGAAATGTGTGGATCGTGAGGCCCTTTCAAGCTTGGGATTAACATCTGGAGTGAGAAAGGTAATGATCGGACTGGGAAAGAAAAAAGTTATTTTTTCATTCCCCATCTTTTATATTATTCAGATGGGTAATTTGGTGATTGGATTGGTCCATGAAATCCTCATGCACTGCATTCATGATTAGGATGCTATGCTCCACATTGCTGTAACTAGATTTTGTTAACCAATGAACAGATATTTGTGAGGCCGATGCACTGGTTGGTATTCATGGAAAAACACCATCCATTGGTCTTGCTTAGCTGGTAGCTAAAGATAGGCAGCAAAATCCACACAATTTACGTAGTTTTATGGATAATTTTCCTCTCATATAAGCTCCTGTTAGATTGGAATAACAGTTGTATATTTCAAACCTGATTGAAAAGGTGAAAATATCCACATCAAGCACACTCTCAAGTTGATTCATAACAAGGTTTATTCTTGAAATAGTAACAAGCCAAGCATTGTACAATACATTTCTTATTCTTTACTTGTTGTTTTCAGTATGAGGCGTTCGACCATTGTTTTCTAAGTTGAAGCCATTTTGCTTTTAAAATTGTTTTCCCTGAAAATGTCTTCTTTGATGCAGGCCTGCACTATGGTTCAAAAGTTTAAGCAGAAAAGTTTGTCCACTGTTTCTGCTGCAGCAAGAAAAAGAACCAACTCAAAGAAACCTGGATCATCCTGAACTGGAACATGCTGCAGTGGATTGGTTGGTAAAGATCATTGGTATTGTACTAAATCAGTGGAAAAGGTTTTCTTCATGCCTGTGAATAGACTCCATGATTTGTTTTTTATTGGCTTCCAGATATATCTAGCCACGTATTAGTATTGATGGAGTAAGATGCATGCTTAGAAATATTTTGACATTAGATTATGATGCTCCAAATGTTTGCTTCAGCATAAGCAACATCTTCTGCCAATTTTTTTGTATACAAAGCAGCGCAATGCTTCCAGGCTTTTAAGTTGTAATGCGGATTTTATTTATTAACAATGAAATTTATTGAAATGAGTTAACCTCTTCCTTTTTTTGACAATCGAAACAACAGATCAAATGCATGGAGGCACCACCATGCATGTGATCAACCTCTTGTAAGAATTTGCATGAACTGTTAGCAAATTGAACAATTTCGTGCTGTGGACTGTCAGAAAATTTTGTTTTTCTGATATGAAAAATTTAGTGAACTATAAAGCTCTTTTTCCCCACAAGTAGAGGAAATTAAGTTAATGAGGACTTCTTGTTCTTCTTTTGTATATAAATAGTGCAGAAGGTGTACATTCTCTATATATGAATTCTATCCAGATCCATTTTGGCCTATGATTTAGAGGTTGCTAGCCCTTGGCGCAAGGGGCGTTTCAGACAGGATGATGGAAATCATCCTGCAGTTTTTCTGCAAAGGAAAGGCTGCATTGCCAACCGTGGGAGGCTACAGACTAGTGTCCGAGGGCCCAGAGCAGGGATTGTGTCATGATGGTCTTTGTAGCGTAAGAGTTCTTTTTATATATATTATTTGAATGCTCGTGCTATGCGGCAAGTTTTCTTTTTATTTTTATAAAAAATACTGTAAAAATTATAATATAAAAAACAATATATTTTTGATATTAATAATAATTTTTTTCAAATTTATTAATTATTTTATTAATAATATTAATTATAATAAAAATAATAATATTTATAACACAAATAATACTATTTTTAAAATGAATATTTAGAATTATAATAAAAATAATAATATTTATCACATAAATAATTATATTAAGAATTCCAATGATGATTATAACACAAATAATAAAATATTTTTTATATCATTACTTTTAGTTATAATAAAAATAATAATATTTATAACACAAATAATAATATTTTTAATATGAACACTTTGAATTATAAGAGAAATAATAATATTTATAACACATTATTATATTAAGAAAACCGATGTGGGGTTGGGCGTGGACGCGTCCAGGTCTAACGTGGGGTTGGGCATTGTCGCGTTTAGACCTAATGTGGGGTTGGGCGTCGACGCGTCTAGGTACAACATGGGGTTGGTCGGGGACGCGTCTAGACCCAACATGGGGTTTGGCGTGGACGTGTCCAGGTCCAACATGGGGTCGTCCAGACCCAACATGGAGTTGGGCGTGAACGCGTCCAGGTACAACATGAGGTTGGACAGGGATGCATCCAAACCCAACGTGGGGTTGGCTAGGGACGCGTCCAGGTCCAACGTGGAGTTAGGCGCGGACACGTCCAAGTCCAACATGGGGTTGGGCAGGGATGCGTTTAGTTCCAACATGGGGTTGGTCGTGGACGCGTCTAGGTCCAAGTTATGGTTGGGCGCGGACATGTCCACACCCAACCTGAGGTTGGTCGCGGTCGCGTCCACCCTAACGTGGGGTTGAGCGGGGACGCGTCCAGGTCCAAAAATGGGGTTGGTCGCGGTCGCGTCCAAGTCCAACATGGGGTTGGCCGCGGACGCGTCCAGCTCAACGTGGGGTTGGCCGCGGACACGTCCAGGGCCAACGTGGGGTTGGCCGCGGTCGCTTCCAGACCCAACGTGGGGTTGGCTGCGGTCGCTTCCAGGTCCAACATGGGGTTGGGCGTGGACGCGTCCAGACCCAACATGGGGTTGGGCCTGGATGGGTACAAGTCCAACATGGCGTCGGACGTGGACGCGTCCAGGTCCAACATGGGGTTGGCCTCCAAGGGCAATATGGGGTGGGTCGTGGACGCGTCTAGGTCCTACTTGTGGTTGGGCGCGGATGCGTCCCCGCCTAACCTGGAGTTGGTCGCGGTTGCGTCCAGACCCAACGTGAGATTGGGCGCGGACGGGTCCCCGCCAAACCTGGAGTTGGACGTGATCACCTTCAGACCCAACATGGAGTTGGGCGTGGACGCATCCAGGTCCAACATGCATTTGGGCGGGGACGCGTCCAGACCCAACGTGAGGTTAGGCGTGGAAGTGTTCAGGTCCAACATGTTATTACCACCAAACAAAACCCATATGGTTGATTGAAAGATAAAATTAAAAGTTAGTATTATTATTTGTGCCATAAATATTATAATTTTTATTATAATTGAAGGTATTAATATTAAAAATACTATTATTTGTGTTATAAATATTACTGTTTCTATTATAGTTCAAAGCATTAATATCAAAAATATTATTATTTGCGATACAAATAGTTTTATTTTTGTTATAATTGAAAGTAATAATATTTATTTTCATTGTAGTTCAAAGTATTAATATAAAAGATATTGTTATTTGTGGTACAAAGATTATTATTTTTATTATCATTGAAAGTATTATACTAAAAAATATTATTATTTGTGGTCAGCAGGGCAACTTAGGCGTCAGGTCTCGCCACGTGACGTGCAGGTTTGACTGTACGCCTTGGGTAAGGCAGCCCAAACGCCAAGAGTCCCCACGCGGGGGAGCGGGCATGGCTCACGCCAGGGCAAGGGCAAGCCAGCCCCAGCGCCACGTGGCGCTCGGGCCTGACCTAGCGCAATGGCAGGTTAGCCTATACGCCAGGTGTCCTCACATGGGGGCGCGGGCTTGGCAGACACCCGGGGCAGCCCCACCAAAACTTGAAGTGACCATTTTCTCCCCAACCATCCATTCAATGCTAAATGCAATCCCAGTGAAAAAGACAACCCCACCTCTTCCCCGCTGCCCTTACAACTCTTTATGGCAAGGGCTGGGCTGCCATTACACTGCTCCAATTCACAGTGCTTTAAGTCTAGGTAAATTGTAAGAGAGGCACTGAGCCTTTTTAGTATATTGTACATTGGGTTGGCCGAGGACGCATCCAGGTCCAACATGTTATTACCACCAAACAAAACCCATATGGTTGATTGAAAGATAAAATTAAAAGTTAGTATTATTATTTATGCCATAAATATTATCATTTTTATTATAATTGAAGGTATTAATATTAAAAACACTATTATTTGTGTTATAAATATTACTATTTCTATTATAGTTCAAAGCATTAATATCAAAAATATTATTATTTACAGTACAAATAGTTTTATTTTTGTTATAATTGAAAGTAATAATATTTATTTTCATTGTAGTTCAAAGTATTAATATAAAAAATATTGTTATTTGTGTTACAAAGATTATTATTTTTATTATCATTGAAAGTATTAATACTAAAATATATTATTATTTGTGGTCTTAGTGCATAGGCAGGGCAGCCCAAGCGTCAGGTCTCATCACGTGGCACGCGGGTCCGGCTGAACGCCCTAGGCAAGGCAGTCCAAGCGCTAGGTGTCCCCACATGGGGGAGTGGGCTTGGCTCACGCCAGGGCAAGGACAAGTCAGCCCCAGCGGCACGTGGCGCTCATGCCTGACTCAGCGTAAGGGCGGGTCAGCCTAAGCCCAGGTGTCCTCATGTGGGGGTGCAGACCTGGCAGACACTCAGGGCAACCTCACCAAAACTTGAAGTAGTTATTTTCTTCTCAACTATCCATTAAATGTCAAATGCATCCCGATGAAAAGATAACTCCATCCCTTTTCTGCTGCTCTTGCAACTCTTTATGGCAAGGGCTGAACTATCATTACACTGCTGCAATTCAAAATACTTTAAGTCGAGGTAAACAGTAAGAGGAGCATATTGTGTAATATATATGGCGGTAAAGGATACTTTCTGGATGATATTGAATACTCTGTAACTTGAGTTTTTATGCTACTTAGGTTAGAAAATATAAAAGATAAATATGCAAGTAAATATAGCCAACAGCCACTGAGTGGCAAGGGATGGTTGACAACTAGGGACCTAGGGTTTGAACTTTCAATTATCTTGATCTTGTCATCATGTGAAATACATATATGTCCAAGAAGAAAAAGAAAAGGAAACAATAAAAGAAATCAGTGGCATGTATTCTACCAAACATTGTGTGGATCAGAAGACTCTTTTCTCTTTCCTCGCTGCTGCTTCTCTTCCAGTTTGTATACGATTAGCCCTCCAATCAGTCTGTTTTTCTTCTCATATAAAGAGCAAGTGAAATAATAATTAAAAAAAAAAAAGAGAAGATAAATGAGTGGTCATTGAAAAAACGCAGAGACGACGATAATAAGAAATCCTAGGGTTATTAACAAAATTTCTAAAATATGACAACAAGAGGTGGAGCGGTGGGAGTTTCAAGCTTCCCGTCATCACCTTCATGTTTCAGGAAGAATGGCAGAGCCACCTCCTCTCCTCCACTCCATTTGGTATGCGTCTATTTCTGACATGTATGCAATTATTTATTCATTCCATATCACATAAATCACACTTCCTTAATTGTCTGTTTAATCTATTTTATTTTAGCTCTTTAACATTTTGTATGGTCTGTGAGAATGAGAGCAGCAGATGGCCAGCAAGTTGGTATCATCGCGAAGAAGAATTACGTGCTCTGCTGTGCAAGAATCGTCCACTTCCACCGGTAAGCTGACATGTTCTTGGTTCATAGCAATAAGTCTAGTCGTGTTCAAGTGTCAGTTTTAAAATTGTAAGAGAACCGTGTCAGTTGCTGCTGATGCAACGGAGGTAAAGCCAGTTGAAAAGAAGGCCCCAGCAAAACCCAAGAAAGCTCCTGCCAAGCCACTTGCTCAGCTGATGGAGGAGGATGTGATCCCTTCTCTGAAAGCTACTCTTGAGGCTCAAGATGATATCACTGAACTCGAGCTATCATTCACAGACAACAGAGTAAGTATCCCATCTTGTTTCTTTGATGTATTTTTGCCTAAAATGTCAGCAATTAATCTTTCTATTGGTATATTAAAAATCCCAGTTGGAAGGCTCCTTTCTACAGAAGGGCACTCCTTATTCATTTTGGGCATTCTTCCCTGATGGACTCACAGGTAACTTTTATTTGATGGCAGCTTGAGGGTTAAAACTATGGTATAGCCTGTCAATATTTCATCTTACAATTAACAAAAACAACTGGCATCATTTCCTTGTTGGGGCAGGTCCAAAAGGGTTTTCTCTATCATCCTATGGTTCAGGAGTCAGCACAGTTGAGCCTTTTCTGATCGATGAGAAGAAAATTACTGAAAAACACATCGTGTTTTGGGTGGAAAAACGCTTGGCAGCTCAAGGAATCATTCCTGTGTGGAAAGGGTAGTCACTCACAAGTCACCTGATTAAAAGTTTCTTCTATTCATTCGAGATGATGTAAGACAAACAAAATCACCAATTGTTTTGCATTTATGTTCAATAGCAAAGATGTTACATACCGTTATGTAAGGTAGAGACTGTTGATATCTAGTTGCATGAAGCCTGAAAAAGAGAGAGAGAGAGAGAGAGAGAGAGAGAGAGTAATATATTAAGGAAGAAAAGAGTTCCCTGGGGATCAAGGTCCCGGGAGCTTGTCGAAACAAGAGTGTGACAAAACGATGACAGATCTTAAGGAAGCCAGTATTCCTGTAATGCCAGGTTAAACTAATGTAGCAAGAAGTTGACGTTCACCAATATGAAAATGCAATTTCCATTATTGCAACTTATAAATAGTGAAAGCTTGATAATCACAGTAAATTCCATGAAAATTCTCGAGGCTCATCCTGCAATCACTCGCACTTCCATGATTCCATCACATCATAACAGGACTAAATATGCCAGATCATCCAACAAGCACACAAACATGCCCTGCATTTCGCTCATGCATAAAGAGAACCTCAGTAACATTGAACCGCACAGGGGCAATAGTATACATAAGTCATATGTAGCACATTCTCACTTTCGCAAGGTCATGTCTACACAAAAGGACCATCGACTGTCTTCATAAATAACATCTCTAAATAAGTACCATGTTTTGGGTTTTAATAAACACCAAGAAATCATTACATGATTCCAGATCCAGAAACAGCATTTGTCTCGTGCAGTGATGTGGTAGTGTTAGTTCTCATAACTGGCTTTGGCATTCTGAACTGCACGGTGAAGTTCACTTAAGAAGTCCATCTGTGGATTAGGAGCTCCGACACTGTTCACTGGAGACATTACCTGAAAAGCAATCCAATAGCAGATCACATGAGTGAGGGAGAGGGATGGAGGGGGTGGGGGTGAGGGGGAGGGGGTGAGGGAGAGGGATTAACCTGATGAGGGAGTTTAAATTGTCCCCATGCTGGTGGGCTGCTTCCTGAATACATAACTGGTCTTTCTGAAAATGAAAAACAAGGAAGAGAACAATATTGCTGGGGAACTAGGGATCAATAAACACACTACCCAATACATGATAGCACACATAGGCATTCTACATGGCCTTTCTGCAATCTATATAGATGCTTGCAAGGTTCTAGCAGAAATTTATTTCATTGTTTTTGTTCCAATTGCAAAGAAAAGAATCAAGCAACATAGACAGGAGAGTGGAAAGGACTACCACATTACAAGAGAATCAAAACAAAACAAAAGCGCTGACACATCATACACCCAAACTACCAACAGCAACTAAAATCTAGAAGTAACGTTGCAAAAAAAAAAATTCCACTTGACAAGAGGCAAAAATTTGTCCTTGTTGTGGCCTTATTGACAACTTTAACTATATCAGCATATCTAACCACTGAAAAGATACTGATGGATATCCGTGAGACATCAAAGTAATGTTGATAGCACCAGACACTGCCATTAAAACATAAAAGTCCTGTATAATTCTGGTACCTAGAAGAAAACACTGGTGCTGGTTCAACCTATAAGATCAATATCATAGACATCAATAGAAGGGGGTGTTACAACATAACTCAATCTACACCTTTTCTCTTCCATTTCCGAGCTCTCATAATTCATACAAACATCGATATGCTATAAGATCCGTCCAACATTCACAAAAATTAACATATGACATAATAAAGGGCCTCTTGACTTTACAATCAAAATAAACATCATTTTATTAGAACTCTACCGGTCAAGGAACTTAGCATAAACAAAATGACATAAAAAATACAACTTTTACACAGGCAATGAAAAACACAACATCAAAAAGCTAATACCACTCACTCACCAGATAAATCTATCGCTGTATCATTGTAGCTATGCATTATCGCTGCCCAACCTGCACTTGAAAACAAATATATGTATGTATGTATGTATGTACGTATGAAAAGCATGGAATAGAAAACAGATAGGTTAAAAATAGCATTCAAAGTGCCTAAAATGAATGGGCTTGAGCTTCATAGCTCAGCAGTTAACCTAGATTGGCGATGAAAATAAGCAACTAACTAACTAACTAAATAAATTTTTATTTTTATTCTTGAAAGGAACAGTAGTGGAGTGTGCATACGATCATTTAGAAGCTGAGAAGCCTCACTGCGACAACATCCTTCTAATGGTATTAAAGTGTGGGGAGAGGAGTTGTCATTGAGGAGACTGCTGCTCCCTGCATCACCATGATGATCCGGGATATTATTTCTTGTATTAGCATGTGATTGTGGCTGCTGGTTCTTCTCTCCATCATTTTGATAAAGACTGTTACCTCTATCAAACCGATCTGCACCAGACCAAAATCCGAACTTCATTTTCAAGAATTTAAATTTAATTTAACTAATTAACTAAAAACGAAAAACTGACCTCCTGATTTGCGTCTATTGAGAGAACGGTTCCTGAAAAACAAACAAGCAAACAAAGAGGTTTTTGTGAGAAATAGAAGAGGATAAAAATTTAAAAGCTTAAAAAAAGGAGGCGGAGGCGTGCCTTTGATTGGGAGGAGCATAGCGCTTGACTGTTGTGGAATCTGGAGGAGGAGCAGTGGCAGCAGGTGTAGGGTTTTCCAGCATCTCTCCCTGTCTCTCTATCTCAGTCGATGAATCGGAGGCTTACCGCGACACCTTACCTGTGGGAAATCAGGTAGGATCCAGAGGTGTGCTGGTTTTGTTTCCCACGCGCCTTTTCTGTCACTTTGCTTCCTAATTAATACTAGTATTATTTATCGTTACGCCACCAATCTGCTCGGAAGTCTTACTATTTTATTTCATTTTCATCCTCTTGTTTCACTCATTTTGACCTAACTCCTCTATAACTCTTTTTAACGAGCGTTAATTTTGCATTGGTCAGATTTTTCCTTAAATAAAAAAAATATTAAGTTAATAAAAAAAATATAAGAAAAATACAAGATTAAAATCATTAACTAATTAGGTCCAATAAATTTGATTAATTTAATAATATAATTTTAAAAAACCATTATAAATAATATAAATAAAAAAAAACAATAATTAATCATACTCAAAGAAGAAGAAAGAAAAGTCCATCAAAGACCTACCATCGTTCAACAACTAGAAATAATTTATCGAGATGGTTCAAACGTCATGTGAAAGGTTTCATATTGACACCAAGAGAGGTTGCATGAACTAAAAAGCAAAATAATTTAAATATAATGAGATGAGCATCTCATGCTTATATTTAATAAATTAATTAAAAAAAATTAGAAAACAAATTTCTAAAAAAAAAAAAAATTGAACATAGAACAATAAAAAAAGGACATGGGATAACTGAGGTCATTATCAATATAAGTAAAAAATCCTATAGAAAAAAAAAAGAGTCTAATTTTCAATTACATAAATGTTAAGGGATGAAACTAAAAAAACATGAGTTTAAAACAAGAGGAGAAAAAACAAGCAAACTCAAGCGAATTTTCTAAACTTGAGTTAATCTTTCAAACACGCAACTTGTGAAATTTTAGACCCATAATCAATCAAGAAGCTCAATTTCTAACAAATTAAATATTGGAGCACGAAATAAGGAAAAAAAGATCGATCTAATAAAATTGTCAAGACAAAAAAAATAGCAATTAAAATAATGAGGATCAAATTGACAGAAAAAAATTAAAAAGGATAAAATTGTAAAAAAGACAATTTAAAAATCATCTCAAATAAAATAAATATCAATTAAAAGAATGCGGACCAAATTTGAAAGATTAAAAGTTAGGGATGAAATCGAAAAAAAATCTAATTTCATAAATCATCTTAAATAAAATAAATAGAAATTAAAAGAATAGAGACCAAATATAAAAAAATAATAAGGTGAAGAGCTGTTTTTGTTTTTTACAGATCAATTATGAAATCAAGGAAATGAGAGAGAAAGAATAAAAAAAAATGAGTCACGCACGCCAAATTAGATGTTTAGAAAAAATCATGCTTAATTGTTTAGAAAAAAATAAAAAGATGATAAAACTCCTAGATCCAAGTTTAGAAATTTTTGTTTTTAAAGGTGATTAAGTAACTTTAATATATTGAATATATATGTAAAGATCTTACTGTCCCCATCGTATTCATAAATGATTTTTTTCACAATTTGAAAAAGACTAATATACCCTTTATGCAAGGCTTAATGATTTTGAAGTTCAGAAAAAATTTATCACTTTACTATTATAATCTACAATAAATTTACTCTTGGTCCAAAGTGTTTGGGCTAAACACTTCTATTTTTTTTTTTAATGGTAACTGATATTTTAACAAGATAGTATAATCTTTTTTATTTATTTATTTTGAGATATAGTAAGAAATTGGTCTATGTATCCATGTTATGTTGTGCTTAAGATTTTAAGTTAACTTTTAATATAAAAAAAGATAGTGCTCACATTATAAATATCATGAATTTTTTTTAATTGAAAAATTAAAAGTTAATATCTAAGCTTAATAAAATGAATTGACTAATATAGAAATTTATAAATAAAAAAATAGTTTCAGTGCTAATTAAAAACTAGAACGAGAAACTGATTTTCCTTGTTATAAGCAAACAATAGATGCACATGGAATTTTTTTACTTTAACTGTCATTTTTATTTTATACATTTTTTACTTATCTTAGAGGCAATTTTTGGTCACTAGAAAAAAATTAAAGATAAATTACAATAATTTCTTTTAAGTACTATGAAAGAATCAATTCAAAAAATTAATTGATTAATTGCTAGTTCGAGAAAAACTAAGCTAAACAATTAAGAAAAATTGAAAAAGAGTATTGATTAAAATTTAAATTAAAAATAAAAGAAAATTCTTTAAAAAGAGACCACGCCTACGTGTCTGGTCAAAAATAAAATAGCCTAAGCTTGCATGTCTCTTTTATATGAACTCATTGACCATAAGTTCAGTTTTTAGTATTCGAAAACTTTCTCAATTAAAAATCTCAGGGACCTATAAAGAAACAAAATGGCTACGAAAAGAAGCTGTGTTTGTGGATAGGCATAGCAGCGTAAAAATGTGTTCGTAAGTGGTCTGAAACTGCGCCGAAACTATATATTTTCACTGAGCTATCAAGATTAGGTTATGATCAAAGCCTGACACGGCTTGCAAAACTTCACAACCTTCTAGACTGTCGAGCATAATTGGTTCAGCTTCATCACACGAGCTCCCTAGCCCAAGCCTGCCGTTCCTACCACAGCCCCAAACCCACACCTCTCCTTTAGATGTGACAGCGATGGAATGTACTCGACCTCCAGACACTAAGATAGCAGTTTCCCCTGCCAATCCCTCAACCTCCATTGGGACATTCTCTGGCCCTGGCCTTCCAAGCTGGGAACTCTGGTTCCATCCCCATGAAACTATACTTGTGGCATCTCCTTTTCCCTCTGGTGATTTAGCTTGGCAAATTGCCAGAGAATGGCCGAGGCCTGATGCAATAGCCAAGGCCGGGAAGCTTATATCGACCGGAAAAAATCCCATGTCATGGTTTGCCCTCCCCAGCTGTCCATATACATTGCTCCCCGAGCTTAATAGAGTGCCATCACCTGAAAATTGTACAGCTAAAATAAATAAGCAATGCACATTTACACATCTTAACATTCACAACTATGTAATGTCATTACTCACGGCAAAGAACCAAAGAATGATCAAGCCCGCATGCAATGTCTACAACTTCAACTCCTTTTAATTCTTCTACTGAACAGGGATCCCAAACTATCGGCATGTCCTTTTCTTTCTCCATTCCTTCTAAAACCAGTCTTTCAGCAACTTCCACTGTTGATTGTGTGATTACTTCATGTTTAACTACATTCATACTGGAATCAAGTGGAGATGCCTCAACAAGACCACCCATCTTTCCTAACCTACCATCAGCCAGATAACCCCAGCCAAACAATTTTCCTTCCACAGTCTGCGCGAGAGTGTGCCCCCAACCAAATGATACCTGTTGAAGAAAATTGAAATCAAGAAGCTTCCCATCTTTCGAATTAGATTACTCGAAACATTCTGTAGTTATTATATCGACATGGGGTAGCCTTGTGCTGGTGCTACTCAAGAAAAATGAGAATTCATTCTACCTTAGCTATCTTTTGACCTTCAAGTGCTTCAACTTTAGAAGGCACCGAAGCTTCTGTTATGCCTTTGCCGAGACCAAGCTGTCCACGCTTAGACTTGCCCCAAACCCACAATGACCCATCATCTCCGATCGCTGCAGAGACAACACCAGATGCAAATGCAGCAGTGACTTGCACTTGGTCCAACCCTTCTACTCTCTTCGGTTCATTCCATGTATCTCTGCTTATGATCAACCAACGTTCATACAATTATTTATTGGATCTTTTGTTCTCTGTTTTTTCAAATTAAAAACTGTGAAGTTGGGGAAATAAAACAAACAGTTGGCAGACAATTTGTTTAATGAAAATGTGACCTGGGAGAAAGGAGGCCGCGGCCGAGCTGGACTTCGTGGTTGCGACCCCATGCCCAGAGCTGGCCATGAGAAGTGACGGCAAGTGAGTGGTAGTGTCCCGCACTGACTGATGTGATATCAGAGGGAAGCCCAGTAACGGGGGTGGGCTCATAAGCATCCATACCGTGGCCTATCAGAGAAGTGGGCAGTCCCAGAGCTCCATGGCTCCCATCCCCAAAGCTCATTACTTCTGTACCGCTGCTCATCCATCTTGTTCTTGAGCTTCTTGCAATTAGATTCAGGAGTTTCTTCTCCTTTAACACTCTTCGAATTCGAAGCATCTCCTTGACTATCGTTCTCAGTTTATTGTGATTTAGGTCTTTGTTTACTTGAAACCAAGGTTTTCAGTTCCATTGTTGATTTGTCTTTGTTTAACTTGAACCAAAGTTTCTCAATTCCGTTGTTGGTGGTGTTTTGTTTTTTTTTTAATTGGAATGATCATTCGAGTTTATTAAAAGAAAAGCTGAAGCATGTCTATACTCTATACTGCATTGCTACAGTATTTTTTTCATATTTAATTTTGCAATTAACATTAATAAATAGCTAGAAAGTTAAAGCATTCGGTATAACACTGTAACTTTTTTTCTCTCGCTTTTTTGTGTTGCTTGAACCATAATTTCCAAACCCTTTTAGGTAGAATACTCTATCCAAGACTCGAGTTATATATTTTAACTGGATTACTGACTCATTTCAGGTTAATTTTATTTTTTTATAAACCAAAAACAACATTGTTTTTGTAATAAAAAAAAATAGCTAACAGTTTTTTTGACCGGATCTTGTAAGATCAACCTGAAATTTTGATTGATCACCCGTGTTTCTATCTTTCCTTTTTTTTAAAACCTGGTCAGGTTCTGGTTTAGGGTTGGTTGGGTCCTAGGTCGACTTGCCGGGCCAAATCGGGTTTTAAACCTTTGGCTTGAACACGTAGTTTTTTTTCCTTTTTCTTTTGTTTTTGTTTTTTATTTTTTTTTGCAATTGAATTTTTGTTATGATTTT
>Ga0307517_10005533_pt1 | contig 18985 bp, 14 predicted proteins | sample 23_EM_MG_FD_194515 | JGI IMG/M metagenome (GOLD analysis project Ga0307517, IMG submission 194515) | Populus trichocarpa ectomycorrhiza microbial communities from riparian zone in the Pacific Northwest, United States - 23_EM | ecosystem: Host-associated > Plants > Roots > Unclassified | place... | reverse complement strand
GGAGGGACCCTCAACAATCGCGGCGCACTTTAGGAAGTCGGCCGTGATTGTCGAAAGTCCAGGTCTGCTGCCAGCGACAATCGAAAGTCCTGGATGAATGTCGTACGTCTGGACGACATTCTACAAAGGATTCTACGACAGTCGACAATGTCGACTTTCGTTGGGGATCTTAGTAAAAAATGTATGGAAACATGCCATTATAGCGACTTTTATTTTTTGTACAGGCCGAACAGCATACCGGGAAGGGCTTCACCTTTCGCTGTTGGTGAAACCAATGGACATCCCTGTCCTCCACAAAGTCGAACCGGACCTCGTTAGCAACATTCCTCAACCATATTCTCCTGAAGCCTGCAGGCCATCGGAGTGAAGCCTCATCCCCCCGCTGTATTTCGTAATTAAGCAAAAGATAGGAATCATACCGAACGTACATAATACATAAAGCATCGTCGTCTTTGACACATGAGCTGAAGGATAAATGCTAAATGAGATCGTGAATAATAGACAGTTACTACGCGAACGTCTAAAATTCGGATGGGACGTAACCCATAGCGAAGGACAGAAGGAAAGTCATGAGAAGAAGGGAAACAAAGATTGCCGATCACTCCTCTAGTACCTCCAGAATAACAACCTCCGGGAGTTGATAATGCAACAATGCAAGAAACCGTCCACTCCACATCCTGTACGTCCAAGACGACCTCCAGTGAGGAGGCAACCAAAAGGACCGTTTCCCATTGGAATCGAGTATCCATCCATCATCCGTAATCCTGTAGCCGTGGGGGGATATCCAGGGACATCCTTCTGGTGGACGCTGAGTTGGTTCCAGAAGCTCAATCTTGAGGAGGTCGGATTCGCTGTCCTTTACGATCGCCCATCCTTGCATTTCGTCGGAGAAAGAACGAGACCAGATTTCATGCCCGTTGGGAGCGAACCATGCCGCGTACACATCAGATTTGATGCCTACGAGGTACTTCCCGGTGGTCATATCGTAGATACCCAGGCATTGGGAATCTAGCGTATCAATCGTTGGAATCGCGATGTGGTTAAAATCTGGGGATATTGAGGCGGAAGGTTCCCACAGAAAAGGGGCCAGAAAATGATCGAAGATCGTTGTTCGAATATTGTCATCAATGTTCGCGGTGGCATTGAGAACATGATCCCTTTGAGGCAGGTTCCAAGTGACGATCTTGCCATTGCAAACAATACCAACAGTGCCCCCGGCTACCCCTAGACAATGAATTCTCATACCCGCATCAATTGTCAACTGTGGGACACCAGTCTTGAGGTCGAGAACTGTGGCTGTGTTGTCCCCCAACCGTGCAGTCACTGCCAACGATTCATCTGGTGAAAATCCAAGAACGAAATGGCTGGTGTTCTGAAAAGCTTGAGTCGGAGCACTGGAGAGAGAGGTGGTAGTATGCCACAACTGAAGGGTCAAATTATTGAATGCGAGAATCGATTGTCCATCTGGGGAGAAACGTGGTATGCAAAGCCCATACCCCTCACTTCTGGCACTAGACATGAGTTTTTGATGAAGGGTATAGCCGGCGGGGGAATCCTTCCAGAGGTAAATTTCGGGACCATTGGCTCTACATGCAAAGAAGCGTCCATCAGAGGAGAAGGCCATCTGCTTGGGCCCCTCGATGTCCACACAACTCAGAAGGAGTTTGGCATGTTGTGCATCCCATACGAAAATGGCATCTTCGAGGACGAAAGCAAGGCGGGAGAGGGCAGGAAGGAAGAGGAATTCTCTTGAGCGATCAAAGTTGTTTGGGGTGGGTATGGATTCGACCTCCGTGGCTGGGTGTTCCGGGACAAATCCAACTTCCCAGATGGTGATGGACTCTGCCCCCAAAGTAGCAAATCGAATGGATTGGTCGTGCGTCCAGATCATGTCTACGACCGCCCCTTCAACTGGATAAGAGCATACGGATGCGCTGGATAGAACACTGTAGGTGATGATGATGGTAATGCCGTAGAGATCCTTGAACAAAACTCCAAACATTGTTCCACATCCAGAATAGGTTATCGAGAGACCCCACCACACATTGTGGTAGACATGGCGCTCTGGGTGGTGTTGCACTCCTTCCCCCTGCTCTAAGGAGATGATAGTACTGACTGGAACACCCGTTTGAAGGTCCCAACTGATAAACCCTTCTGGCTCGCGGCTGAGTCGCGTAAACAAGCGGCTGTCAGCGGAGAAAGTGAGCAGTTGAGTGGAACTCTGCCGGGGTGCGAGGGATTTGACTCGTTTGAGAGTTACTCCATCCAATATTTGTATCTCGGTGTCGCAGTCGATTGCAATGAACCTACTGCACGGTGACCATACGGCGTGCTGGATATCGTGAGAACACTTCGTGGTCACTACAACCGGATCCCATGACGCCGGGACCCCTTGCACAATCCTCGTCAAGGGATGAGCGTACAGCTCATACAGTCTCCGCACCATCGATGTCCGGGGAGATAGAGGAAGGGCTGAGTGATAGATATGTGCAGCAGACATGCTGATGACCTCGAAGAATCCAGTGACGAATCGGAAGCAGTCGTTGACGAGGTCAAGAGTCGATGATCTCTGGATCCAGTATGAGCAAATTCAGGAAATCCATCAAGCATACAATCTATACGCACCTCTAGCCACTTTCCAGCAACCTCTAATGCGCCAACTGCATCTCTTAAGGTCCCAAGGGCGCTCAGTACCTCCAGCCAGAATATAAACTTTTGTTCCAGGAACCGGTGTAAGACGGAGGTGATTTCGACCGTGTGGGTTGGCGCCGTGTTCGTGTCAATCAGGTGCTTGTGCCACGATTCGCACGCATATCGTAAACCCTGGTCGATACTCTCCTCCGCCCTCTTTCGCAAGCGGTCGGCCTCATCGTTTATGGAGCCATCTGAGAAGTCGAACATGTTCTTCTTCAACCTTTGGTTCATTAGCTCGAGGCAGCCAATTAGAAGTTCTGAATGGTAATCGGGAGGGGAGATGTGAAACCTCGGGTTGATGCACCGGGTCGGATCGACGAGAAAGTCGGGAAATGATTTATGAAAGGGCCGAATGGGATGATTGGTGTCCTGCTGAAGAATGAGAAGCGAGTGAAATGGTGAAAGGAGCCGGAAGATATCCCCTGGATCGAGGCCCAGGAACGCGGCGATGGCGAATGGAGAGAGGGGGTTTGTGGCGAAGATCACAGCCCCAAGAACAGAACGGATTCTGGGGTCAATTCGTGGGTCATCGTCACCGAAGGCCTCCTGGAGAATTGTCATGTAGAGCAGATCGAGAGTCGTGTTTGGCTTGAGCTTCACTCTTCCTTCGTGCGCGCTACTCTCGGGCGACTGAAGAAGGAAATCCAGCCGCTTTCTGGGGTCATCTCTTGGATTGTCGGTGAACTTGACAGTTGCCACAGCATAGATGAACAACCCCCCTGCCCGTTCGCAAAGGAGATCCAGTTGATCCTCCGTCGGCCAACCATCCAGCCCACTCCGATGGTCTGCGATTTCCAGGAAACTATGTTTGAGGAATCGCCGAATGTCGTTGTAAACGAGGCCCGGTTCGACCTTGTGGAGGACAAGGATGTCCGTCGCTTTTGCCAACAGCAGAAGACGGAACCCCTCCCGAATCCGTGGCTCTGGACGACCAGTAAGGAAGAACTTGACCTTGGGGATCTGAGGCATAAACTGCCCAAGGACAGACAGGATCGCTGAAGCGGGTTCGTCATCTTTGCACTCGTCCAAGGCGTCGATGATGATCACAGTCGAAATGGTACACTTCTTGAGGGGTTGTACGATCAATTTGTCCATTTGGTGATATAGGGACTCGTAGGCGACTCCTGGATCCGACTGCACTAATGGGACGAGGATCGATCGAAACTCAGTGTATTTGCGTGCGAGCTGGATGGCGAGAGTGGGAAATATGAGGTGAAGGTTGCTCCGGTCCTCGAAGTCTCGTGAGCAGAAGAATGAGGCTCCGAGTTTTCCATCCGCGAACACCCTCTCTGCTATCGTCTGGGCGATGGTACTCTTTCCCGTTCCGGCCAGACCATTCAACCAGTAGACGGGGGGCTGGGTGAAGTCCCTCGTCCAGAACTCGATCTGATCCAGGATGGTTCCACGGGTTCCCTTGAGGCAACCTTTACGGCGGCCGTGCCGATACTCTACTCCCTGCGCACAGCGGAAATTGTTGAGGACAGTTGCTTCAGCTATCAGGAATTCGCGTCAGGCGCCGGTTGTCGAACATTGAACAGGTTCTGACCTGCGTTCTGCCGAAAGGTTATTGCAATCGTCTTGGTATGAAATAGGACACTCACAATCATCTTGCATCCTTGCATATAGATCGCCATCTGTTGTACTGCCTACTGTCCGTGTCAGCATCAAGAACGATGTTGAGGTTACGAGCAGACCTGGTAGTCGGAGATAGTCTCCCGTAGGTCTTCGAGGAGCTCAGGCACCGCTTCGTCATCTTGAACGCGGTCAGCGGATCGCTGCGATCCCGGCCCCTCAGACCACGACCGTAATCGTCCCTCAATGTCTTTGAACTTGCTGGACGGGACTCAGCACCTCGTCTGAGGGGGGAATAATTACATACCGTATCAACTCTCTCCGAAGTCTCTGTTCTGCCACGTCACCCGGACGAGTCGTAAAACGTGCCTCCAGTACAACCATCCGTGAAAGGAGGTCTTGGATCTTGTTCCTGACTTCCTGCAGGTGGATTCGTCAAAGGGAGATTTGAGCATGGGTCATATACAAACTTTGTGATCCGTATAAGCAGCAGAGATGGCTCCTAGGACGTCTTCGAGAGAACCGACACCGCTCCTAGGTACCGTTGGGACATCGACGTGAACGGCGGGAATCTTGAACGTGGTGTCCTTCGGGTCGTTCTCCAGAACTGGTAGACGTTAACAGAAATGGAAGGACACGACGGTATCAACACGTACCCCTCTGCGCCTCTACTGGTTCGCCTTTTCCCTCCCTAGTGCCACCGGTGTTCTCTTCTGGTAGAGAGAGGTACAAAGATCCGGATGACGATCAGCCGCGGCAGCGAGGATCGAGAACACTCACTTGTCGTGTCGTTCCCGTGCTCGGTACCATCGATCACAACACCGGAGGTTGAGGTTTTCGGCGCGGGAAGGCCTTGATCTTTTTCTCTCTTCTTGTCGCAAAATACGACCCGTGAAGGCCTGGGGTTCTCATCTAGCGTCACGGTCAGACCGGGTCAATCTACTCCTAGGTCCGGATGATATCACCTTCGGGGTCGACGTCGAGCTCTGCTCGGAAACCGAGTGGTCCAAGGGCGATGTTGGTGGGGACTCCCAAAGCGATGCGTTGTTGGGAAGGTTTGGACGATTTGTGCTTTTGGTTGAAGGGGTGACTCATTTGTGTTGTCGTGGCAAGAGCCTGAGATCGGGACCAAAGCAGTGGTGGACCCACAAAGCCAAATCCCACGAACGATGGATGGATACTAAATTCCAACGGGAAGCGGCTCTTATGGTTATCTCCTCACTGGCGGTCGGGTGAAGTGTATAGGATGTGGGGTGAACAGTCTCTCGCATTTTTGTATCCTGAACTCCCGGAGGCTGTCATCCTGGAGGTACTAGAGAAGTGACCAGCAATCTGCGTTTCCCAAGTTCTCCCTCTCTTTCCGTCCTCCGCGCTACACGCTACGTCTCGTTCGAATTTTAGATGTTAGCATCGTCACTGTGTATTCTTCACTATATCACGTAATACTTATCCTTCAGCCCGTGTATTAGGCCTCTAGGGACCAAGTCTCTCCATATGTCGTACAGGCCCGATTCAGCAACGGAACATAATAGGGGGACGTTACCGTGGTGGATGGGCGTTCGAGTGACTCGCGACGTCCGACCACCACCTGTCTGTTCGCCATGTCATTTCACACTTGTTACTCGAAAGCGACCCAGACCCCACCTCGCGCTCCTATTTCCTCTGGACTCCGCTTGGAAACGACTGCCACTGCCCGTCTCTACCCTCGTGGCCAGACGGTACAGCTGGATGCGGTAAAAGCCAGGGCTTGAAATCCTGCATGTCCCGATTTGTGTATTCCTCGGTCTGATATTGGTCGTTGCTGCCGGCCTTGCACAGATGTCGTCCTCGCGTGACGCTTTACTCGGTTCTCATCACGATGCCCCCCACCCCTGGCCCTGGCGGCGTGCCTATGGGCCCAATTATGGGTGAGATATGCCCGCAGTAACCATAATCCTGTATACCTCGTTCCAAAGCGCTTGAGAACCCATGTCCGTCCAGCTTGATATCGTCTACAAGCTCAAGGAGGCGTTGGAAACCGGGAACCCGAATGTTGCGACTCCATTTGTGGCTGTCGATTTTACGCGGCAGGCGTTGCCGGCACGGTACGTCTTATCGGGAGTCTCAGCTCAAAGCTGGGAGCTGAATTGGTACCGATTGTGAACAGCGTCCGGCCAGGCTAGGGGCTCCCCGACACACGAGAGACCAGCGGAAGGCGTGTGTTGTCGGGATAAATTCCGGGCTCAAGTCTGTCAGGGTAAACTCTCATTTTGAGTGATCGATGTGCCCAAAGATCTCGTCTCGGCGACGGTACAGTCTGATATCCTCGACACTATAGATAACCCCGGTTCCATCACGCTTCATGTAAGTTGCATCGCCGGCCGCGGCTGAGATGTGTTTGAAGCGCGAAATGCTGGAGGTGACTTACCTCTAAGACGGTTACCCACTACGCGTTTCAAGGCAGGAGAACCAGACATCCTTGTGGAGGTCGTGTTCATCTTCAAGTTCACCTAGGACGATACCGGAGCTCCGAAGTTTGTATCCACGATGGAGTCTATGGACTCGTTGGCAATGGTGAAGGTTGCTGAGAGCCAGGCGGAAGGGAAAAAGGCGTAGGATTGTCTACGGTAGCCAATCCTTGTAGCCGTCTATAATGTATAGTTTCTGTGTACCACGGTGTGATCTCCTGCCCATTCTTTGCCTTTTAGGCAATCCGTGCGCGTGAGGGTTCAGTCCGAGAATGACATGGCCCGACATCCGTTATGGGTTAGATTTCACTGCGATTATGAAGACTGTTCGATTTTCTTTCCCATGGCTCATTTCGCTGCCACATTCGGTGTGGTATATGCACCGGTATCACCCTTGAGCTTGAGCGCTTCACTTCTCTTCCGGGCGGAACTCAGGTGTTACAATTTCCCGAGTTGCCTGCCATGTCCACTCGGGTTCCCGCCCCTCTATATGCTTATTCTCACATCCGGTTTTCGCCCAACCAATCCAGAGCCCGAAGAACCAACCTCCGAGAAACTTGGGAGCGGGTTCATGAACAAAATCGATCGCTTCCCTCACCCTCCCACATCGACCGACTCGACCGCCGCCAAAAATTACAAAGTCCCCCAGCCGCCACCAGGCCCGAGCCTTAATCAGGAGAACCCTCGAATCCAGTCCAACTTAGGGCCCTGACTTGGAATATTTGGTTCGAGAACCTGACTCCACAGTGGTCAAAAATACCCGGTGGGGTTAACCCAAAGTCAGTCCACGTACTCGCTAACATCGGAACGTGCCATTTACACCGACCCTTAATAGCAACCTCCTACCTGGATTACACTCCTCAGACCCACGCGACCCAGTTTGCCCCAGCAATATCTACCCTCTCAGCGACGCCAACAAGCGCGTTTTGCGGTGACACCAATATCGACACTCACCCCGAACCGAACCTATATTTTCTGCCGGCTGCGTCGACTCATGGTTCGACACACTCCGATTTCGCAAGTTCGCCCGACCCCCGTGAGACCGGAGTGACATTTGGAACCGCCGGAGCGCACGGATCGGACTCCCCGAACAACAGTGAAGGACCGTCGAGGTTAGACTACGTTATGGCGAGAGGGATGAAGGTTAAGAAATGCGGATTAGTGAGGGGTGAGCCGATCCCGAAAGGGAAGCGGGCAATGAGCTCTGAGGAGCAGGAATTGGACCTGGAGGTGTACGTGAGCGACCACCCGGGCGCGCTCGTCGACGTTGGGCTGGCGTAGCCGCTGGTATGGTGCGTTTCCATCCCCGTCATCTGCATTTATGCGATACTGAGATGGCTTCAATGTTTTATTTTTTTAAACCCAGTTCCGAGGGCACTGATTTGTGCACCCAACCTGGGCGCCAGGCAACCTTTGTTATCAACTCCCCCCATTAGGAAGCACCAGGGCCAAATCCCTGATCTACGCGTCCGCATTATTTTGACCCCCAGGCGAAATCAGGGCCGTGGTAGCTTACCAACCGGGAAGCCACGTTGACGGGAGATTGGGTTGCTATGTTGCCGCCTTTTGTTTCGTTGTGTTGTACATCCCGTTGCTTATCCCAGGGAGCTTGTCTGGAACAACCCCCTCGATCGCTCAGGATGGCCCCATCCATGGACGACGAGTGCTTCACACTGCTTCTTGTTCGGATCCAGCAACTCAAACAACCCAAGTTCGCCCTTCTCTTCCTACTCGAAGGACGTGAATGCATTCAGAGGGGCTAGGAATCAGCGCACAACATCCAGCCTGTGTGGGATATTCGCCAGGGTCGCTGCTGGGGCGCTCGGCATCCTCCTAGAACTGAACGACGATCTTGAAGGTATGCCGGTCCATTAAGATCAAGTCTACAAGGTGGCTAATTTTGACGTACTAAAAGGTGAAATTCGTGGATTATATCTCGCAGCCACGAAGGCGTTTCGGCGGTGGTTCCTGAACGTAGGAAGGGCAAGACAGCAAGGGGAGGGCGGGGACTTTATGAATACAACTGAAGTGTTTGGTTCCCTTAAAGCCGCTTTGGAAACAATCTTCTCGGTTTACGCTTAACGCGAGGTTCGTTTGGAACCCTCCACCAAAGCCTTGCCTCCAACGGATCCATCTACAGATCTACAGGAGGCTATCACCATCAGCGACAGGATTAACATCTTCCTCTCGTGCGTACATGTGTCAAAGACACTTACCCCAAAACTTACAGATGACGCAGCGGTAGAAGTACACCCCATTATCCCCCCCCCCTTTGGACACGATATTGGTTTTCCTTCGGCAATCTCGGGGGTGTCGTGGGGGGATTGTGGTCCTTATGCGAGAACTCCACGCTCCTAAGCATTGCCGATCGCATTCAAGTTAACGATGAAATTTCTGGGCTTCTCGAAGATCTACAAGGGGCCGAACTGGTCTGTTCGTGACATTAACACCATTCTCAATGCTGACAAGGATGGCAAACGGTTCGGCGGATGGCGGTGTATAAGTAACGATACAAGATAGTCGCGAGTGTTCCATTTCGCATCATAGCGATTTCAATAAACTTTTGACATAAATCAGACCAGAACATCCCCAGTTCCCGACAACCGGGGACTGACGCGAACCCGCGATAACCGAAGTAACTATCCTCAACAATCCCGAAGGTCAAGTTCTTCATTACCGGCCGTTCGGAGTCACGCATTCGGGAAGGGTTTCATCTCCCGCTATTGGTAAAAGCAATGGACGTCTTTGTCTTCCACAAAGTCGAACCGCCCTACAAGGCTCTATAAGCAGGCGGACGAGTCGTAAGGGGTAAAAGGTTTCCCGCATTTTCCCGACGACTCAAGTACTCAATCCCTAAGACCACTCAGCAACCACATCAGCAGACGAAGGCTTCTGGGCGCCTCAATCCCACCCTCGTCTACCCCCGCCTTGACCATCATGGGTGGAAATCAACCAAAGAAAACACAAGAGCAACCAAGCTGACTTTCCCGGAATGTACCCTCAGTAGGGCTGCCGCCTGGGTTTCGGTGGGGGTAACGAGTTGACAATACGTCGCTAATCACCACCAGGGATCTTCTCATCAGTGGGGAGGTCAAGGAGATGATGGAGGCATTTCTGTTGAGTATCGGTGGTCGAGAAACTCCTGAGAGGGAGTGTGATCCTCTGTCTGAGTGCAGATGAAGGTGGTCGACCCGTCTCCCACTTGCGTCTCTCCTTGGCCAGCGCTGAAGTGTCTACTTGATGCCTCACCTTCAACGTTTTATTGTTCAGCGTAGTTTCGTCGGGTTTTGTCCTTGTATCTCTGGGAAATAGCACCCCGGAGCTGGTAGATATATGTAACACAGGTGCGTTTTCGCGCGAGAAGAGTGTCCGCTTGGCCCGGGTTGATCAAGGACCAACAAGACAACCCTATCCGCGGCGCGACTCGTCGCCGAGAGCCTTGTACTACGACACCCAAAAAACTCAAAGAAGTCTATTGGGTCAACTTGAACGAAAGCTGCGAGTTGGGTGCCTCAGTGGTGCGGTCCGATGGGTGGGCCCGGGATTCTAGCAGTTTGTCCCTCAGTATGAAGGTCGTTTGACAATTCCATTCAGTTATACGTGTTTTTTGCGTGCTATGCAACAGTTGACCGCGCTGTCACCACATCAACGCCGAGCGGAGCGGAGGGTCTGACGCTGTGGGTCCACCCCCTTAGTCTCCTCTTTACGGCCAGTACACGCATGAATCGATTCCTCAACAAAAAGCGCAAGAAATCACCTAAACCTCCCCAACAACCGGGGATCTCTACCAACACCGGTGTTGGGCCTGGATTCCGCGCAGAGATGGACATCGGCCCAGAAGGTGTGCAGGGTTGTTCCTATCAGGATCTATTGATCGAGTTGATTCGACTACGATACTAGGCGAGAGGGACAGCAGGGATCCACGGATCGTATTTCAGGGCAGGAATGGTGGGGGTCAAGAGCTTCCCGCGCCGGGACCTTCAAGATCTGGTGTTATCGATGCTGCTGTTGGACGCGGAAATGATCCTACAAGTGAGTGTTCCTGATCCCTCTGATTTGGACCGATCTTTACGCGTATCCCCGTTCTTCTCCCCTCAGATGAGGACACTGGTAACGCTGGAGGGGGAGAATGTGAGTCGGCAGAGGCAGCGAGAGGTATGTATCTACCCAATTATTGCGTTGGCCTTTGTTTAACACAAACAAGTTGCGAAGAGAGTCCGGAGGGGCACAGTGCTTGGGGGTGCTGCCACTCCCGTCGATGCCGCAGAAGAGGCTATAGGTGGATTCGGCCCTCTCAAAACAGTTCTAGGGGCCATTTCCACCATTTATGCTAACTACCAAGTTCGTTTACGATCTCTTCTCAAAATTCTTTTTTGACGAACCAATCTGCAGGAAACTGCCGTCATCGGAAACAAGATTGAAATCCTCCTCTCACATCTGGCCGTATTGGAAGCACGTTTTGCAACACGTCCCGGTGACGTGGCAGAGCAGAGGCGCCGGAGCCAACTGATACGGTATGCCATTTTTCCTCTTGAAACTCGTCTCTGAGTTCCTTCCAGCAACCTTGAGGCCATCGAGGGACAATTGCGGTCGTTGCACGGGCGGCCATTGCTGCAGCGACCTGCTGATCACGCTCAAGACGACGAAGATGTGTTGAGACTTCTTGAGGATCTGCGAGAGGCCATCTCCGACTATCAGGTCTGTTCGCGGCGTTAACACCGCTCTCAACACTGACGAGGACTGCGGACGGTGCAACAGATGGCGATCTGTGAGCAACGATGCGAAATAATTGTGAGTGCCCTATTTCGCATCAAAGCAGTTGCAATAACCTTTCGACAGAACCCAGGTTAGAACACCTTCTGTTCTCGACGACGAGGGCCTGACACTCCGATAGCCGAAGCAACTGTCCTCAACAATTTCCGCTGTGCCCAGGATGCCGAGTACTGTCACGGGAGTCGTCGGGGTTGTCTGAAGGGAACCCGCGGAACCATTCTGGACGAGATCGAGCTCTGGATGAGGAACTTCGACAAGCCCCCCGTCTACTGGTTGAATGGATTGGCCGGAACAGGGAAGAGCACCATCGCCCAGACCATCGCAGAGAGAATTTTCGTAGACGGACAGCTCGGAGCCTCGTTCTTCTGTTCGCGGGACTTCGAGGACCGGAGCAACCTCCACTTCATATTCCCCACCCTCGCCGTCCAGCTCGCGCGGAGATACACCGAGTTCCGATCGATCTTTGTCCCGCTGGTCCAGTCGTATCCAGGAATTGCCTCCGAGTCGTTGTACAACCAGATGAACAAATTAATTGTCCAACCCCTCACTAGATCCGGGATCTCAACTGTCATTATCGTCGATGCTTTAGACGAATGCAAGGACGAGGAACCCGCTTCGGCGATCCTGTCCGTCCTCGGGCAGTTTGTATCTCAGATCCCCGAGGTCAAGTTCTTCCTCACCGGTCGCCCAGAGCCACGGATTCGGGAAGGCTTCCGTCTTCCGCTGCTGGCAAAGGCGACGGACATTCTTATCCTTCACGAAGTCAAGGCGGGCCTCGTTGACAACGACATTCGGCGATTCCTCAAACATAGCTTCCTGCAAATCGCAAATCGTCGGAGCGGACCGGGACTGGATGGTTGGCCGACGGAAGAGCAACTGGACCTCCTTTGCGAACGGGCGGGGAGGCTGTTTATCTATGCCGTGGCAACTGTCAAGTTCGTCGACAATCCGAGAGATAACCCTAGAAAGCGGCTGGATTTCCTCCTTCAGTCACCCGAGAGCAGCACTCACGAAGGGAAAGCGAAGCTCAAGACGAATACAACTCTCGACTCGCTCTATTTGGCGATTCTCCAGGAGGCCTTCGGTGACGATGACCCGCGGACCGACCCGATGATTCGTTCTATCCTTGGCGCAGTGATTCTCGCCACAAATCCCCTCTCTCCATCCACCATCGCCGCGTTCCTAAACTTCGATCCACAGGATGTCCCTCCCCTCCTTTCACCATTTCACTCGCTCCTCATTCTTCAACAGGACGCCAATCACCCCGTTCGGCCCTTCCATAAATCATTTCCAGACTTTCTCGTCGATCCAACCCGGTGCATCGAACCGAGATTTCGCGTCTCTCCTCCCGATCACCATTCAGAGCTTGTAATAGGCTGCCTCGAGCTAATGAACCGGAGGTTGAAGAAGAACATGTTCGAATTCCCAGATGGCCTTGCGAATGACGAGGCTGATGGCTTGCGGAAGAGGGCTGAAGGAAATATCGGCCAGGGTTTACGATACGCATGCGAATCGTGGCATAAGCACCTGGCTGATGCGAACGCAGTGTCACCCTACACGGTCAAAATCACCTCCACCTTACATCGGTTCCTGGAACAAAAGTTTCTATTTTGGCTGGAGGTGCTTAGTATCCTTGGGACCCTGAGGGGTGCAGTTGACGCATTAGAGGTGGCTAGAAAGTGGCTGGAGGTGCGTCGAGACTGTGCACTTGATGAATTTCCTGAATTTGCTTATACTGGATCTAGGCATCACCGGCCCCTGACCTCATCGACGTTGTCAATGATTACTTTCGATTTGTCATTGGATTTTTTGAGGCCATGGACACGTCCGCTGCACACATCTACCACTCAGCCCTTCCCCTATCCCCCAGGACGTCGATCGTGCGGAGGTTGTATGAGCCGTATGCTCACCCATTGATGAGGATTGTGCAAGGGGTCCCAATGTCATGGGATCCAGTTGTAGCGGCCATGAGATGTTCTCACGACATCTGGCTCGCCGTATGGTCACCATGCAGTAGGTTCATTGCGATCAAATGCTCCCCAGAGATACAAATATTGGATGCTGCAACTCTCAAACAAATCAGATCCCTCGAATCCCGGCCGGGCCCCGGGTACCCTCAATCGATCGTTTTCTCGCCTGAAAGTCGCTCGTTAGCACGACTCAGCGGCGACCTAGAAGCGTCTACCAGTTGGGACCTCCAGACGGGTGTTCCGGCGGGTATCATCTCCTCAGAGCAGTATGAGTGGGAGCGGCACCACGCGGAGGACTCTTCCTATGTTGAAGAGATGGAGGAAGTTACCCGAAGGGCTCTCTCGATCACTTATTCTGGATGTGGAACGATGTTTGGAATCTTGTTCGAGTATTACGACGACTGCAACAGCGTTGTAGCTGCCGTCATCACCACCTACAATGTTCTCTCCAGAGCATCTGTAGGTTCTTATCGGGTTGCAAGGCCAGTCGATGACATGATCTGGTCACACGGCGAGTGCATCCGATTCGCTGCTTTCGGGCTATGGTCCATCACCATATGGGAAGTTGGATTCGTCTCCGAACACCCAGCCACCAAAGTCGAGTCCATACCCACCCCAGACGACTTTGGTCACTTCTCGGAGTCCCTCTTCCTTCCCTCCCTCTCCCGCCTTGCCTTTGTCCTCAAAAATAGTATCGTCGTGTGGGATGCCCAACATTCAAAACCCCTCCTGAGTTACGTGGACATTGAGGAGCCCAGAGGGTTGGCCTTCTCCTCCGACGGAACCTTCTTCGCATGTGCAATTAACAGTTTCGAAATTTACCTCTGGAAGGACTCCCCCACCGGTTATGCCCTTCATCGAAAGCTCATGCCCAGCGCCATAGGTTCCACACCACTTCTCTCCCCAGATGGGCGATCGATTCTCGCGTTCAGTGGTCCGACCCTTCAGTTATGGCGTACATCAGACTCAATCATTCCCCTCTCAACCACTCCGACTCAAGCTTTGCAGAGCACCGAACCTTTTACCCTCGGATTTTCACCGGACGAATCGTCGGTAGCGGTTGCACGGTGGTTGGATAACACCGCCACAGTTCTCGACCTCAGGTCTGGTATCCCACGGTTGACGATCGATGCGGGCATGGAAATTTATGGTCTGAGGGCAGGTGGGAGCACTGTTGTTGTCGTTGGTGAGGGTAAAATTGTCACTTGGAATTTGCCTCAAAGGGATCATTCTCTCAATGCCACCGCGAACGTTAATGATAGCATTCGGTCAACGGTCTTCAATCGTTCGCCGTTTCGTGAGTCAACTCGACCACCTTCCGCCTCGATATCCCCAGACTTCAACTATCTCGTCATTGTGGAGTTGCATATGGATATGCCGTGGGTCCTGAACATCTACGACATGACCACCGGAAAGTACCTTTGTGGCACCACATCAAGACAGTTGGGCCGGTTGTTGATCACTGTTTCAGGCAGCTTCGGAGTGTCTGGGCTGCAGCTCACTCCAAACGGACACGAAGTCTGGTGTCGTAATGGATCCAGTCTCGAAGGATGGGCGATTGTAAAAGATAGCGAATCTGGCTTCCTCGAGATGGAGTCTCTAGGACTACTTCGGGACCAACCAGAAGTATTCCCCTGGACATCCTCTCATGGTTATGAGATCGTGAGCCATGAGTGGATACTCAATTCCAATGGGAAGCGGCTCTTCTGGTTGCCTCCTCACTGGCAGTCGTACAAAATGGATAGGATGTGGAGTGGGCGGTTTCTCGCGCTTTTGTATTCTGAACTCCCGGAGGCTGTCATTCTGGAAGTACTGGAGACGTGACCCGCAGCCTGTGTTTTCCTTCCTCTCTCTCTTTCCCTCCTCCCTGCTGTACCCTACGTCTCGCTCAAATTGTAGATGTCGGCATAGTGACTGTGTATTCTTCACGATCTCACTTGGTATGTATCATTCAGCTCATGTATTAGGGACGAAGACTCTCCATATATGCGCTGCATAGGTTCGGTCTGATTCCCGGCTGTCGTCCAATAACGGAGTGTAGCGGCGGGACGTCGCTACGACGATGGCATTCACCGTTGAAGGACCATAACTAAGGCCACAGCCCATATGGGATGTATGATTTTTGACAACCCTCGTCGTCTCACCTCGTATGAGTATTCACATTACTCATCAAACATGGTAAGTTACCAGCTGTGAAGTTCGATGCACGTAGCATTTGTTTGAGCATTCAGTTTGTCCGAGCCTGCGGGAAATAGCGTTCGTAACATATCTAACCTGGCATAGCTCATAGAGAACTATGTAAGACGAGGAGGTACGAAATACCAAGGCCTGAGGCCCAATTAAATGTCCAGGAAAAGTGTGGTGGTGTTCCGCTTCTAATTGCGACGACCACCACTGAAAAAAGCCCTTCGTGAAGTTGGGGTACCACCTCGTTGACCCTTAGATCTCCAACCGTTCATCGAGTCCTCCACCCACCTCGCTCTTGGAGTTTGAACCTGCATTCAGCCATGCAACTCCAGGCGCTACGAGGTCTGCAACATCGCACGCCCAATACGGAGCAGATCCGCGGAATTGGTGCTCACGGAGATAACAGGGGTTTGTGAGTCGAAGGAGAGGGAGATGGAAGACGGTGGCAACCTCGACTCGGGATTGCGTTAGGGATGACAAGTGTGGCGAAGTCAATGGCGGTGTATCGTCTATGCCAGGGGGCGATTCGTGGGACCTCTCATGCAGAAAAACGTTGATACGAGGTTACTTGACGGAAAGATGAACGCAACCCTCGGAACTCACCACGGAGGAGCAGACCAAGCCTTCCGAGTACCTCAATCCAGTCCTCGTCTATCCCCACCTCCTCCCTCGCTTCCCTCAGCACGGCGTGCCAGATCGATTCACCAGCCGGGTCGACCTTTCAACCACCTGGGAAACTTGACCATCGTGAGTGAGGGTCGGCCGGAGAAAACACAAGAGTAACCAACCTGAATTTCCCGGAAGGTACCCCTCAGCTTCCCCCTCACCTCAAACTGGGATTGCTGTTGACGTTGTAGAGTGGGACTAGGACTGTCGCGTGGGTTTTGGCGGAGCTAACGGAGTATCTCGTGGTGTACGCTGCCGACAACACGTCACTGATCGCCCTCAGGGGTCCTCTAATCAGTGGATGGATCGAGGAAATGATGGAGGCACTTCTGTTGGGTATGGGCAGTCGGGAAATTCTGAGAGGGAGTGTCATCGTTTGCCTGTGTGCGGACGAAGGTGATCGACCCATCTCCCGCTTGTGTCTCTCCTTGACCGGCGGAGTCCCTTTCTTCCTGCATTTTAAAGTCACGTTTGAAATTTGAGGCTTGACCTGGCCACCGAAGCGTCCACTCGATGCCCCGCCTTCGTCGTTCCATCACTCAACGTAGTTTCGTTAATTTCTTTCCTTACATTCTCGGAAATAGTACCTCGGTCCTCATGACTAGAAGACATGCAACACCACTTGTCACTACCCCGAGGCACGGCAGACGCGTTTGCGCGCGAGAAGACATCGGCCGGTATAGGCACAGGCAAGCGTCCACTTGGTCCAGGTTGAACGTTTGAACGTTCAAGCTAAGTGTTGTTGGCACAGTACGTCTTATCAAGAATCTCAGCCTCAGGCTGACCAGGGGCGGAATTGACATCGACCTTGAACGGTGTCCGGCCAGGGGAGTTCCCCGACACACGATAGACCAGTGGAAAGTGGATATTATCGGGATGAACTCCAGGCTCAAGTCTCTCAAGGTAGGAACCCGCATTTCTAGTGGTGGGCGTGCCAAAAAAACTCGCCTCAGTAACATCGCAGTCGTCCATGACCGGGATCTGTCGATTGAGGCGCGAAATACTAGCGATGGTTTACCCCTAAGACGATTGCCCACTGCGTGTTGCAAGGCAAGGAGCCGGACATCCTCGCGGAGATCGTTTTCGTCTTCAGGTTCACCCAGGACGAAACTGGCGCTCCGAAGGTTACATCCACAATGGGGTTGATGGACTCGTTGGCAATAGTGAAGTCTGCGGAGCGAGAGAGAAAAGGTGTAGGATTGTTTACAGTACACAACTATCGTTACCGCCATGCGTAATACGTGGTTTTTGCGTACCAGTGTGCCCGTGGCTATATGATCCCCCCTGTTCGCATTGGAGAGTGAGAGTTCAATCTGAGAATGGCTGATCGCCCGACGTCCGTTGAATATTCGCCCGCTCCGCTGCCAGACATCGGGCGTCTGGCGCGCGCCAGTTTCCCGAGTTGCCTGCCATGTCCACTCGCGTCCCCGCCCCTCTATATGCTTATTCTCACATCTGGTTATCGCCCAACCTATCCAGAGCCCGAAGAACCAACCTCCAAGAAACCCAGTGCCAACAGGAGCGCGAGGCTCGCGCTCCTGTTTCCTCCGGATCTCGCCTGGAACCGATTGTCCATTATCCATCTCCACCCTCATGGCCAGACGGTACAGCTGGACGCGGCAAAAGCCAGGGCTTGAAATCCTGCAAGTCTCGATTTGTGTATTCCTGGGTCTGATATCGGTTATTGGTGCCGGTCTTGCACAGATGTCGTCCTCGCGTGACGCTTTACTCGGTTCTCATCACGATGCCCCCCACCCCTGGCCCTGGCGGCGTGCCTATGGGCCCAATTATGGGTGAGATATGCTCGCAGTAACCATAACCCTGTATACCTCGTTCCAGAGCGCTTGGAAACCCATGTCGGTCCAGCTTGATATCGTCTGCAAGCTCAGGGAGGCGTTGGAAACCGGGAACCCGAATGTTGCGACTCCATTTGTGGCTATCGATTGTACGCGTCAGGCGTTGCCGGCACGGTACGTCTTATCGGGAGTCTCAGCTCCAAGCTGGGAGCGGAATTGGTACTGATTGTGAGCAGTGTCCGGCCAGGCTAGGGGATCCCCGACACACGAGAGACCAGCGGAAGGCGCGTGTTGTAACTCGCATTTTGAGTGGTTGATGTGCCCAAAAATCCCGTCTCGGTGACAGTACAGTCTGATATCCTCGACACTATAGATAACCCTGGCTCCATCATGCTTCATGTAAGTTGCACCGCCGGCCGTGGCTGAGATGTGTTTGAAGCGCGAAATGCTAGAGGTGACTTACCTCTAAGATGGTTACCCACTACGCGTTTCAGGACGGGAGAACCAGACATCCCTGTGGGGGTCGTGTTCATCTTCAAGTTCACCTAAGACGGCACCGGGGCTCCAGAGTTTGTATCCACGATGGAGTCTATGGACTCGTTGGCGATGGTGAAGGTTGGTGAGAGCCAGGCGGGAGGGAAAAAGACGTAGGATTGTTTACGGTGCTAGTAGCCAAACCTTGTAGCCGTCCATAATGTATGGTTTGTGTGTACCACGGTGTGATCTCTTGCCCTTTCTTTGCCCTTTAGGCAATCCGTGCGCGTGAGAGTTCAGTCTGAGAATGACTGGCGGCCCGACATCCGTTATGGGTTAGATTTCACTGCGATTATGAAGACTGTTCGATTTTCTTTCCCATGGCCCACCCCGCCGCCGCACCCGG
>Ga0307517_10005532_pt1 | contig 18988 bp, 8 predicted proteins | sample 23_EM_MG_FD_194515 | JGI IMG/M metagenome (GOLD analysis project Ga0307517, IMG submission 194515) | Populus trichocarpa ectomycorrhiza microbial communities from riparian zone in the Pacific Northwest, United States - 23_EM | ecosystem: Host-associated > Plants > Roots > Unclassified | place... | reverse complement strand
GGATATCAGCTAGTTGACTTGCAGATTTAACAAATGGAAAACATATAATTTTTTGATCTAGCTTCTCTTTGATAAAATGACGATCTACTTCAACATGTTTAGTTCGATCATGCTGAACAGGATTGTGTGCAATCTGAATTGCCGCTTTATTATCACAGTACAGGTTGATAGGATCCGTATACTTGATCTCTAAATCCTTCAGAATACTCTTGATCCATAACAACTCACATATTCCCTGAGCCATTCCTCGAAATTCTGCTTCTGCACTAGATCGTGCTACAACTTTCTGTTTTTTACTTCTCCAAGTAATCAAATTCCCTTCCACAAAGGTCAGATATCCAGACGTAGACCTCCTTGTTGTTTGATCTCCTGCCCAATCTGCATCAGTATAGCCTTCTATATTTGAGATATCATTTTTTGAGTATAATAAACCTTTGCCAGGCGCACCTTTAAGATATCTCAAGATCCTGTAGACAGCATCCATATGCTCCTCACTTGGTGCATGCATAAATTGGCTCACAACACTTACAGCATATGTTATATCAGGTCTAGTATGGGTTAGGTAAATCAACTTACCCACAAGTCTTTGATACCGACCCATATCTGTAGGGACTTGATCTGGAAAGATCCCAAGTCGATGGTTCACTTGTATTGGTGTTTCAACAGGTTTGCAAGCTAGCATCCCAGTCTCGCTTAGAAGGTCCAATACGTATTTATGCTGTGAAAGAGAAATTCCTTGTTTGGACCTTGCTACTTCAATGCCAAGAAAATACTTCAATTGTCCCAAATCTTTCATTTCAAATTCTGCAGACAAGTACTCTCGTAGTGTCTTCATTTCTTCAGGATCATCACCTGTCAAAATCATGTCATCTACATACACAATCAATGTCGTTACCCTACCATCTTTATGTTTAACAAATAGTGTATGATCTGCATTGCTCTGTTGATAACCGGCTGCTTTCATTGCCAAAGTAAACCTCCCAAACCAAGCTCGAGGAGATTGCTTCAAACCATACAAAGATCTCTTTAGTTTGCACACTTTGTCTTCGTGTTTGGAACTTTGATTTATTCCAGGTGGAAGTTCCATGTACACCTCTTCTTCTAAATCACCATTCAAGAAAGCATTTTTTACGTCGAATTGTTGTAGGGGCCAATCTCGATTTGCAGCAATGGATATGAGTATACGGATGGTGTTAAACTTGGCTACTGGTGCAAAGGTCTCCTGATAATCAATACCATATTTCTGGGCATACCCCTTGGCCACGAGTCTCGCCTTATATCTGTCAATGCTTCCATCTGCTTTAAGTTTAACAGTGTATACCCATCTACACCCAATCGCCTTCTTTCCTTCTGGTAACACAATGAGTTCCCAAGTGGAGTTCTTTTGCAAGGCTTCCATCTCTTCATTCATAGCCTTTTTCCATCTTGGATATGCCAATGCATCCTGCACATTACTAGGAATAGATACTTTGGATAATTGATTAATGGTTAGTGCATAAGATTCCGAAAGTCTATGAGAAGAGACATAGTTATTGATAGGATATTTAACATTGGTTTTAATGTCCGGTTCATATTGTTTCTTGGAAACACCTTTATTAGATCTCTGTGAATACCTGGGAGTGGGTTGAGATGTATTTTCAGTGGTGGAATTATCCAGGATATTCTGTGCAGAGGACTCTGTGGTTGATGGTGCGGGCAGGTCAATCATCGTAGTGTCTTCCTCATCAAGGCTCACAGCTTCTATGCCAACAGCACCCAATTCAATCATCTCAGTGTTTTCCCCGTTATGGTTTACAGCTTCTATATCACCAGCATAATTCCTACAAAGGTCATTGTTCAATGCTAAGATCATCTCATTTGGGATAGTTTGAGTATCAGTGAGCGGTATAGCATTGTGCTTGTTGCTATTCATCCTTTTTTCAAATGTCTCCAGTTCCATAAAAACACCATTACCCTCACTGTTATCAAACATAGTTCTGCAAAGCTCATCCTCTGCATACACATTCTCCCCCTGAAGAGGAGAGCCTAAGCCGACTGCTAAATAATAAGGAGTTGTTTCTCGGAAGGAAACATCAAGAGAGACATGTAGCTTACGTGTTTGTGGACAATAACACCTGTATCCTTTCTGAAAATCAGAGTAACCGATGAATACACAATGTTGGGCACAAGGGTCAAGTTTGTTACGTAAGACTTTGGGTATGTGAACATACACGGTGCAACCAAAGGTTCTGGGTTCTAAGTTCGGGTGATGGGGTGTGTCAAAGAAGCTTTGTAGTTTCTGGTGTGGGGTCTGGAAGTTAATCACTCTGGAAGGCACTCTATTGATGATGTAGATAGCAGACTTAACAGCCTCTCCCCAATAGAAGCGAGGCATATGCATTCCAAAAAGAGATGCACGTACCACCTCCATGATCTGCCTATTTTTCCTCTCTGCAAGGCCATTTTGTTGGGGTGTGTAGGTGCAAGAAGTATGGTGTCGGATACCATTGTGTCGAAGAAAAACACCAAGTGAGTTCTCAAGAAATTCCATGGCATTATCGGATTGCCATACTTTAATCTGTTTCTGAAATTGATTGTTCACCATGCTGTAAAATTCCCGAAAAGCAGTGCTTGCATCACTTTTCTTATGAAGTAAGGATACCCACGTCATACGAGTGCATTCATCAATAAAGGTAATAAAATAACGAGCTTTAGACAAAGACGAGATTGGTGCAGGTCCCCAAATATCAGAGTGAATAACCATAAAGGGCTCAGAGCTTTTATTCAAAGAGGGGAAATAAGGTTTACGATGGCTCTTTGCCAATTCACAAATGTCACACTGAAAATCCAAAATATTCAATTCTGTAAACAAACTGGGTTTCAACTTCTTAAGATAACTAAATGAAAGATGTCCTAGCCTCTTATGCCAAAGCCACACCTCAGACAATCTCCTATCCCTTTTCGTCACAGAACATGCCTTGTTGTTCTGCCATTTGCAAATTTTTGTCAATTCCAAGTAGTAGAGATTGCCCCGTTTAACACCACAACCAAGAGTCTTCCGCGTCAGAATATCCTGAAAAACACAAAAAAAGGGCCAAAAAGTAACGGTGCAATTTAGTGCTGAAGTGATTTGGCTGACAGATAACAAATTACATTCAAGACTAGGAACAACCAATACTGTATCAAGAGTTATGGTAGGAGTTAAAGCAATGGAGCCCTTCCCTGTAATAGGGGAGATACCACCATTGGCAGTAGAGATGACCTGTTGGGATGATGGATGAAGATTTTGTAGTTTATTACAGTCTCTAATCATATGGTCGGATGCACCAGTATCAATAATCCAAGTATTATCCATAGTAATAGCAGAAAGAACATTAGCCTTACCAATACTACCTGGCTGAGTTACATTTGCAGTAGGCATCAAAGTCTCCTCCTGAACTGGAAGGCTTTCACCTGATATAGCCAGTGCAGCTTTCCCAGTAATGTTCTTCCGTGGTTTCTTTGAAAAATCCCACCATTCGGGATATCCAATAAGTTCATAGCAACGCAGCTTGGAATGGCCAGATTCACCACAGTGAGTGCAAACATAATTATTTTGCTTTCCTGAACCTTGACTATTTTTCCCTTTGGAAGAATTATATCCTGTCCCTCGTTGGTTTCTATTTGCTATCATGACTGTATTTTCAGAGATCAGCCGAGGAACTCCCATAATTTGTCGCTGTTGTGATTCTCTTCTAACACATGCATAGGCTGCTTCCAGGTCCATTTTTGGTTCCTTTCGAAGAATTTCACCGCGGATTTGATCAAACTCAGAATCAAGACCGCTTAAAAAAATATGAACTCGTAATCTCATCATTGCTGCATGGAGTTGCACAATCCCTTCAACAGATTCTTCGTGGGATGTGCTGCGATGATCAATTTCCTGGAATATTGCAACAAGTTCATTATAATATGTGGACAAAGGCCTACCATTCTGAGTGGTTGAAAAAGATTGTTGATTCAGTTCGAACAATCGTGTCTCATCAGATCCATCGTAGAAGGTCTTTGACACTGCCTCCCATATTTCTCTTGCTGTAATAAGACGAATAAATCTCTGCATCAGGTGGGGGCTCATGGATTCAATGAGCCAGCTCTTAACTTTATGATTTTCAGTAATCCATGTAGCATAGTTCGGATCGTTGGGTGCTGGTTTCGCCACTGCTCCAGTTAGATACCCAACTTTGTTACGGGCTCCAATACGCATCTCCATCAACTGTGACCATAACGTATAATTTGTTTCATTGAGAATAATGCTGACAGGAAAACCAGAGGTGTCCTGCTGAATGATAATTGGGTTTGGCAGAGGGTTGTGTGAAGTGGCTTGAACAATAGGATTTCGTTCTTGTTCTGCCATTGTGATTTCGTTTGCAAGTTGAAGTCCCTAAAAATAAAGGGTTTGAAGGAGAATGTAGGGAAGAAACAGAAAAAAAAATTGTTTTTCAGACTTGCTCTGATACCATGTTGAATATAGTAGACATACAAACAAAGCTTTTGATTCTGTAAAATACTTCACTGCATTGATTTGTATTCATCTTTACAGAAGAATATATATACAAGTAGGTAAGTTAACCTAGTCTGCCTAGACTCCTATTCTTGGTATGATAATAATCTGTTACAAGAAAACAAAAAAATTTCCCTACAATTCCGTAATCTACACATATCTCGCCAGCTAATACACAAATCTTGCCAGCTAACACATTTGTTAATTTTGTCTGCACAGTCATGTGTTTTCACCGTGAAAACCTAGAAGATGAGTGGTGATTGAAGCCTGATTTGTTAATGTTCTTTATATTCGAACAAGCACAATTCTTTATTTTTTCTTTTTTATCTCATGTAAATGGAAACATATATATAATATATGGAGGTGGAAGAAATGGTCTCTATGTAATTTATCCCAAAATCAAGGTTGTTTATTTGTTCAATGAACGTACGCATAAACTGGCTATATAATAATAATAATAATAATTTCATCCTGACATATATTTAAAAAAGACGCCACCATATTTATACCACGTATCATGTCGAGATTTTACCGTATTTGGTCACTTCAGCTCCATCATCAGCTGTTTCATGAGAATTCTAAAAAACATTATGCTTAAATCATACAAAAACTTTCTGATGAAGCTCGTCGATTATGGGGGGCCCATGTAGGAGACAGTTCTGATCAAATAGTTCATAGTGATGAAATTAGCACCTGTTTGCAAGCGTCCCAAAGATGAAATACTTTTCGAGTCCCTTGGTTTTTAGTGATTTCTCGGAGTATTAAGCATGTTGATGTGCTTCGTTAACAATATGCATGGACCTAAACTGCGAGTATATGCTGTAACGAATTTATCATATAGTGAAATAGCTAAATCCTCGTAGGACATGGCAAACAAGGCTACAGCATTTACCGAAGTCCCAATTCACTAGTACTGGTAAATTTCTACGCATTCAGGAGAATTCATCTACATGATCTTCTTCCTTTATTTTACCCTTTCGTTCACACTGATCGATAGGTTAAATGTTCAGAAAATGCACAAGCATATAATCTTCCCTTTTTCTCATATATATTCTCTAGGTATTTGGCATGGTATGCGTAGCCGAAAAGGCTACATTTCAGTCATTGCAAATACCTCGATATTGAACAAACAAAAAAAAAGAACCACCACAACAAGAAGAAATTCTGCCCTAGCTCCAAAGTTTGTTCCATATGAAGTTGAAACCCTGGAGTGTTATTGGTTTTCCATATATATATATATATATATATATAATACACGAGCACTTCCTTTTCTTCAGCTACCCAGATATGATTTTTTTCATTGTTGATCTGAATGTCCCTGCTTACTCCAGTACTGATCTAATTGCTCCCACTCCCAGATAGGTTCATTATCAATAGCCATGTCGCTGATTTCTCCAGTTTGGAAGGGCTGGCCGTGGTGTCCTGAGGTTGAACTATCGTGTGAGCATGTTATCTCCCCCGCTGAAGGGCTTTGATGAAATGCTGTGGCCCCATCATCTGGGGCTGTTTGAGCTCTCATCTGAACCATATTCTCCACTCCTAATGGCCGTCTATCAAATGCTCGCACGAAGTTGGACTTCTTATACACACGACACAAGCTGAATTCTTCTCTTAGCTGCAAAATATAACCAGGAGATTGCGTGAAGTAGGTAGAGTTTTGCATAGTCAAAACATTATGACCTTGAATCCATTAAAAAAAGTAGAAGAAGCATTATGACCATAATATATGCAGTATCCTACCTGGTAAGAAAGAAATGGGTCTTAAATTTATGGCAGAACATAGAACATAACATTATATGCTAACTTTTTCCCCTCATAAGATCTTTTACTTTTCCGTGCTAATAGAAAATTGCGAATTTTAGAATCAAAGAAATATTCTCATTTTGATTTAAGATCATGTACATTAACATCATATTCTGTTTGAAAACCACTCAATAGGGTTAGATTAAATTTCAAGAATGGTTTTATATTATACTTCATCAATTGGACTGAGACTATATAACTACTAAAATCAAAAGCTAAATTATTAGGTGAAATCTTCATAATGATTTACTATAACATTGACCGATAACATACTAAAATTAAGATTAATTAGTCATAAAAAGACGTAAAGCCATCGTAATATGTATACAGTATAGTGGCATATAGTTTGCACCTTTGGATATGCACCACTTGAAGAGGATGCTTCTTCTTCTTTTATAGCTTTATATTCATTCATTTTCCAGTCAGTTTTTTGTCCATTTGGAGCCCTTCCATTATAGAACACCATGGTTCTTTTCTCGCCAATACAACGATTACTTTTGGAAGAGTATACAGAACCTGGAGAGCCAGTAGCTTTCCAATACCCAGTAGCCGTGAGTCGCTTTGGCCTCCCTCCATGGGCTTCGCTTTTTTGCCTTGGAATGAAGAAAAAACATTCTTCAGGGTCTCCATGGCACAAATCACCTGAAAATTCTGAATAATCAAAGTACTTGGATGAGAAAGAGAGCTTGATATACTTTCAGATTTCTTTTTATGAAATTAATTCCATGCTTATATGCAGGAGGTTACGATGGTAATTTTTTACTTTCTTTTATACTAAGCTAAGTACAATATATGTTCTCTCCATCTTCAATATACTTCATTATTTACAATAACTAAACACAGAGAGAGGTGGAAATGGATTAGGAACAATGAAAATTACTAATAAGGTGAGAAATTAAGAACATTAAAAGATCTTTACGTGGAAGCTCCCATGGATTGAACCCATATATATCAAGGACCGGTATAAGACGGTCCATTACCCGTAGCAGGTCCTCTCTCCTTGCTTCAAGCTTGTTACGCAGATAAAATGAGACCAGTTCTTCTTCTGTTGGGTAAAAACGAAACCCTGGCATATCCATCAGACAACTAACAATAACTTTCTTCCTTTGTTTTTTATGAAATAAAAGTTAGGTAGGGGCCGGAATCACTTCTAACGTTCATAACACTAAATATATAGAGAGAGGAGCGAAATGCACCCATGGCTGCTTGGAATCTTCCATGCAATTGTTCCAAGGAAAACTTTCTTTGTTGCCCCGCACGAAGGAGCGACCCGGACCCATAATTTTTTCAAGAGATTGGAAATTCATAGACTTTCAACTATAATATGTTTTACCAATTATTTAGTTGTGCTAATGATATTTCTAAATACAAATAAAAAAATAAGAGTCATGTGATAAATTCAAATTTAGTGGGGTTAAAAACCCTTGAATACATAAAAACCCTTAGGTGTATAACAATCTTCTGAGGACCTACCATATTTTCATCAATATTAATGTTGTGTAAGAGATATTGTATAAAAGTTTTTTAAAGACCTATCTTATTTTCATCACATAAATATATATATCTGTGATATTTTTCCTCATTAATGCTATCAAGATAAAATATCATAACTCCACCTCTTAAAAAAAACACAAGACTCATGGGCTATAAATACCCCATGAATTTTTTAAGCTCCAAATTCATAATCTCTATTCTTTACTATATGTTTATTTGTAAAGTCTCTCTAAAATATTAGTTTTCTAAGTATAGGCTCACCCTCCTTGGGTTCCCCTCCATACCTTGGTAATTTTCTAAGTATGGGCATCGATAGGGATTCGATCCTCCCAGCCTCTTAGAATATTTTCTAAGTATAGACTCACCATCTTTGGGTTCTCCTTCATCCCTTAGAAAAATTTCTAAGTATGAACATCGACATGGATTCGTCCCCTCCGCCTTTTGAAAATTTTCTAAGTAATAGCATCAATAGGGATTCATTCCCTCTATCCTTTTATAATATTTTCTAAGTATAGGCTTATCCTCTTTGGGTTCCCCTCCGCACCTTTAGAAAATTTTCTAAGTATGGACATTGGCAGGGATTTGATACCCTCAACCTCTTAAAGATATTTCTAAGTATAAGCTCACTGTCCTCGGGTTCCCCTCAGCCTTTTAGAAATTGTTCTAAGTATAGGCTCACCCTTCTTTAATTCCCTTAACCACTTAGAAACTTTTTCTAAGTATGGACTCCTTCGTGGGTTTCCCCTAGCCTATTAGAAGAAGTTTCTCAGTATGAGTTCCTTCATGGTTCTTCTTTACAAGTTTAGAAATTCTTTTTCAACTATGGTGTATACCCTTACACACGAGTTATCTGATATATTACTCGGGGTTTCCACCCCTCTTATCATACAAAAAAATTCAACAAACTCGTTGTACTAGGTACTTTTACAAAGTCTTTGCATATAAATATCACAAAGACTTAAGGAGCTACTAATAAACCCAAATTTAACAGGTTTAAAAAACCTTTGAACGCCTAAAAACTCATGGTCTCAAGCAACGTGCCCAGGTTCAGCCCCAATAGGGTCAACCTTGTTAAAGATCCCAGCCTCAATGGGTTTAGCCTGGGAATGAGCCCAACTCCCATAGGCTCAGCCTTGAGGAAGAGCCTAGCCTGCATAAGCTTAGCCTTAAAGGAAAAGTCCAGCCTCTATGGGTTCCTCTTTCAGGAAGAGCCTAGTGCTATGGACTCAGTCTAGAGAAAAAGCCCAATGTCATGAGCTCAGTCTAGGAGAAAAGCTCAACCTTTATGAGCTCACCTGCATTTTGGATCCTACCCTCCCTACACCCTTAGGTGTATAAAAGTCTTCTAAAAGCTTACCTTGCTAGAGCCAATAAATTAACCGTTTTCCAACATATAAGTCTTGTTCTCAAGTTACTTGGATTTTTCAGGATATCTTCACCATGGTAATACATATATAGTTATTCATGGATCTTATTTTCATATAACATGTTAGTAGAGTCTTTAAAATAATCAACTAGAGATTGTGGTGTTCAAATTACTTAACGATCTAAAAGAATAAATTAAGAGTGTTAAAAAATTAACAGACTTCGACATAAGAAAAAATAATAAATTTGAAATTGAATAAATACACTCAAGTGAATTTTTATAGATTTAAAATTTATATCGGGCCTATCATTGTATTATGTGAGTTTTATTAACACATGATAACTTGGTCAATAAGATTTTTGTACCATATTAAAAAGAAATAAAAAACCATTCTATCTAAAATATTAAACTAGTTTTCATACCAATAAATAAAACGCTTACATAAATAAAAAGATGAGATCTCAGGTTCATATTTATCCGTTTATTGTAAAAATAATTAATATTCTAAATGTAAATATTGCAGGAATACATACCTTTTAATTAATTAAGTGTTTAGATGATTATCTAAGTAAGAATTTGGACAATAAAAATAGTCTTCTAATCTATAATAATATTTTAGATCTTATACGTGGATGGATCACACAATATTTTATATAATATTTTTATGGTTAGATTTGTTAAAAAGATTGTTTGAAATCATGGTTCATGGACACGCTTTGATGTAAAATTAAAAGTGAGTTTTACTCACCTTTATGGTTAAAAGTTTCTTGGAAATAATTCTCCAACAAAAAGTTCTTTAACACATAACATTATCATGATTAAAAATATTATAAATGAATGAAAAATTAATCTCAAAGAACCCATGGTTTATTTGTTTTTGTGAGAATTAAAACCTTCTATCCCATATAGAAAAATATATGAGATTGTCTTGTTGTTTATATTGTAAAAAGTTGAAGAGTCATAAATAAGTCTAAGCAAAATAGTTTATGTCTAACTCATAGGCGTGTGCTTGACTTGGCTCGGGCTTAGGCACAAGTATGGGCTTCATGCCTTAGGCTCTGGGTCCTCAAACTGAAGTCCCGAGGACTCAGTTTGGTTTTTTTTCAATGAATTTTAAACTTGAATTTGAATTTATTATAAAATTATTCTTTAGCCTGTGAAGAATTTTTTTTCAGCCAATTTTTATATATCCATCCTATGAATGAAAAGAGTTTGAACGATCTTCTTCCTCTTCTTATTTAACCTAAATAATATTTTATATGTAAAACATCATAGTATAAAGCTAAAATTTTATCAAGTTAATTTTTGTTTTATAGAGGATAATTCAAGCAAAATGACATGAATTAAATATGGTAAATACCATTATTAATTATGCACCAGTTTTGGATTCAAAATCCACTTAAAAAAAGGATGAAGAAAGAGTGATTTACATAGATTTTTAGATTCTTTTTTCACTTCAATTTTCATATTATCTTCCACTATTTTAATCTCTACTCTTTTTTGATGTTTTCTCCCACTTTAGAGCTTGATTTCTATTACTCTAGAGAGATATTGAGATGTATTTCCTTTTGTTTATGAACCTTGTTTGGAAATGCATCAAAATAAAAAGGAATTGTTTGAATCTTGTGAGGTTAATTACATACATCTTGATTGCATCAAGTGAAGAGTAATAAAACCTTAAGGACAAATAACTGATCATTGATAACGACAAACTATTATCAAATTCTAGTTATAGGATCTTCAACAAGTAAGTATATTATACTAGTTTTACTTTAATTATAATATTTGCTTTGTCTATGATAATATACATGCTAGGATCCTTTATGTTTAAAGTGTAGTTATACATATTCAATTATTTGCTCAATATGCATGTTAGGTTTTGTTTTAATCTCTTTTACTAGATTAAATTGATTACATAAAATTTCATGTTTATCTAAACTAAATTATAGACCAATGTTAGTTATTTGTTTAGTTTATTGAACTTTGCAAACTAGTAGTAATTTTTTTTTAATTTAGTTTAATATGTTCATGCAATCTTTTTAAATAGGTTTATATGCATGTTGATTTGATACCATATTGAATTAAATCTATTAAAACATGATGAGTATAAATTTGCATAGTTACAAACTTGTATTTGTTTAATTGTTTAGTTTAATTTTATGGTTAATTTGTATTTTATTTTTTTTATTGTCATACTTGTATTCAACAAGCCAAAATCTTTATTTATATATTTTTTATTGCTTAAATAGATATTATCATATGTTTTATTCAAAACTTTGCTGCTTCAGCAAGCACTACTTCAATATAGAGGATTCCACCATCTTCTCTAGAGCATGGTGAGAAATCTAAAAAGTTTAAAGTTTTGAACTTCAATAGATGGTGGCCAAAGATACTATTCTATTTTATCACCTCAACTTGACAAAGTTCTTGACTAAGACAAAAATCAAAGTTGTTAGATGGTGATTTAGATCCCACCACTATGGCAACTGTGGGAATCATAACGATTTTGTGTGCAATAATTGGACAACAAGCTCTATGTTATGTATAGTATAAACAATAATGGAAACCTATAATGAAAAGTTTTGGATAAAAAATACAAGTCTGAAAATGCTATTATGAAAAAGTTCAAAGTCTAAAAATTTATAGATTTCAAGATTATCGACTTAATGATCGCTATAAGCCAAGTTCAAGAGTTTCATATAATCTTATTAAAACCTTTTAAGTAGCTAAAATTATTGAAAAATAATTTTCATTTCGAAATACTTCAAGAACTACCTTAAGTATAAGCAGAAGGAAATAAGAGTTGAAGACCTCATTTTAAAATTAAGGATGAAACATGATAGTAAGTTGTTTGAAAAAAGAGTTAACTCTTCTAGTATGGACCCCAAGACAAATATTATTGAACAAGTAGTGAAGTCTCATAATAAAAATTAAAAGAAAAGCTTTCGATAAAAGGAAAATGATTTGTTAAGAAGTTCAATAGTAAATGCTTTATTTATAACAAGACTAAACATTTGACCAAAGATTTTAGAAATAGAGCTCAACAAGGGAACCCTAAAAAAGTAAGGAATACTCAAGCCAATATCATTGAAGTTGATCACCTCACTAATAAAATTTTGATAATGAATTTATTTGTTGTTGTTTTTGTAAGTGAAACTAATTAACAATCATGAGGAGTGATGAGTTGATATTAGTGTGACAAGACGTGTATGCGTCAAGAAAATGTAAACTATAAGTGAGAAAAAGTATTAATTACTTTTATGTGAGGTTTGTGTAGAATCAAAATTCACAAAACCTTCTTTTCAAATAATTTTTTTACAAAAGAAGTAAACCTATAGATTTAATTCATTTGGATATTGGTGATTTAAAACTTGTGCAAACAATAAGTGAGAAAAAGTATTAATTACTTTTATAAATGATTGCAGAAGGTATTGTTATACCTATTTACTTAGAAGCAAAGATGAGATTCTTGAAATGTTTAAACATTATAAAAATAAATTTGAAAATCCACTTACTAAGAAAATAAAGGTAAGAAGAAGTGATGGAGGTGGAGAATACTAAACATTTTTTTGGAGAATTATGTTCCCAAAATGGTAGTATCCCTTAAACCACTACTCTTTATTCACCTCAATAAAATAATATTTTAGAACGTAAAAACCAAACACTATAAAATAATGAATTTCATATTGATAAGTTTATGAGCACTTCAGAACTTGTGGAGGGAGGCAATTCTGACTGCCAATTATATACTTAGCAAAGTAATCCATAAAAAGTTAAAAAAGATACCATATGAATAATGAAAAGTTAAAACAACTTACGAATATCTCATATTATGGGGTTGTCTTGTGAAAGTGACAATACTTGAACCCAAAAAGGTCAATATATGACCAAATATCGTGGATTGTATTTTCATCAGATATGCTTACAATAATAATGCATATCAAGTTTTTTTATACATATATCAAGGATTGAGGATATTTATCTTAATACTATAATAGAATAAACGAATGCTACATTATTTAAACATGTGTTTCCATTTAAGAATGAACAAGAAAATCATTCACTTAAAAGAACAATTGAAGTTAGCTTATATAGTCATCATCAATGAAATATGATGAAGTTGAACCTCAAAAAAGTAAAAGGGAAAAAATAACCAAAATATTAGGTCCTGATTTTCTAACATACTTATTAGAAAATGAACCTCAGACTAACTCTAAGATAATGTCATATCTCGAAGTTTCTTATTAGAAATAAGTAGTCATTAAATTTAATTAAATTCATTATGAATAATCGTACATGAGAACTAGTAGATCTTCCATATGAAAGTAAACCATTAGAAAAATAAGTTGATCTTTAAAAGAAAAATAAAAGCTAATAAAACTATTGATAAATACAAAGCAATACTTGTTATTAGAGATTTTAAACAACAAGATAATATGGATTATTTTGACACATATTTACCCGTGTCGAGAATAATTATCATTTGAATGTTATTAGCTATTGTAGCTATTAATAGGCTTGAAATGCATTGAATGAGTATATAAACAACTTTTTTAAATAGTGATCTTGATGAAGAGGTTTACATAAAACAACCCAAGAGCTTTGTTATTAATGGACAAGAAAAAGAATGTTTGTAAACTTGTCAAATCATTATATGGTTTGAAAGAAAAAAACTAAACAATGGCATAAAAAATTAACATGGATATATTTCCAAATAAATTTAAAATCAACAAAGTTGAAAAATATATTTATATGAAAAACACAGATATAGGTTATATTATTGTATATCCCTATATTGATGAAATGCTAATTTTAGGCAATAATGATCATATGATCAAGTATATTAAGAAAATGTTAACCAATAAGTTTTACATGAAATACTTGGGTGTTATAGATATCATTCAAGAAATAAAAATTATTAGGATATTTGATAGATAAGTATTATCTTAATCTCGTTATGTTGAGAAGATTCTCAAAAATTTCCTAAATGTGACAATAACACTGTTAAAAAACTAATGGACATAAGTATACATCTTTCCAAAAATAAATATAAGGGAATAAACAATTAGAATATTCTTGAATAATTAGAAGCTTGGAATATGTTATGAACTGCATAAGTCCAAATATTACATACTCAGTTAGCAAATTGAATAGATTTACTAGTGTTCCGAGTATGAATTATTAAAAGGAAATAAATAAGGCACTCAAATATATGAGGCACACCTTAGATTATGATTTACACTATACCAGTTACTCGACAATACTAAAAGGGTATTGTGATGCCAATTGAATATATGATGTTAAGGACTTGAAATCCACTAGTGGATATGTCTTCTCCTTTAGTGAAGTAGTTATGACATGGAAAAGGTATAGCCAAACATGTATTGCAAGATTCATGATGGAATTAGAGTTTATTACTCTTGATAAAGTTAGAGATGAAGCCAAGTGGCTTTATAATTTCTTAATGATATTTCATATTGGTTAGAACTAGCAATAATGATTTATGTTCATTGTGATAGTCGAATCAGTAATTAAAATGACACAAAGTAATATATATAGTGATATGTCTAGGCATATACTTCTTAGATATAATACCATTAAACACTTTCTCTTGAATGATATTATTTTCATTTATTATGCAAAGTCAAAGAAAAATATTATGAGTCCTCTGACTAAAGGCCTATCGAGAGAACTTGTATATAATTCATTGAGAAGAATGGGCTTGAAGCCCTTAAAGATGAAAAGGTGTAATGATGGTAATCATACCTAGTTGAATGGAGATCTTAAGATCTAGGTTTAAATGGAGAACTAAGTCATATAATATTCTCAATTGCACTCATAAATTATTATTTCCGACTTCTTTTTTTTATGAAAAAAGATGTTAGTTGTAGTTTGATAAATGGTGAGTTGTATTATTAATGATTTTCATGTCTATATATACAAAGTGGAGTATATCATAATATTTTGAATGAAAGATCACCCACATAAGTGAGAAATGTGGTTGTTTATTTAAAAATTTATATATATAAAAAGGATTGAATTCTTGAATGCAATTATAAAATTAGGAGTTGTTCCGGGCCAAAATAAACATAATTGTGAGAATTAAAGACAATCTCTAGGTAGAGAACTATACAAGTACTATTATTTTGATTTACATAAAATAATAAATAGTTAAAGACATCATGTTCACTATTTAGCTTAGTAAAGTCAATAGTATTTCACTAAGAAAGGTTCAAAGCCAAAAATTATTTATCTTGATGTAATGATCCATTAAATCATTCTCTCTATAAATCTTCAAATCTTTAACACTTGTCAGACAATTTCAATTAATGTAGGATATTGTTAGAAATTTTGTTTTAAACTATGGTTATTGGACGCATTTCATATCAAATTAAAAATGAGTTCCACTCATTTTTAAAGTTAAAAGTTTGTTGGAAACTATTCTTCAATGAAAGCTCTTTAACATAGAACATTAACATAATTAAAATAAATTATGGATGAATAAACAATTAATGTTAAAGAACCCATGATTGGTGTTTTTTTTTTTTTGTAAAATTCAAAACCCTTTATCCCACATAGAAAAAAATACAATATTATCTCGTAATTTATATAATGGGGTTTTAAAGAGTTATAAATGACCCTAAACAAAGTAGTTTGGGTTTAACTCCTACATGAATGCTTGACTCGACTCAAACATGAGCTTAGGCCTTGGGCTCGAAGTCCCTAGGACTTGTTCTTTGCTAGGCTCAGGTTTGGATTTGTGTTTTGCTAATATATTTTTTACTTGGATTTGAACTTATTATAAAATAGTTTTTTGGTCCGTAAAGAGTTATTTTTGGCAACCCAATTATAAATATCCATCCCACAAAAAAAAAAAGAGTATGGACATTCTACTTATTTAACCTGAACAATTTTTTATACATAAAATGTCAGAATTTAAAGCTAAAAAACTGTTAGGTTAATTTTTCTCTTAAGATGGATAACTAAAGAAAAATAGAGAGAATTAATTGTTGTAATTCTAGTAATTACAAGAATTATTTCTGCATCAGTTTAGTTTTCAAAATTTATTATAAAAAGGAGCCGGAGAAATAGTGTTTTCTATAGATTTTAGGACTTTTCTTCACCTCAATTTTTAGATTATCTTCTTTTGTTTTAAGCTTTGTTTCTTTCTAAGTTTTTATTCCATTCTAGAGCTTAGGTTTTGCTATTATAGAGAGATATTGAGTTACATTTTTTTTTATGTTTGTGGTTCTTGTTTAGAAGTGTATCTAAATAAGGAGTTGTTGGAATTCTAAGAGATTGAATGCATACACCCTATTTGTACTCAAGTGAGGAGCAATAAATTTTAAAGATAAAAGATTGATCATCGACAATAATAAACTACTATTCAATTCTAGTTATAGGATCTTCAACAAGTATCTTACACTTATATTGATTTTTTTTAATGTAATCATATATATGATCAGTATGCATGTTAGGTTTTGCTTTGATCTTTCTTACTATATTAAGAGCTTGTTTGGCTCTGCGGTTGAACCTGCGTTTGACCAAATTTCAAATTTTTTTTTTTACTAAAATTGAGTGCGGTTTGTACTTTTTGAATCGTTTTGATGTGCTGATGTCAAAAATAATTTTTAAAAAATAAAAAAATATCATTGGCATGTATTTCGGCACGAAAAGTTATTTGAAAAGCAACCACTACCACACTGCCAAACACGCTCTAAATTGATTACACAAAATTGCATGCTTATTTAAACTAAACTATAGACTAATAATAACAAGATTATAACTTAATTTTTATACTTCCATCCATCATAGATGTGTCTAGTCTATTATTAAAGGTCCAAGGAGCTCTAACACTTAATTGTCATTTGTCTTTGTGTGTATAGATACATATATACATACATATGTACAATATCAATTTAAAATCCTGACAAAGCATATATACCACTTAAAAGATATTTCTTATATTTATTTTAAACAAATAAGCACACATAAAAAAAAATGTAATAGCAAAAAAAAACATGATTGCTTGAAATTATTCAAAATACCGTAGACACGGGTTCATTTGTCTTGTTTACTAGAATAATATAATGATATCTTTATTAGTCATTAAAGGATTAACCAGAAGTATATACATCTTTTTTTAAGGTTAGTAAAATTACTCAATTATTCTTCAACTAATTTGTTTTTAAGTTGACGGGTAAAAGTATTTATGCCTTTTTATTTTTTTTATATGCAGCAAAATAACAACTTTACCTTTAAAATAAAAAAAAAACTACTCAATTTTTTTTTTATTTCATGAAAAGCAATTTAATCTTTTGTATATATTAAATATTTTTCAATAAAAAAAAGTGTATGTACACTAGTGCGCATGAGTAATCCTATCCAAGTATGCAAATACTTCTCACAAAAATTCGGTACAAAAAAAAATGGTTTATCTCATACATTTTTTATTATTTTAATATATTTTCAAATAAATATATTTTAAAAAGTAATTATAAACACAATTCCTACCACATCATGACATGTTGCCATGTTTAAAGGTGTATAGAAAGTATCAATCCAGAGGTCGAGGTTGAAAACGTATCAAATCGGAGACTATCTACGATGACAGTTGACGGGTTAGCTGGACTCAATGCAAAAATCTTTATGATTCAAGCCAATCCATTAACACAAAATCTACGCGGACACATGATGATAGAGTTTGTTGTCCTCGTGTAGGACAAAAGGTGTGCTTTCCATACTGAAAATTACTAAAAAAAAGTTAAAAGGAAAGTGATGCAGCCCGGAAAATACTTCAGGCATTTGTAAAACGACTATTACGGATAGAAGATCATTTTAAAGATAAAATTAGTTATCTTGTTACAAATCTGTCCATAATTTAAGACAGAAAATCACAATTATAAATATTAAAAATAATAATAAGAATGGGAGAGCTTGTATGTTTGGTATTGGGGTAGCTATTGTGGTTGTGGTTTGAAAAAAATTGTTTTATAAAAAGTACTTTTAGTTGAGATTGGTTTGAAAAAATAGGTGTTTGGTTAAAACTGTGGTTGAAATTGAGGTTGAACAAAAAGTAGTTTAATATGTTTGGTTAAAAATGCTTTTGAAATTGAGATTATAAAATAATTTTAAAAGATATATATTAATATTGATGGTTTTTAATTTAAATATTGTAGATTTAACTATTGCTATTACATCATGAAATAAATAATACTTTATATAAAATATTTTTTATTATTTCATTAAACCATCTACAATTCCATTACGTACAAAATCCATCCGACAAGAACTACAGTTTCCATAATTTTTTGAGCGTGTAATAAAATTAGATAAAATATTATCAGAAATAAAATTGATTTGATATTACAGTGCGAGTGAATTTAATTCACTCTACACTAGTTTTTTGGGGGAAAAAATATTGTTTACATGACAGTGCGAGTGAATTTAATTCACTCTAAACTAGTTTTTTTTTTTTAAATGTACAAAAAATAAACACACTGTGAAAAAAAAATTGTTCACACGAACAGTGCAAGTGAATTGCACTGTTCACTGAAACACTGTTTGAAGAAAAGCAGCCAGGAGCTTCTTCGCCAAAATCGTGTTGCAAACGTGAATTATCATGGGCCCCACCAAACATAAATTGTGTTTTTTACGTAACCAAACATTTGTTTTGTTGTGGTTGCTTCAAACGCAGAAGCAACCACGCAAACAAACAGCCTAGATTGATATAACAAATAAAAGGATCCCGACCTGAGATAACCTGTTTTATTTTAAAATTTAGGAAAAATATCTATAGAAAGAGA
>Ga0307517_10005531_pt1 | contig 18988 bp, 12 predicted proteins | sample 23_EM_MG_FD_194515 | JGI IMG/M metagenome (GOLD analysis project Ga0307517, IMG submission 194515) | Populus trichocarpa ectomycorrhiza microbial communities from riparian zone in the Pacific Northwest, United States - 23_EM | ecosystem: Host-associated > Plants > Roots > Unclassified | place... | reverse complement strand
TCGCCCCCATCAACGCCTCCCTGCGTGACCTGTCACAAAGGGTGTCAGCTGCCCCCGCCCCCCCTGTGCAGGCCCCCACGCGGGCTGCCATTCCCCCGGCCGTACCCACCGCAAGACCCACACCCCTACCGGCGCAACCCAGGGCGAGGCCCCGTGCCCCCCCCCCTGCCAATCCCTCACCTGCCTCTTTCGATCCCGACATCCCCCGGTACGACCCGGACACCCGGGCCTTTTATGGTGACCCCCGCGCCTACGCGGACAAGTTCCCGGATTGCTGGGAAGCGAACCCGTTTCGTGAGGGAAAGTACCCCGACCCCACCACCTTCATCTCAGGCCACCTTGCCCCTGACTGCCCCAAGACCCAACCCTCGTACGCCCAGGCCGCCTCAAAGGGGCCCTCGAAAGGCAAGAAGGTTAAGAACTCCCTCACGGCCGCCAAAGTCGCGTCAGCCAGTAACCTAGCCCCTGCAACCCAGGCACCTAGGTCACTCCCTACGGCTGAGAGAAGGTTCTTCGCACCTCGTTCTTCCCCCTCCGAGCACCCCCAAGCGTCCCTGATTGCTGCCACCTTCCCCGACATCGCCGCTCGCGTCCTTAGGGATGCAAACTGTATCCTCCCTCTCGCTGTCACCACCAAGGTCAACGACCGAGGTTCGGTCACCCTTCTCGTCTCCGACCCTGCCACTCCTGCCGCCGCGTTTGCGCCATACTTCGACGCCCTTTCCTCCCAACTCAACAAGTCATTCCCAGTGGGTGAGTCTCCCTGGCTGCCCTTCCGCCTCGCCCCCAACGAAGCCCAGCTCGCCATCCACTCCCTTCCGCTCGCCTTCCTCCCAGAGGACCCTGAAGAACTCCTCCCCTGCCTCGCGGAGTCTATACTCAACTCCAAAAACATTCGCATCCTCGCCGCCAGATACCTCAACCCCGACGCACGATCCAGGGAGGGCAAGACGGCCACCTCCGTCATCGTCTCCGTCCACCCAGGGGACGTGCCCACGATGGGCTCCTCGATCCGACTATTGTCTCGCTCACGGACCATCGAGCGTGCCTACTCTTCCACCCGGTACACGCAGTGTAAGAACTGTTGGGGCTACGGTCATGTCGCCCCCAGATGCCCCACGACCGGCCCCGTCTGCCCCATATGCTCCCTCAACCACACCCGTGCCCTGCACCGATGTCCCAACCCCACCTGCCCTGGAGGTGGCAACGCTAAGGCTGTTCCTGGCTGTTGCTCTTCCTCGCCCCCCCGCTGTATCAACTGTGGATCGGATCACGTTGCCACGAATAGGGATTGCGAAAGCCGCCCGTCACCGCCCCCTCTCAGGCGTTCAACCGTTGCTACCGAGGTCGTTCCTCCGCCGCCAGCAGGCGACGAGATGGACACGGAGGTTGACGACTGTAACGTCCCGCCCCCCCCTTCTCCCACCCGCTCCCTCCAGTCGGCGTTCGAGATGGCTACTCCAAGGGCCAGAAGGACAACGATACTTCCGGCCTCTGTGAGGCCCACACAAGGTTTCGGTCAGCGCCCCCCCGTGGAGGCCCAGAGCCCCTCCCCCATGAGCCGAAGTAACTCGGGCCTGGCCCGTTAATGCAGCACGACCATTCTTCCTGGGGAGGTGAGCAGGCCTCGCCGTCCCCTCCAAAACCCTTCACACTCGTTCAACACAACTGCCTCGGGAGCTGGAATGTGTTTCTTTCTCTCTTCGGGTCGTTTACGCAACTGGCCCACCCTCCGTGTATTGTCGCCCTGCAAGACCCTCCGGTCTACAGGGGCAAACTCCCCTCTTTTAATTTGTTTACTGCTTTTTCTCCCCCCACGGCCGGTGGCTGCAAGCCGCGGGTCGCCTTTTACGTTTATAGATCCTTTTTAGCGACTGTGTCCCTTCTACCACGCTTTTTCGGGCGAGGGGACGTCATGGCCCTTGACCTCTTCACCCCTGACGGCTTCTTCAACCCCTCCACCACGTCCTTCACGATAATGAACTCCTATAGCACCAAGGGGTGCTCCAACAACACTCGCTCTGTTCCCCCGCACGTTATCTTCCCCTCGACCACCCTTCCCACTCTCACCTTAGGGGACATGAATATTCACCACCCCACGGCTGACCCCCTCAGAACCTTCAAGGAAGATGAGATCACCACCTCAACCCCTTACTTTGATAGGGCAACGGACCTGGGCTTCTCCCTCCTCAATACCCCGGGTGTATTTACTCGGTTTGCGATGTCTCTCGTGGGGCGCCCGGGCGTCCTCGACCTGGCCTTCGCCTGCCCTCTCCTCGCGCCATACTTCACAGAATGGTCCGACCCCCTTCCCTCCACAGGATCGGACCACATACCGATCCTCCTACGCTTTGAGGCCCCGTTATTTCGGCCACCTCCTCCAACCCCGAACTGGGCCATGACTGACTGGGCCGCCCTAGAGTCCTCCCTGAAGGCTACGACTATCCTGCCCCCTCCCCCCCTCCCAACCACGCGCTCCCTTGACATCTGGTTTAGTACCAACCTGGGTAGGGTGACGACACAGTTTGCGCTACACACCCCACTGAAGAGGGTGACATACCGTTCCAAGCCGTGGTGGTCTGAACTTCTGTCAGTGCTCAGAAGAGGCTACGGCTCCGCCCTCCGCTCGTCGAAGCGCGATCGCTTCGATGCAGCCCTCCTCGCCTCTGCAAGGGCGGCTAGGTCCGCCTACTTCAAAGCCATCAAGAAGGCGAAGAGGGATCACTGGTCCTCCTTCCTTGCCTCAGCCACCCCTCAGTCCGTATGGACAGCCAAGAAGCTTGCCATAGGACGCCCTCCGCCCCGCTTCCCGGAGCTGCCGGGTGCCTCCACCCCGCCAGAACTCAACAAGGCCCTCCTGAACCATTGTTTCCCCGGCGAACCGACTGGCTTCGTAGATACCATCCTGCTCCCGTTTAGGGAATGCCTCCCCTTGTCCAAGGACGAGATCGACAGGGCACTGTCCCGCTCCTCCCGATCGTCGGCCCCTGGCCCGGATATGACCCCCAATTCCGTCTGGAAGAGGGTCCACCGGGTGGCCCCCCACCTGATCCAAGACCTCCTAGCGCCCCTGATAACCTACGGGTCTCACCCCCTCACCCTGAAAAGAGCCGATGGCATAGTGCTGGACAAGCCTGGCAAGCCCTCCTACGACTCCCCCTCTTCATTTCGCGTGATAGTGTTGCTCCAGACATTCTCTAAGATCCTGGAAAGGATTATGAACTCTAGACTCTCCTCTGTGGCCCGTGTGTCCGGCCTCCTGAACCCCCACCAATGCGGATCGCTAGCCGGCCTCTCGGCCTCCGACGCGGTCACCACCCTGACCCACGAAGTGAAAACCCTCCAGATGGCTGGTAGGAAGGTCTCCACTCTCTTTCTCGACATAAAAGGGGGCTTTGACAATGTCAGGCCCTCCTCCCTCTGCGGCATTCTCAGAGCCAAAGGGGTTAATCTGTATCTAGTGTCATGGACCAGGTCCTTTCTCTCCGGCAGGACGTGCCGGCTCCTATACCAGGGTTCCCCCAGAGTGTTCGCCCCAGTTTCGGTAGGCACTCCCCAAGGTTCCCCAGTCTCCCCGTTGTTGTTCGTCATTTATGTATCACGCCTGCACTGCGCGATTCCCGGTGGCCTCACTCTATCCTATGTGGACGACTTCGGTCTCACTGTCTCCTCCACGTCCTATCGGCGTAACATCCAAGCACTACAGAAGCAGTATGCCAAGCTGAAGGCCAGGGGGTCTGGGCTAGGAGTTGGCTTCTCGGTCCCCAAGACAGAACTCATCCACTGGCGCACGGCCAGGGACAGAGACCCAATCTCCAACGCTCCGGTCCACCTCGACGGGCTGGTCTTCGCACCTAAGCAAGAGGTCAGGTGGCTGGGCTACTGGTTCACTCCCTCGATCGCGACCACCCCCCATTTCGTCAAGAGGCTGGCCAAGGCCCAGGCTGCCTTTGTGGCTGTAAAACGTCTTTCCCCCCCGGGTATTGGCCTCCCCCCCTTTCTCTGCCATAGACTGGCCTCCTCCCTCCTCTTCCCCATTCTCAGCTACGGCGCGGACGTCTTTGTGCCCACAGTACACGCGCTTAGGAAACTGGCAGTGTTCTGGCACAAGGTCCAGAGATGGGTCACCAACTGCTTCATATCCACCCCGTCGGACATCCTGGCCGTCGAGGCCTGCCTCCCGCCGCTCGACCTCCTCCTCGCGTACAAACGACGCCTGGCGTACCTCAGGATCATGTGCTCCCCCCCGGAGATAAACCCTGCGGCCGCACGGCTCCCGCTCTCCTTGCAAACTCCGTCCCTCCACCGCCACTCGCCGGCCCACAGGGTTCTCAGCGCGAGAAACGCGGGCAGCCGCCTCCCCCTTCCATGGCTCCAACCGAGGCCTCCCTCGAAGAATCGTGCTCACCTCCCCCTTGACGCCCTCCCACACTCCATGTTGTTCCTTCTGGGCCCCGAGGGTCTCGACCCTCTCCCGGTAACATCCCAACACCTGCTCGTCGACCACTACCCCGAGCCCCTCCCTTTCCGCACCTACCCCCAGCTTAAGCTTAAGTGCAAGAACCTCCTCATGGAAGAATGGGACGAGGCCGCGCCAGACCCGGTCAGGTACCCTTACCGCCCCTCCCTCAAGCCCCACCCCTTCATGGGCCTCGACAAGTTTTCGGCGGGCCGCCTTCACCAGATGAGGTCTGGGAAGAGCTACCTCCGCGCTCACCCCTCATGGGACAGCGATGCCCCACCACCTGCCCTAGGTGCCAGAGTGCCCCCGAGACATTCGAGCACCCCATCCTCCACTGCCCGGCCAAGGAACCAAGCAGGACTCGCCACCTTCAGGGAGTCCGCGACGTTGGTCCTGATGCCCCCGTCTGGTCCTCGGCCGCCCTGTTGGGCGCCCTCACCCGTTTCATCAAGTCTACGGCTACACCCTTTCCTCCGGGCATGTTTTCGCGCCCGAGGTCCGCTGCGTCTTCCATTTCTTCCCGCTCGTCTAATGTGGTTTCTTTTGGTTACTTTATGTCGTCACAGGAAGGCTAGGTTTACATTTTGTATTTTTCATGCTAGCCGCTGGTGTAGGGAGGGTTCCCTTGATTTACTTGTTTCAATTTCGCGCCCGTATGTGGGCCTGGGACCGGTACGGACCCCAGCTGAAGAGTTTTGGTGCTTGATGTTTCCTTTGTTTGTTCGCTTTCGTTTTTGGGTTTTGTTTTCGCCATAGCTAGCGCTCCATGCGATTTCTTGTGCCTTAACAAATAATATATTATATAAAAAAAAAAAAAGAAAAAAAAAGCCCCCTGTTGTTTTTCTTTTTTCTTTTTTTTTTTTTTCTTTTTTTTCACGCTTCGCACCCTCTTCACCTCCAGTCATTGAAATTACAACTCCACGTCGTTCAGTGCACGATCCATCCTCGCCCCCTAACCTCGCCTTCCGTTCAGGCTTCGCGTCCCTGATCCTCCGCCTCCACCATGGAAGACCTGCCCCCCCTTCCCGCCTCGGGCGCCCCGTCAAGAGCCTCCTCAAGGCAATCCTCTGTCCCTGACCTCTCCGAGACTCACCTCTACATCCGCGAGTTCGTTCGTGAGACCCGTCAACGTCTGAACTTCTCTTCCACCCAGCTCCCCATCCTCGACGACAACCAGCTCTCTGGCCTTTCGGATGGCGAAACAATCCTCGTTCCCCTTTCCTGCTCTGCCCTTAACGCCCTCGCGTCCATGACGCGTCAGCTGGACACCATAACAACCCAATTAGGCACCATCCAGTCGATAGTGGCAACCCTCCCCATCAATTCGGCGCTAGACAGCAAGCTCGCCCCCATCAACGCCTCCCTACGTGACCTGTCACAAAGGGTGTCAGCTGCCCCCGCCCCCCCTGTGCAGGCCCCCACGCGGGCTGCCATTCCCCCGACCGTACCCACCGCAAGACTCACACCCCTACCGGCGCAACCCGGGGCGAGGCCCCGTGCACCTCCCCCTGCCAATCCCTCACCTGCCTCTTTCGATCCCGACATCCCCCGGTACAACCCGTATACCCGCGCCTTTTATGGTGACCCCCGCGCCTACGCGGACAAGTTCCCGGATTCCTGGGAAGCGAACCCGTTTCGTGAGGGAAAGTACCCCGACCCCACCACCTTCATCTCAGGCCACCTTGCCCCTGACTGCCCCAAGACCCAACCCTCGTACGCCCAGGCCGCCTCAAAGGGGCCCTCGAAAGGCAAGAAGGTTAAGAACTCCCTCACGGCCGCCAAAGTCGCGTCAGCCAGTAACCTAGCCCCTGCAACCCAGGCACCTAGGTCACTCCCTACGGCTGAGAGAAGGTTCTTCGCACCTCGTTCTTCCCCCTCCGAGCACCCCCAAGCGTCCCTGATTGCTGCCACCTTCCCCGACATCGCCGCTCGCGTCCTTAGGGATGCAAACTGTATCCTCCCTCTCGCTGTCACCACCAAGGTCAACGACCGAGGTTCGGTCACCCTTCTCGTCTCCGACCCTGCCACTCCTGCCGCCGCGTTTGCGCCATACTTCGACGCCCTTTCCTCCCAACTCAACAAGTCATTCCCAGTGGGTGAGTCTCCCTGGCTGCCCTTCCGCCTCGCCCCCAACGAAGCCCAGCTCGCCATCCACTCCCTTCCGCTCGCCTTCCTCCCAGAGGACCCTGAAGAACTCCTCCCCTGCCTCGCGGAGTCTATACTCAACTCCAAAAACATTCGCATCCTCGCCGCCAGATACCTCAACCCCGACGCACGATCCAGGGAGGGCAAGACGGCCACCTCCGTCATCGTCTCCGTCCACCCAGGGGACGTGCCCACGATGGGCTCCTCGATCCGACTATTGTCTCGCTCACGGACCATCGAGCGTGCCTACTCTTCCACCCGGTACACGCAGTGTAAGAACTGTTGGGGCTACGGTCATGTCGCCCCCAGATGCCCCACGACCGGCCCCGTCTGCCCCATATGCTCCCTCAACCACACCCGTGCCCTGCACCGATGTCCCAACCCCACCTGCCCTGGAGGTGGCAACGCTAAGGCTGTTCCTGGCTGTTGCTCTTCCTCGCCCCCCCGCTGTATCAACTGTGGATCGGATCACGTTGCCACGAATAGGGATTGCGAAAGCCGCCCGTCACCGCCCCCTCTCAGGCGTTCAACCGTTGCTACCGAGGTCGTTCCTCCGCCGCCAGCAGGCGACGAGATGGACACGGAGGTTGACGACTGTAACGTCCCGCCCCCCCCTTCTCCCACCCGCTCCCTCCAGTCGGCGTTCGAGATGGCTACTCCAAGGGCCAGAAGGACAACTATACTTCCGGCCTCTGTGAGGCCCACACAAGGTTTCGGTCAGCTCCCCCCCGTGGAGCCCCAGAGCCCCTCCCCTATGAGCCGAAGTAACTCGGGCCTGGCCCGTTAATGCAGCACGACCATTCTTCCTGGGGAGGTGAGCAGGCCTCGCCGTCCCCTCCGAAACCCTTCACACTCGTTCAACACAACTGCCTCGGGAGCTGGGATGTGTTTCTTTCTCTCTTCGGGTCGTTTACGCAACTGGCCCACCCTCCGTGTATTGTCGCCCTGCAAGACCCTCCGGTCTACAGGGGCTAACTCCCCTCTTTTGATTTGTTTACTGCTTTTTCTCCCCCCACGGCCGGTGGCTGCAAGCCGCGGGTCGCCTTTTACGTTTATAGATCCTTTTTAGCGACTGTTCCCCTTCTACCACGTTTTTTCGGGCGAGGGGACGTCATGGCCCTTGACCTCTTCACCCCTGACGGCTTCTTCAACCCCTCCACCACGTCTTTCACGATAATCAACTCCTATAGCACCAAGGGGTGCTCCAACAACACTCGCTCGGTTCCCCCGGACGTTATCTTCCCCTCGACCACCCTTCCCACTCTCACCTTAGGGGACATGAATATTCACCACGCCACGGCTGACCCCCTCAGAACCTTCAAGGAAGATGAGATCGCCACCTCGACCCCTTACTTTGATAGGGCAACGGACCTGGGCTTCTCCCTCCTCAATACCCCGGGTGTATTTACTTGGTTTTCGATGTCTCTCGTGGGGCGCCCCGGTGTCCTCGATCTGGCCTTCGCTTGCCCTCTCCTCGCGCCATACTTCACAGAGTGGTCCGACCCCCTTCCCTCAACAGGATCGGACCACATACCGATCCTCCTACGTTTTGAGGCCCCGTTATTCCGGCCACCTCCTCCAACCCCGAACTGGGCCCTGACCGACTGGGCCGCCCTAGAGTCCTCCCTGAAGGCTACGACTATCCTGCCCCCTCCCCCCCTCCCAACCACGCGCTCCCTTGACATCTGGTTTAGTACCAACTTGGGTAGGGTGACGACACAGTTTGCGCTACACACCCCGCTGAAGAGGGTGACATACCGTTCCAAGCCGTGGTGGTCTGAACTTCTGTCAGTCCTCAGAAGAGGCTACGGCTCCGCCCTCTGCTCGTCGAAGCGCGATCGCTTCGATGCAGCCCTCCTCGCCTCTGCAAGGGCCGCTAGGACCGCCTACTTCAAAGCCATCAAGAAGGCGAAGAGGGATCACTGGTCCTCCTTCCTTGCCTCAGCCACCCCTCAGTCCGTATGGACAGCCAAGAAGCTTGCCATAGGACGCCCTCCGCCCCGCTTCCCGGAGCTGCCGGGTGCCTCCACCCCGCCAGAACTCAACAAGGCCCTCCTGAACCATTGTTTCCCCGGCGAACCGACTGGCTTCGTAGATACCATCCTGCTCCCGTTTAGGGAATGCCTCCCCTTGTCCAAGGACGAGATCGACAGGGCACTGTCCCGCTCCTCCCGATCGTCGGCCCCTGGCCCGGATATGACCCCCAACTCTGTCTGGAAGAGGGTCCACCGGGTGGCCCCCCACCTGATCCAAGACCTCCTAGCGCCCCTGATAACCTACGGGTCTCACCCCCCCACCCTGAAAAGAGCCGACGGCATAGTGCTGGACAAGCCTGGCAAGCCCTCCTACGACTCTCCCTCTTCATTTCGCGTGATAGTGTTGCTCCAGACATTCTCGAAAATCCTGGAAAGGATTATGAACTCTAGACTCTCCTCTGTGGCCCGTGTGTCCGGCCTCCTGAACCCCCACCAATGCGGATCGCTAGCCGGTCTCTCGGCCTCCGACGCGGTCTCCACCCTGACCCACGAAGTGAGAACCCTCCAGATGGCTGGTAGAAAGGTCTCCACTCTCTTTCTCGACATAAAAGGGGGCTTTGACAATGTCAGGCCCTCCTCCCTCTGCGGCATGCTCAGAGCCAAAGGGGTTAATCCGTACCTAGTGTCATGGACCAGGTCCTTTCTCTCCGGCAGGATGTGCCGGCTCCTTTACCAGGGTTCCCCCAGAGTGTTCGCCCCAGTTTCGGTAGGCCCTCCCCAAGGTTCCCCAGTCTCCCCGTTGTTGTTCGTCATTTATGTGTCACGCCTGCACTGCGAGATTCCCGATGGCCTCACCCTATCCTATGTGGACGACTTCGGTCTCACTGTCTCCTCCACGTCCTATCGGCGTAACATCCAAGCACTACTGAAGCAGTATGCCAAGCTGAAGGCCAGGGGGTCTGTGCTAGGAGTCGGCTTCTCGGTCCTCAAGACGGAACTCATCCACTGGCGCACGGCCAGGGACAGAGACCCAATCTCCAACGCTCCGGTCCACCACGATGGGCTGGTCTTCGCACCTAAGCAAGAGATCAGGTGGCTGGGCTACTGGTTCACTCCCTCGATCGCGACCACCCCCCATTTCGTCAAAAGGCTGGCCAAGGCCCAGGCTGCCTTCGTGGCTGTTAAGCGCCTCTCCCCCCCCGGGACTGGCCTCCCCCCCTTTCTCTGCCATAGACTGGCCTCCTCCCTCCTCTTCCCCATACTCAGCTACGGCGCGGACGTCTTTGTGCCCACAGTACACGCGCTTAGGAAACTGGCGGTGTTCTGGCACAAGGTCCAGAGATGGGTCACCAACTGCTTCATATCCACCCCGTCGGACATCCTGGCCGTCGAGGCCTGCCTCCCGCCACTCGACCTCCTCCTCGCGTACAAACGACGCCTGGCGTACCTCAGAATCATGTGCTCCCCCCCGGAGATAAACCCTGCGACCGCACGGCTCCCGCTCTCCTTGCAAACTCCGTCCCTCCACCGCCACTCGCCGGACTACAGGGTCCTCAGCGCAGGAAACGCGGGCAGTCTCCTCCCCCTTCCATGGCTCCAACCGAGGCCTCCCTCGAAGAATCGTGCTCACCTCCCCCTTGACGCCCTCCCACACTCCATGCTGTTCCTTCTGGGCCCCGGGGGTCTCGACCCTCTCCCGGTAACATCCCAACACCTGCTCGCCGACCACTATCCCGAGCCCCCCCCGGGCCGCTCGTACCCCCAGCTCAAACTCAAATGCAAGAACCTCCTCATGGAAGAATGGGACAAGGCCGCCCCAGAACCGGTCAGGTACCCTTTCCGCCCCTCCCTTAAGCCCCATCCCTTCATGGGCCTCGACAAGTTTTCGGCGGGCCGCCTTCACCAGATGAGGTCTGGGAAGAGCTACCTCCGCGCTCACCCCTCATGGGACAGCGATGCCCCCACCACCTGCCCTAGATGCCAGAGTGCCCCCGAGACATTCGAGCACGCCATCCTTCACTGCCCGGCCAAGGAACCAAGCAGGACTCGCCACCTTCAGGGAGTCCGCGACGTTGGTCCTGATGCCCCCGTCTGGTCCTCGGCCGCCCTGTTGGGCGCCCTCACCCGCTTCATCAAGTCTACGGCTACAGCCTTTCCTCCGGGCATGTTTTCGCGCCCGACGTCCGCTGTGTCTTCCATTTCTTCCCGCTCGTCTAATGTGGTTTCTTTTGGTTACTTTATGTCGTCACAGGAAAGCTAGGTTTACATTTTGTATTTTTCATGCTAGCCGCTGGTGTAGGGAGGGTTTCCCTTGATTTACTTGTTTTAATTTCGCGCCCGTATGTGGGCCTGAGACCGGTACGGACCCCAGCTGAAGAGTTTTGGTGCTTGATGTTCCCTTTGTTTGTTCGTTTTGGTTTTTGGGTTTTGTTTTCGCCATAGCTAGCGCTCCATGCGATTTCTTGTACCTTAACAACGAATATATGATATAAAAAAAAAATAAAATAAAAATAAAAATAAAAAAATAAAAAAAAGCCCCCTGTTGTTTTTTCATCTTTCTCGCCCGCTCCACCTCCAGCGATTGAAATCTCAACACCATGGGAAATCATCGTGAGAGTGTCCTCCGCCTCTGATCTACCACGCCCGTGGCAACTGCTCGGGGGTTTATCATGCCTTTATCTCTTCCCTCTCCCTGGGGCCTTTGGCCTCCCCTCACTGGGGTTATGGATTCCTTCCTGGTTCCGTTCGTCTTCGCTTGCGTTGATGTTCCTACCCTCTACCCCGCACTTCGCGAGGCGTCTCGCTTGGCGATTTGCACGGTCGGCAACCCTTTTTCCTCGTCAACACGCGGTCGCTAGTCTCGCGCTATCGGTGAAGTAGTTGCCCTGGTGGCCCTGCTCTCGGGTATTGCACTCTCTCCTGAGTTGCTCGGTCGGTACGGTCGGCATTCGAAAAATCATGACCCTGTTTCGGTCCTCCGCGTTCGTACTTCTCGGTCTTTGGCGAGCCTTCCCACTCCCGCTTCCCACGCGTTAGATCCGCTTGCACCGTACTGCTAGGTCCCTCCTTAGCTGGCACCTTGCTGCCTCTTCGGCTGGCACCCTACTGCCCCTCACGATAGCTGGCACCTCCACTGCTGAGTGGCTCTCCTCGCCGGGTGACTCCCCTCGTCCTCCTCCCGCTCCTGCGATTTACTCTACGGTCGCAAACCTCGCGAGTAGGTTACCCTGTGTCATGGTATAGCACTACCTCCTTGGCCCATCCTAAGATCCGAAAGCGTCGCCGACATTCCGGGCACTCCACCCGTGACGAACGCCTGCCCCTCAGCCGATTAGGTAGGGGTTATTGTTCAGGCATCCGGCAACAGTAGTTTTATTTCTCTCCTCTCCGTCGGCACTTGGTGCCGTAAGATCCTTTCTTCTGTTTTGGGGGGCCCCTGAAGGGTTTTGTTATCGTTCCCTGGTTTCCTTTCTATACTTGTCTTTCCTTACGTGTCTGGAGGAAGGTATTGCTCCGTCTTGCTTTCGTCTTAGGTGCTGCGAGGGGGGAGGATGGGCTTTGGTTTGGAGGGGTTTGTGTTTTCCCATGAGGGGGTGAAGCGGGTTGTTGGATTGATTACAGGTTTTGTTTACGCCATAGCTAGCGCTCCACGCGAATTTTTGTACCTTAAACAACGAATTATATGATTTAAAAAAAGAAAAAAGAAAAAAAGAAAAAAAAGAAAAAGCCCCCTGTTGTTTTGATTTTTTACGCTACCTGGTATTTCTTTCACGACTCTTGTACTTCAGTATATAACGTCTTTTATTCTGATATCCAAGTTCCACGCCAAGAACCCACGAACCCTGACCCTAATCTATCGTTACACGATCAGCCTTGACTTGAGATTGTTATCTCCGAACCTTCACGCTAAACGAGTGTTATCGTTTAGGACCTTCCTGTCGTTGTGTGCCTTGGACTAACGTCCAGTGCCAAGACCCCGTTACAATATCTATGATGCAATGAATTCAGTAGATAAAGAGAATTCCTTTCCTGGAGCCGAACATATTCCAGCGGAGTTCTTACAAAGTTTGGATTGAGCTTCACTTCCGCCATCAAAATTGTCTTTAAAAATTGGAGCACCAATTATTCTTTTACGCAATCTTAGTCCTAAAGAAGGACTGTGTAATGGAATACGTATGATAGTAAAACAACTTGGACGATCATGTATTGGGGCCAAGATTTCCGGTGGACAATTTGATGGACAGTTTCGACTATTACCACGAATCAAACTTACTACTCTGGAAGGAGATCTTCCTTTCATTCTAACTCGAAAGCAATATCCTGTATGACTTTGCTTCGCAATGACGGTCAACAAATCTCAAGGACAATCACTTACAACTGTTGGAGTTGATCTCAGAACTTCTGCTTTTACTCATGGGCAACTCTATGTAGCCCTTTCATGAGTTACATCATTGGATGGCCTGACTCTTTTGTTTTCTGAAGGTAATTTGGAGGGAACTACAAATAATGTTGTTTATCCAGAAATTCTCTTAACTCCTGTGGTAGTTTAACTTCTTATTAAGAAATACCATCTTTTCTTATAATATTATTGTAAATCTTATATGAATAATAAAAATATTTTAAAAATTAAATAAATCATTACTCACAATATTTGATTTCATAATACTCTTAATTAATATTAAATAAGGCATATATCAGATTTGCAGATTTGTCTGACTACTGTTAAAGTACATATCCGTTTTTTTAAATTTTCAATATATCATCAAATTCTAAAAACAAGGATATAGTACACTGAGTCAACCATCTTGAACCTTAGTTCTTTTCATATCTCTTGATTTATATTTGCCTACTCTTACTGATAGGTAGTTTGTTAGTATGAATTAATGGCCAACCAGTGATCTGAGATTCTTGGTTGGACTATCAAGTACTATTGTGCACTGGTAGCCTTTAGTGCTACAGTGGACTAGCCTTTATCTTTAATAATAGATTACTTATAATATTTGATTTCATAAAGCTCTATAGATATGCTCTAAATATCTTTTGATTTACTCTATAGCGGTTTCTGACTGTTGATACCTGTTCTATATCCTTTTTTAAATTTGTAATACTTATTCACTAATATATTACTTCAGTAATATATAAAATGTAGTTATTGTTGTGGTATAATTAGAGTGAAGGTCAGGGTATAGTAAGAGGACTGCTTATGAAATATAATAATTTAAAAAATAAAATAGTAATCATTTAAGAAAAAGAGTTTAATATAAAATCAATTTAGGTAACATAACAAGTTATTCTACACTGACATCCATTAAGCCATCCCTACTCACTTTCACTCCTATTCATCCTCCTTAATTTTATGGAATCTTTACTATTTATTTCAATACTGATCAAGATTACAATATGAGGTTTAGCACTAAAATGACTACCCAGCGTTGGATGACATTCCTCATGACTCTTCAAGAGACGTCGAATACCTTTGAACCTCCTCTTATTCTTTGCCCGAAACTTACGATGTTTTCCAATACCAACTCCAAACGATTATGGGTTCAAGGGGCTCAAGAGGAAGCAGTTGCAGATCTTGAGAATAGACGATTAACACAAGCACAAAGTGCTGCATCAGTGGAGAGTTGGGCATTGGGTTTGACGATTGGAGGGTTTTTACCATTACTACAAAATACCGGAATACTTGCAATTTTTACAAATGCTCTTGGAAACGCTGTTCAACAACAGGCTGAAAAACCAGTGGCCTGGCACACCTATGCAATTCACTTTCAACATGGTATTCTGGCAATTTACGACCCGAATTTCATCCCTGGAACTCAACGTCTCTCTGCTTGCCAAGGGATTCCTTTGGCTAAAGAATTGGTAAAGGCATTGAAGGGGAAGAGAAGCAATAGAAGACTGCATGAGGTTTGGGTGGGTGGTGGAGGAAATAGACGGGTTAGCTGTCAGGAAATGACTAGGAGATGGGTTGAGGATGAGATTATTATCAAAAGGGGTGCAGACTTGGGGGCATGGGAAAGGCAAGCAGGTTGGACTAAGGTCCACTTTTAGTTTCTTTGTAATATCAAAAGTTAATCCCGAGACTTATCAAGTTTTATCATTTAAGTGAGCTAGCCGGTACTTAGTACTATATATTGGGATTTGAAAAACAATATTATTTTGTCATAGTAAAAAACAACAAGCCTCCAGGTCTGGAGGGGGCTTTTGCTAGTTACGCCATGTACGGCTATAGTGAAGCTACTACTAGGGCGAGAAGAGGTCAACCCCAACAAGCCAGATAATGAGGGCCGAGCGCCGCTTTCGTATGCCGCTCGGAGCGGACATGTGGTGCGCGCCAGAATACTACTCCGGCAGACGGTGCTCAACATCGACAACCTAGCCAATAACCTCTGAAACTTCTCATCCCCGCCGCCGGTATAGCTATTAGAGGCCCTAGGCACTCCTACAGCCTCCCGCTGCGGTAACCAACAATACTCAGATTACCCGACCGCATGGAAATCATCGCCATTCCTTCCCTTCTGAAGTCTGTTACTGGTACAGGTTATCCTTGACATCATGCTCCAAGGCGAAGAAAATCCTTCGCGATGGCGGCTCACCACACATGTTATTACACCCTTGTCCAATCTCCTTGTTTAGCTTTGCATGGTCAGGTTTTATAAGTTTCCGCTTACACAGTGAGGTAGTGGCTGGTCTGTGGCATTGGATAATTCTATTACTGTGAGAAGATTCAATTGATAGCTTTCATCTTTCATCTTATCGTATTTTATTTCCATCTAGCTATCAATCCTCGCCTCTTTTCTTTTTTCTCATCACGTACTCTTGTTCTTTCCCTCCTTCTCTTTCCCCCCGACCGCTTCCCTGCGCGATAGATGAACTGGATACTTGCATAGGGTGTTTTCCTATTTTATTTTATATTTTGGATAGAGGAAAAGCGATGTATGGTAGGGTGAGGATTTTATAGGTGTGCGTGAAAAATTGTACAAGACGATGCCTATAATAGTGGAGGAGCTATGGCGAATGAGACAGTTCAATTAACAGTACGGCATTGCATATGCCAATAACCAACTAGTCACCTACACTATGGACGTCTGTCTGGATGGCGGGGAAGGCAGCCTACTGTAAAAACTCGCTATATCCACTATCGGAGATCTCAATTGTACCGCATCACTAAACCACGATAGACCAAGTACGGCAGGCAGGTTAACAAAATAACGAGTACCAGTTAATGAGATCTAGCAAGATCTACCCTGCCAAGCTATACCTTGATGGCAAGAACTATTCCTTCACAAGGTGTGTTGTTTCGTATTGTGAAGGCAAAGGGCCCAATCGCCGGGGGTGGATACGGCTGGTTTTTATTGTAGTCGACACTCTGAGAGAAAGAAAAATAATAGCCGAGGAACAGGGAAGAAAAATATTAACACCCCGTAAATTAGCCGGGATCCGGAAGATATAATAGAAGACTTTCGCCGCTAAAGCCGTACTAATGCCACCGGATGGCCAACATACAAATAGCAGACTTTGTCGGAGGTCTGTAATGCTGCTCAGTGGGCTCAGCGTGTCGCTCTCGACATATCGCGCACAGCTTATGGCTTTATCGTTTGGAGAAAGGCTACGGATATGTATTTGGGATCGATGCAGCACCGGAAGAGATACGACTGTGAATGAGTCGGATGCCCGGAGATTTGGATAGCCGGCGCGGAGGCTAGGAGCAATGAGTTAGTTGATGCCTGTCTTGTTTTTGTTAGCGAGGAAGTGGGCGAAAGGAGAAAAGAGAACAATCGGGGGAAGAAGTGGAGTTCACACTGCCGTTCGGCAACCGCACCTACTGATCAACTTTTGCCTTCCAAGAGAGAATGACCGCGACTATACCTATGAAATCCATCACAATACATGTTTACATACTTTCCGGAGTGGTTAACCCTCATCTTCCGCCATTATCACGGGGGGGGCATTTAGTCGCTGAGGAGCAATAGATTGGGAAAGTGGGGGTGTTACCATACCCCGCGTGTGCCAAGCCACCAGTGCGAACCCCATCCTTCCCCCCGACGGGAACACATGTGGAAGGAAGCGGATATGCATTTTGCAATGGATGTAAGGATAGGAGGACGACAATCATTGTGGGTTATATATACCCCCGCCTCCAGCCACTTGGTCAGTTAGTTGATTAGTTAGTTGAGGTGTTAGTGAGCGTGGGTTGAGAGAGAACTCCGTACAGTGATACGCTGGCGATCGAAGCTCTGTCGCCTCAACTCTTGGCGTCTCGTTTAGTTTCGCTGTCTCCATTTGGCTGTTGCTGTCACCGCTTGGAAGCCCACATCGGGCGGTTGTGAGGCCAGGGCGGTTGGCCCTGCTCAGATTATCGCTGCATTGTTCATATGGTCTTCCGAGGTGCGCTTTAGGTCCATGGAGTAGCAGGAGCGATGCAGCGGAGTCCAAGAGTATGATGTGGGGAGAGTCGGATGTGCGGATGTTATTGTGCTTGGACAAAATCAACCGCGGCCCAAGCAACTGGAAAAACTTCGGCAATGGAAACACCACTACCAACCCCTATTATTATGGAAACTAGAAACTAAAAATATAAATACCCCGTAGAATACATAGCAGAAATTGATCTAGAGAAATTTCTTCAGGTGGCGTTGGAAGTGCGCGGTGGTGGGGAGGCCCCGTTGCCATCCATCGTTGATGCACGGTTAATTATGTCCGCTCAGCAAAGAAACTCGGAAGCATGTCTTTCTTTTGTTACCATTGGCCTGCGAAAGAGCGACATCCTATTACGGTACTCGTAGATGTGGATCGACGACGAGAGTGACAACGAAACGAAACAAGAAACGCCAAGGAACTCACAATGAAACGATCACACACTCAGGTGCGGGGAAAATCTTTTCGTTCAACAACCAGAGTTTCACACTCAACGGTGGCTTATCAATGCACGATGCTCAACTAACCAAGGGCGATCACAGGAGTGTACCGTATATCCACCACAAAGACTTCCCATCCCACCATGAGCCACCATGCTACTCTATGTGAGTCTTTCTCCCCCTGCCATGGCTCCCGAGCTGACAACAAAAAACACACTCCTACCTCCGGGCTTCCAGCTCTTCCACGATGGCTTTACAGCACTTCCGTTTTGCTCCCTCCTTTCCCGAAAGCTGCACCGTCCCCAAACTATCGCGCATTCCTGCATTCGAAATGCTTTCCAGAATGTCCAAACAAACGCTCGAAGCCGAAGACATATGCCCCAATCCTAGGCGCATGTCCGTAGTTATCCGAACGACGGAGAAAGCATCCTGAGAGTGGTGGGCAGCATGATTTCCAACACATTCGTGGAAGAGAAGGGATATGTGTAGCGATTAATGGAAGTATACCAGTACGAGGAGGAATTAGTTGTGGTTTATATTCTTGTCTTTACCGTTAGTTAAGTGGATGGGGACAAGCGGGCTTCCCCATTTACCCCAAAGTCGTATACTGTACTGGCGATCGGAGTCGTACTGAAACGATTACTTTGGTCCGGGCCGATAGTATTCTCCAGCGAGTTATACTAACCCCAAAGCAAAGAAAAGACGAAAAGGAATGAAAAGGGGAAATGATATCACGATCAGGAAGTGAAACAGTACCGATGTGGGCAATCGCTGCTCGCACAATGGGTAGAGTTAAAGAAATCGTTGACGATGACAAAGGAGCCCGCAAAGAAAAAAAGAAACCTATCGACAAAACACAAGATCCGCGTCGTTTATGAGCCTTTCGTTGTCCCTGCGTTCGTGTGCCCTCTCTAAGTTTCAGTTGCCTCTCTTCCTTTTCAACCCACGATCCTTACCTCTCAATAATCACTCCCCCACTCCACAGACTATCGAACAATCGCAAAAACCGGAGTAATCGAGTCGTGTGCCATGTCGTTGAGAATTTCCCACTCCAGAAAAAGGGCGAAAAGCACAGCAAAAGAAGAGCGGCTCAGCCCCTCTGAGGGACATAGAAAAACAAACAAACATCAGGCCTTACCAGAGGGGGCAACTCTGACTACAAAGCACACGACTCGATTATTCCAGTTTTTACGGTAGCTAGCTATGTAAACTGCCCGGTATGAACATGAAATACAGGAAACAATTTAGGAAAAATAAATAGGCTCGGTTTCAGCCCCACAGTATCTGTAGATATGGTCATGGATAGTTGGCCACAATCGCCTCAAGAATATTTATGCTCTTGCACCCAATTGTTGATATATGGAGGAAAGAAAGAAGGAGCACTCTATATACGATAGATCTATCTGGTAGTGGTGGGGTAGGTGGGAGACGAACTGTAGAGAGCAATAAAGAATCGTACAAGCAGAAGAAGGGAAACGCGCCAGCAAGAATTTATAGCCAGAGGGAAATGAAGTACAATATGAGGGAGGAAAGCTGCAAGCTGG
>Ga0307517_10005530_pt1 | contig 18990 bp, 5 predicted proteins | sample 23_EM_MG_FD_194515 | JGI IMG/M metagenome (GOLD analysis project Ga0307517, IMG submission 194515) | Populus trichocarpa ectomycorrhiza microbial communities from riparian zone in the Pacific Northwest, United States - 23_EM | ecosystem: Host-associated > Plants > Roots > Unclassified | place... | reverse complement strand
GTTTTTTTTTTTATAATTAAAAGCTCATTAATTTCTTTATTAATGTTTTTTTTTTCATATAAAAATATCTCATATATACTTGATTTTCAAAGAGTACCCCATCAACACCACCGGGGGTTTCTAAGGAATATTATGCAGGTATTAATTCAATAAAAAATTTACAACCCCTAAAGAAATCTATTAAAGAAGAAGTGAATATAGTCTGGAATTGAAGGTGTAATTTACAGGAGTCCTCAGGAAAAAAATTTCAAGAATATTCCATGTGCTCATCAGAACCAATGCCACTTAGAAGCTGAGTGATTCTTCTCTCATAAAGAGCAAAACCATTAGCCTCCCAGCTGGGCTCCCTATAAAACTCGCACTGCTGGTCTTTTGCTTCCATTTTCAGAAGCTTTCTGATCATTACGGCTTTGTTCCGGACTCCTTGTGATTGTGCGCTCGCTCCCGAATGGAGTATCTCTTCACTTCATCCTTTTTATTGATGTTAAGAACTAATAATGTCTTCACAACACTTCCAAAAAGTCTTATTGTGCAATGAAAATCAGATCACGCCCTCAAACTCCCATTCACGTAAGCATCTCCTTCTGATAAAACCATCACAGCGTAGACAGAGTGCACCAGAGATGAATGGTAGTGATAGGCGACAAAGTGTGCACGTTATTCTGAGATCCTGGCCTCACAACCCAAGTTTTCATCCAAAGACTAGGACAAGACTTGCAAAAATCAGGAAATTTTTTTCTTTCGCTTTCATGTAATGCAAAAGATATCTAACTCATTTTTTACACATTTATCCTCCTCAACAATCTTGAGGCAATTTAAAACAAGAACACAAAAATAACCCTGTTGAAACCATTGCTTATCCTTCTAGGTTGTAATAATTGTGTGCCAAAACACGCTCGAGTGAGAAGTTCAGTATTGTCAGCACCGACTTCCAGAAGCACAGCGCATTTAGAAAGCAACCTGCGAGCATTTGATTGAAGAAGAGAAGATCGAATGTGAAACGATCGTTGACATGGGATCTGCAAGAGCTTTTCTTTTCCTTTGCATGTTGGCCCCATTTAAATGTACAAACTGACATTTAACAGACTGATCAAACCAAACAGCAAAAGGTACCAGCAAGTCCTTACTAGGAATCTGCTTCTTTCAGGATGGATGGTTCAGTTAAAGTATTTGAAGTAAAAAAAAAATCCTAGGCTTTTTTCTCTGTAATTCAGGTCTGTTTCTTTCCTTCTCTTTCTTTGGTTTCTTGTTTGGCTTTGTATACACTCTGTTTGGTTTCCAAGAAACTTAAAGAGAAAAGGAATTGAAAACAAAAGGAAATTTGTCAATTTGAGAGAATGTAGGTTTATTTTCCTCACTGAAGAGCTAAAACAGAAGCAATTGTGAAATTCTAAAGGTATCTAGTTCCGTTTTTTAGTTTTTTCTTAAGAATATAAACAGAGTGAATGTGATTTCTTGCTGAAGAAGTTTGGATTTTCAAGTTTTTTGAGGATTGAATTATTTTGGTTTGACAAGTATAATTTACTTTTTAATTAAAATGTTGTTTACTTAAAGTTTAAACTCGAAGAAAAAATTTATAACTCTATGCCGGGTAAGTGGGTGCTAAAACATTGTGTCACAGGTGTTGGATTTTCATGGTGATATTCCAGAATTTAACTATGTAGTTAATAAGGTCTGTTGGCATCAAAGGCTTTCTTTAGTTATTATGAGAGTACTGAGCTGTTCTGTGCCTGAATTGCAGCTCCTCCTCCATTTGCATCCATTTTAGCAATGTCGAGTTTGGAAGAGCCGCTTGGTTTCGACAAGTTGCCTAGCATGAACACCATTGACCGAATTCAAAGTTTCTCCTATAGTGCTTGCCGGCCCAGGGTTGATGATATGGGAATGGGATATTGCTGGATTGAAAGAAGGGGTTGCAGCTCATCCAACAGTTGTGAGTAAGTGCAAATGCATGATTAAACTATCCTTGTATTAACAAAGGATCCGGTGGAGGTGGAAGAATGATCAGCTCTTTAATAATTACACAACGTGGGGGTTTGATTATAGAGTTTGGAAGGAAGAGGTAGCTGCAATAACAATTTTTCATGCCCCTAGACAAGGCATTTTCTCAAAATATAAGACACCTCTTTGACTAGTAGACGCTCATTTTTCCCTCAGTTTAGTGCTGTAATGATAAAAAGAATACAAGGGTCTGAAGCTTTGTCATAATTATGACGTCAAGAACTAAAGGCTAGATTTTCCTTTGGGTTGTACTGGAAATAGAGAAAATTAACTGCATTTTCTGCTCTATTAAGCGACCCTTGCAGTAATTGTTTTTAACACAATTCTATTAACAATTTCAAATTTGTTTGCAGGGAAGATTATGAGTATACAAGAGAGACATTTCCTTGCAAAAGACACACAAGGGACCTGTCCCAAGGAAACAGGAGGACTCTGAGCTTAGGCAGCAACCATGTGGTGTCTGGAAGCATTTGTGATTCACAGTATTTTCCTGATCATCAGTATAGTTACCCATAAGGTGATTCCATAATGGAATCAGAACTGTAATTTTATTTTTCTCTTAAAATTAGATGATTGTAGTCATTATTGTTGTTTAAGTACATAAAGTCCCCACGTTCATATCTAGGCTGTTGCATTTGTGTGTTGGTCCACCATTTAAATTTCTAGCGTTTCAGAACTGTGCTACAATTTGTTCAATATGGATGTTTCTGAATCATGTTCTTTTATCTTTGATTGGGAAAGTAGTTCTTGAAAGGTACACTAAAATTTGTGAAGATCGTGGAAGTTGGTCCAAGGGATGGTCTGAAAAATGAGAAAAATATTGTGCCTACAGATGTAAAGGTTGAATTGATTCATAGACTAGTATCTTCTGGCTTGCCTGTTGTTGACGCCACAAGTTTTGTTTCACCCAAATGGGTACCTCAGGTAATTTGATTAGGTTTTAATTATAACTTCAAGTTTATCTTATTTTGCAAATGTTTTTAGTGCAATTGAAGCAGATCCAAGTGGTTTTGATCAACCTGTATCATGCTTAAATATTTTTTACTTAAAAAATATGCCGAATATAAGCAGTGGTAGATGCTGTATAATAAGGAAAATACTTGTGTGAAATGCTGGCATCGATCAGCCTCTTCAAAATGTTTTGATGTTTAAGGAGACGGAAGCTTTACCTTTGCTTTTGTACCAGACTCCAATGGTTCTTGATTGCCTGATTTCATTTATTGTCACCAAGTTGCACATTTTCTTTATCAGTTATTTTGCCTACTTTCCATCGCAAAAATAAACCAAAATAGTAATTGTCTGTTATCTGCAACTTGTGATTATTCAGTTTATAATACTCTTTTTGCAAACATGTATTCGTGTCTGAATACAAACTTGCCATCATCTCTTGTTCCTGGCATAACCCAGTTCTCAGATAGTCTTTGTTTTAGGGCTCAGATATTCTCTTCATTTCCTTTTCCTTCTGTGATGCTAGTGGAGCTTCTTGTGTAGAATCCCCCTTGCAAATGATATTGCTCCTCTGTGAAAGGAAGTCATGGGTATTTTATTCAACAAATTTTTGGAGTTCTATTGTAATGACCTTTGCATCAGACGAACATTATCTCTTAGAAACATCTATATTCGCATTCATAACAAATTTTTTTTTTGTGTCTATTCTTTTTTATTGTAGCAAATAATTACCTCTCTCTCTCTCTCTCTCTCTATATATATATATATATATATATATATATATGAATATTTCTTGCTTTCCAGCTATTCATTGACGTCCTTTTCCTCTTTGTTTTGTTGCCCGCTTATAGTTAGCAGATGCAAGAGATGTGAGGGCTCTAAGTTGCCTGTTCTGACACCTATTTTTGTTTTCTGTCTTCATGTGCATGTCTCTTTGATACAGGGGCTTTTGTTCCCATGCTTGAAGCTGTAATGGCTGTTTTTCCTGTCGAGAAGCTTTCCGTCCACTTCCATGATACTTATGGGCAATATCTTCCAAATATTTATGTGTCCCTCCAGGTAAGCATTGGGGAACTCAGAACCTTGCCATGGTAGAACTGTATTTAGGGAGGCATACAATTGGACTGCTTGTTATATGCTCTCCTCTCCTCTGTACACTGGACAACTGTACAGTTGAATTTTGATAGAGTAGATAGTCTAATCTGACCAACTAAATATGAGCATATATGTTTGTGGTAGTAATCATCTGACTAAACTGGAAGAGCATATTGGACTGAAGTGCTAATCCCCATCTGTGGAGGATGTGTTCTTTTCTATACTCTCATCCAACACAATTTTTGAAAATTTGTCTTTATTTTTTATTTTCTGTCATCTATCTGATCTGTCAACAATTGTCTTTTATATTATCAACAGGTGGGGATTAGCACAGTGGACTCTTCTATTGCGGGTTTAGGTGGATGTCCATATGCAAAAGGAGCATCAGGCAATGTTGCTACTGAAGATGTTGTCTACATGCTTCATGGACTTGGTGTGATAACCAACGTGGATCTGGTGAAACTCCTCTCTGCTGGGGATTTCATTTGCTTGCAATTAGGTTGTCCATCCGGATCAAAGACAGCTGTGGCTTTAAGCCAAGTTACAGCCGATGCCTCTAAGATATAAGACGTTTCAGCTATGCATGTTTATACCAGATAAACTATTCAGCTGTCTTGTGTGTATACTTTCTATACAGAGAAGAATAAAACAAACCCAGAGCTATATATATAAATTCAGTAATTATAATCTGTAGCAAAATATTGAACACATTCTAATATTTGCTTTCAGAGCAGAAGCTGCCCGTGGCAGCAAATAGAAGGGGAAGGCTGCTAACTTGGATAATGAGATGTTATCAGCACTATGGTTATGCTTTACATCTGCTTGCCCCTCTTGATTTCTACTTCATGATCTCAGCTCTTTTAGGAAAGGAATGTTGCGGGTGAAAGGCATAGTGAATGATGAAATACGGCATCCAACTCACCACTATTTGCTTCCCATTTGGAAGTCAAGGTAATTGATTGCTTATGAATCTTTTGTTGTGCTGAAAAGATCAATGGTAGATTACCAGTGCCAGGCTCTCACTAGATGATCACCCTGTTTGCTCATTGAAGGAGAGCAAAAAAAAAAAAAAGGCAACTGAGATCTTCGAAGTCCATGAGGAATGTTAAAGAGAGAGAAGAGGAGACGTGAAGGAAGTAGACATGCCAATAGGCAATAGTCCCGTGCCCACGAGTGGCTGGCAATATATAATGCTCATTGCTCAACTGCAGTAGGGAACTAGGGATTCAGTATTCAGTTTTTCTCTTGTTAATCTTTCCGTTCAAAATGGTGGCTTCATTTTTTTATGCTAGTTGGCTTCCACAGGATTACGTTTTAACCACACAAGTCTCACTTCAAGAACTTGCATCTGAATCCATTTTCCCTCTACTATATTTGGAAATATCCAAGTGAACTAGACAATATCTCGTCCCGCCTGCTTAACCTTGATAACATGATAAGAACACAGGAATAGAAAATTAGGACTGTAAACATTTCCGTTGATGCTTACAATATTTAGTGACTGTTTGAGATTGTTGTAGCGGTTGCGATTCGAAATGCTTTTCGTTTAGAAATACATCAAAATTATATTATTTTTTTTAAAAAAAATTATTTTTAATATTAGCACATCAAAACAATTTAAAAACATAAAAAAATTAAAATTTAAAGGAATACGGTTTTCACCGCGTTCCCAAATAGGCCCTTAGTAGTTGATGCAATAGCAATTACCCATCAGACTAGTGTAGTCCTCTCTTTTCGCTTATGTAAAACGAATGAATGTTGTCTGGCTACTATATATATGCCTAGTTATCATCTTGAGCTTCTGCTTCCATGCCAATGATCGCGTTTACAACAACACTTACACACCATGTTGCTCATCTCTTCTTTTTGTGTGATGAAATATCACTTGGGATTCATTTTCCTTTACTTGTTGAGAGTTGCATGGGCCAAGAAATAAGGCGCATGGGGCTACAAGGTGTGAAAGTTTGTGGAAGTAGTTGAGACCCCAATGATGGTAGAGCACCATGACCTTGACCAGCAAGAAAAAGCTAAACAAAAAGCAAATAAATAAAGGGAGCAATCACTCTAATTGCTTGCCCAGTACCAACATATAATTCTCTGCCTCAATGATGCCTATTACACTCACAGCCACACTGTCTGATCGTGCCATTCTTTTCTGCTCCAAAGTCAGTCAAAGCCATTCAGCCCACTCAATACAGTGTTCACATTGCTCACAGCTTCAAACTTTGTAGAGTGGTGGGTGCATATTGTAATGCAACTGATCATAATGTATACGATGCTTCTTTTTATTGTGCGCATACACTGCATGGCTTGCCTAATATTCCCCAAATTTTACCGCCTAGCTAATTAATTAGTTTAAGTAAATGCTAGCTTGCAAGAAAGAAAAGATCAGGAGCCGATCGAGTTCAATCATGGATTATGACTGATTGAGGCATTGAAACACGAGTAAGGTGTAAGCACTAATTAAGATTTAGATCTACAGCTGGTCTCGATAAAGATACGCACGGCGGTCTCCTTTTTATTCATTGCAATTCATAACAGAGCAGCATTAGAGGGACATTTCGATGACTTGGTGTTCAAGCAGAAGAGGACATTCCTTTCCTTTTGCACAAGTGTGGCTGTTACAGATCTGCATGGACATTCAAATTACTGCACGGTACTCTAAAGTATCAACGCAGTAAGGTGATTCTTGGCCCAGATAACAATTCGATCAATCCTTCTTCTTCTTATTTTTTGTTTTTTTGTAATCAAGAATATTTAAATCAGTATATACATATCTCGACTAATCCTACAAGATTCTAAAATTAACAATCATATAAACATCTAGTAGTTTTAAAATTTGTGACACTCGAATTGATGACCTTTAAAAAATACTTAAGACTTAATCAATTGAATTATATCCCTTAAAATTATAATTGGATGAATCTTGTCTTGCTAGGCATTGGTCTTTTTTCTCATCTTTATATATTCTTTGGACTGAACCCTGATTGTAACAAGGCAACTTGCCTCGTAAATGGGTTTTTACATTTATTAATCAAATTCTCACTGTCGTTAAAAAAATATATATATATATCCTTTTCTCATTATTACTTATCAATAAACTACAAGAATAATTGTTTATACTATAGCAACAAGGATTTTACATGATTAATTCGTTATTAATTAGGATAGCAAAATTCTGTCAACAAAACAAAAAAAGGAAGTCAAATTAATATTAACAGAAACAAAAAAAAAGCGCATAAGCTGTAGCAAACACTGTGCACATAGACACAAGAAACTTTTCATTGCAACACGTAAATTATGATTTTGTCATTTGAAGAAATTTGGGGTGAATATTGAAGCATCAACGGAAATGTATTTAATTTTTGAAGAATTGTTTTTAATTTTATAAAAATAAGCTTTATTTTATTAAAAAAATCATTATTTTGAAATAATATTTATAACATGTTCGACGTTGCATAATATTTTTTTTCTATTAAATTTAATTCACTTAGTTTCATCTATGTTTCTCTTTTTATTATCTTTTATTGATTTTAATAAACAAATTTAGTATACATAAATAGGTAAATATTTCATTTTGCGAGATCAAATATCTTGATCTACAATCATCTCTCAATCTTTTCAGTTTTTTTTTTAGTTATTGTTAATGGTTAGATAGACAGATAGACTTTTTGATTTACACTTTGAATTTTTTTATATAATGAAACATATCAAAATAGCATGTATATTAGGGATTTCTTCTTTTTTTTTCTAATCTACAACCTGTGGCGGAACACGAGTCAAATAGTTAGTTATAGTGTACTAAAAGAGCTAGGTGGTGCTTTTACTGTGCACCACCTCAAAAATACTATTCATTTCAATAATGTTTTTTTCTTTTGTTTTTTTTCTAAATCTATATTTCTTTTTCTAATTTTGTACTTCAATATTTAGTTTACTAAAGATTGGGCTGCATCATTTATTGTGGTTTACTTTATACGTGGTTAGCTCGGTTTCATAACATATATTATAGATTTGGCGGGTTAACTCAATTGACTCAAGTTTTTTTTTTTGTCTTTTTTTAATTGATAATTTTTTTTTTCAATTTCATCCTTCAACATTAGGTTGATGGAGAATTAAATTTTATGATTTATTTAGGTTTGTTTTCTATAAGATCATCTTGGTCTCGTAACACGAGTTGCAAGTTTGGTGGGTTAACCTAGTTGACTCGAGTTTTTTTGTTTTTTGTTTAATTGATAGTTTTTTCAATCTCATTCTTCAGCATAGAGTTGATTATGAATTAGGTTTTATGATTTACTTTGATTTACTTTTTATGAGATTATCCAAGTCTTATGACTCGAGTTACGTGTTTTGCGAATTATCTGAGGTAGAATCAAGTTGTTTTATTATGTCCTATTTTTATATTGAGTTTTTTAAAAAATTTCAACCTCTAACAATGGGTTTATTAAAAATTAGACTTCATAATTTATTTTGATTTGTTTTTTATAAGGTTATCTCAGTTTTATGACCCTAATCATAGGTTTGACAAGTTAACTTGGGTTGACTCGGGTCATTTTTTTGTTTACTTTTTATGATATTATCCTGATCTCATGATCCGAGTCACGGATTTGACAGATTAACTCAGGTCAAATTGTTTTGTTATTTTTTAATTATTATTTTTTTTAATTTCATTATTCAACATTGAGTTGGTTGAGAATTAACCTTCATAATTTGTTTTGATTTGCATTATATAAAGTTATTATGGTCTCATGATCCAGATCGAGGGTTTAACAAGTTAACTCGGATTGATCCAGATCGATTCATGTTGTATTAGACATATAGTAACTTTAGTAAAATTCATGGCATATGCTAAAAAAACAAAAAAACAAAAAACAAAACAAATATGGTGAAAGAAAGGAGGGTAGTCTTCAGTTTTCATTTTCAGTAATATAAAAGTTATGTGAGGAGTTGCTAACATCAATTATCCATGACTTTCATGTATTAGCTTTTCTATAATGTGATTATGTAAAGTGAACGAAGACAACATCATTCTCTAGGAAAAAAGATCACGCCATGTATGTAATTGTAAACTCTTCCCCTACCTTCGTGGCCCACCGGTCAACTCCTACCAGTTTGACCATTTTGAATTTTGTTAGATTTCCTTTGGAATGATCGATTGATTAGATCTTTCATTAAACCCCCCATTTTTATTTTTATTTTTATTTAAAAAAAAACATTTCAAGGGAATGATCAAAGCCCACATATATATTATGATAAAACATGACAACATGCACAATAAATTAATTGCAGCAAAAACTTACAAACACTTTTCATTTTCATTTTTTTTTTTTTTGTGTTTTGGTTTTCTAATGTTAACATGTGCTTCTCCAGTACTGACCAGTCAGTACACCTGAAACCAACTAGAAAAACTTACGAGCACTTTCACACGAGCACACAGCAAACAAGCTAGCTTCTCGCAAAAGTCACTCCTTGAATATTGCAGCAAACCAAACCTAAAATACATTAGGGAAAGATTGATTTGTATAAAAAATCACCTGACATGAGAATATTAATTATATTAGGTCGAGACACCCACGCCTTTCTCTGTCCCTCTCTTATCTTTTGTTGTAGATATATGCAACATATCTAAAATCTGCCAGCATAAACTGCAACTCTCTCCCTCCCTCTCTCTCTCTCTCTCTCTGGTCCGTGTATGAGAGTTTCTCAAGGAAAACATGGGCTCTGAAAATCTGTATCCAAACACTCTCTGCGCCATATTTATCGTTTCCTTTGAGGCATCGAGCCCTATGCATTTTGACTCCTACCTCACATTGACTAGCCTCATTTTCACAAGCTCAAACTCCTAAGAAACCCACTAGAAACACGCACTGAAACAAAAGTCTCCCATTACAAACCACACCCAGCTTTCTCGTACTTTTCTCTTGAGATTCCTTTTAAAGGGCCTTTAAAATCAGATCCAAGAAGGAAATTCCTTTCTCTTTTCCCTTTTTTATAGGGTTTTGGGCCAAGAATTCTATCCATGGTCTGAGATATATGTAGGTATATATAGAATGAGGCAGCTGATGGGTTTGAGAAAAGAGTTGGCTTGCTTAGCAATCATATTTTTTATACTTCTGCTGTTAGAGACTTCATCTCTTCCTGATAGGTCAGCCAGATATGGAAGCTCCAAAAATACTGGGTCTACATCTCAGTTAATGGGTCCTGTTAAATCCCATGGTGGTGGCCTAAGAGGAGACAAAGATGAAGGAGGTGATGCAACTTTGGGTGATGAAAAGAGGAAAATCTTTACAGGTCCCAATCCTTTGCACAATAGGTGAATATCTAGAGAAAGCTTGTTTTATCTTCGTATATGTACGATTTATGAAGCCATGTCATTTTCTATTTTTTAAAGCTTTTTTCGTTTGTTAATTATCATATTAAGAAATTGTTCGGTGCAGAAGTTGAATTATTATTTTGTTAGTTTTTTATTTTATTTTTAATAATAATCTTCTTTATGTATATTTTTTAAAATAAAAAAACACTTCTCTGAATTGTATAGTCTCAGTTAAAATGCATATAGATCGAAGTTTTTTTTATATATTTGACGTATAAATAGAAAGAAATTAAATATATCCATGAACAAAGTACCATTATTACTGCTGCCATTAATGGAGTTGTTACAAGGACTACCAGACAAAATTTATTTCGGTTCAGTGTTTCCCTCTTGGTTGTTGTGAATTGATTAGTCATAGCCACAGCAACGTTGTCGAAGCAGTCGTTCCCAGAAATTGATAATTATAATAGTGAATAAAAATCCTCATGTTAGGGTAATATCTTAAAAATAAATGCTTAAATATATAGATAAAAATGCGTATATGCTACATGTGGAAGATGCCAATTATATATCTTCTTTCATTGATAGCAGTACACTCTTCTTCTACCCAGCGTATAAGAGAGCTAGACCTCTGCATGAATCATGTTGGTTTCCGACTGCGTGTAGCGTGAAATAAGAATCGTTTCTTTTTTCTTTAAGAATATCTGTTTAATTATTCATCCATAAGATAGACCAGAGTAAATTAGTTGTTGATTGTCGATGAAATCAAGAGTATTATTTATTTATTTATTTATTTATATGATCCGTCGCCAAAAAGCATTGTTTTATCCGAAGAGATGGTTGAGCTCTTCCATTTTCTTGATCCCATAGTCTTTGAGGCTTATCCCAGAAAACTTTGTGAAACTCTGTGAAGCTAGTGGGGGTGTGTGTTTACGTGCGCGATGAGATGCTGCATTTGCAATACGCAAAACAAGCTCATACATATGGGCCGACAACCCATAAGCAACTTAAGCCTACATTTTGGATCACGTGCGAGTCGAAGGGGACAAGATCATGAGAACAAAGGGGAGAACGGCAAATATCGAGTGCCTATCATTATATGATTGTGCTTTTTCTCACCTCATCTGCATCGCGTTGGTGACCATGAAGTTCCGAAGGAGAAGGCACAAATACCTTCACAAATTGATCGTTTCACCTGTAATTCTGTTCTAAGTAGATTCCTAACCTTTTAAAACTCACACAATCAATTGCGAAACTAGAGGTTTAGCTCTAATCCAAGTGTCCGCTAACAACATAACTAAGCCGACTCTGAAGCATGGATGAACCAAGCTGACCACCTCCACGGTTGCTCCAAATCTGTGTTCTTTCCTCGTCCATCTTTTGCAATGTTAAGCAAACTTGATCCTTGTCATGCTTGCATCAAAGTGGGATGTTTCTAGCCTGCTAAAATTCTTTGTGCGATGAAATCATATACAGTTTTAAGGGTTTGTCAAGAAAATGGATAGGGATGAGGAAGGCCAGAGTAATACGAAAGGATGAAAAAAAAAGGAAATCCATCCATCTCGTTGTTTGGATAACAAATAAGTTGTTAGGCTAACAAACAAGGAAAGGATAAAAATCAATCCGCCGATGGGCTAACAATGCGGAAAGATATTCCTTAAATCTCCATCCTTCTCACCAAACAAATGGAATTAAGGAAATACCAATCCTTACTTCTCATTCCTCCCCCCTTCTTCTATACCTCTTGACAAACACACCCTAAGTATCCATCGGCAATGATAAGCCAAGGCGTAATACACAACGACTTATTGATGATAAATATGAAGATTCCTTAAATGGGGGAGTAACAAAAGCTCGCCCTTTCCATCCTGGGCAGCAAAATAATATCCAACCTGGTTCCCTCAAGGATACTAAAAACATTCAAGTTCGATACAAGCTTTAACTAAGCATGATAGGAACCAATGATAACCAAAATCTAAGAAATACAAACAAACAGTAACTGAATTAGTTTCAACTCTTATGTGATGGAACATTATGAATTAATCATGAAGGGTTCCCATTATATCTTCATCTCGATACAGAAAATACCTGAAACAGTGCATAGAGCCACAAGGAAACATCATTAGGTATTTATTTGTGTCAAGGAATCGTCTAATGAAAAGGAAATAAATGCATTTTTGTCACACACTGAGGTCACTAAGTATGCTTTGGCAGCAAGAAAGCAGTTGTCTTTCTGAGTTGCTGTGGAACTTGTTAATTTTGCATGACAAAGAAAAGAGAAGAGAAAAAAATTGCGCTTATGCCAGCATTTACACCAAAACCCCATTTCTCCAATAAAGATCTTATTTCCCCTGGATAAAATGTCTTCTTCCAAGTCAAGATTCATCCAATGATTTTAAATATGCAATAAAATGCAGGCAATCCAAATGAAAACAAGATAACTAAGTTCCCTAGAATCACCACCCTGATCTCATTCACATCACAGTGCCATTTTATGGCATTCAGGTTTAAGAGTTTAGTGCAACAGAAAACATTTTGCATATCGACCCACCATAGATGAATACACATTTAATTGCAAATGTTGGTGTTTAGCAACAATGGGCGATACATAAAAGCAAGTAGAACTTCACCGTCACACTGTTTCATTCTGTATGATTAATTCTAAAAAAATAAAATAAAAGTACGATTGTATGATATGAGTGCAAGAATTTGAAACCAAAAGCATTGATGGAAAGTAGCAGCTTTCACATACACCATGCGTAAATAAAATAAAGCATTTTTAATATGTTCCATTATAGAACATTCCTTGAAACATATAAACATGCATTTCATGTCATTAAAAATTCTAAAATCAGCAAAACAAATTCAAAATCATGTAGGATGAGCTACCATGCATTGGAGAATTCTGAATCCTATTTAACCATGTTAACTACACTAAAATAGTACCTTGATCACTCCAGTGACTTTATAAGACTCTTTACTTGCCACGGCCTACCAAAATCTTAAAGCTATATGGATCTATGAGTCAGACAGTTGCTATCTTAAAGCTACATGGTTTGATAGAACATTTATAAGTCAACTCAAACTGGATATAATTGGATCTGTTCAAATTACAGCATCAAGTTAAAAGGGCCACGGAATAGCTAAAGACAGATGATCAAGTGTTCTTTATACCATCAAGTAGACAAACTAAAAAAGCTAACACACAAATGCCACCTCTCATATGCATTTTACATGACATCTACCAGAAACTCGAACCTCAAAGAAGAACTAATTTTAGAGAAGCAGTAACTCACTCTTTTTCACCAAGTTTCACTTCAGTGCCTCCGTATTCAGGCAAAAGGACAGTTTCTCCCTCCTTCAAAGTAACAGGAATAAGCTTGCCATCTTTATCACGAGCACCAGGACCCACGGCAACAACTTTTCCAGAGTTCAGCTGGAATTGTGAAGCATAAAAAAAAATGAGAGGAAAGAACAATCAGTAATCACCCCATGTATCCACCAATAAAACGAATGAATAAATGTACATTTACATCACAGTACAACAGAAAAACATTTAATCTTTAATTTATTGGACAGCATAATTATGAAAACTGGCAAGAAACAAATACAAATAAGTTGAGCATGCTAACCTATCAAGGTGAATGAAATAAAAAGGGAAAAGGAACAAAAACTAACACTGGTCGTGAGAACTTGAATGTTAAGCATTTCATTCCAATTTCTCTTTCACGGATATTAAAACTAAGAACTTCCCAACCGCAACAAACCCTTTAAAATTCGAGCTATACCACTTAGCTGTTACTGATAGCAATTAAACTGAAGCTTAAATATCGTATTAATGTATGAAACAATTCCAGATTCGAGCGATAGGAGTGGATTTTGAAATTCAAAATGCAATTGAAAACAACTCTTGTAACAAAGATAAATCTTGGGCTTAATTTAGTTTGGTTATGATTAGCCAAGTAACTAATGAATCTATAATAAAAGAACATCACACACAAGCCAAAAACCCAGCCCCAATTTACCGAGTAGCGTATCAGTGTAATTTTATGCTACAGTTTCAATGATGCAGGAGAAACTCAAAGGAACAACGAAACGAAAGGAGAAAAAAGAGAGGAGAGGAGTGAAGAGAAAGGGATGACCTTGGAGGTTTTCTCAGGAAGAAGAATACCGGAGTTGGTTTTGGAAGGAGGGATAATTTTCTCCACCAATATGCGATTGAATGTCGGAATCAAGCGCTTTGCCATCTTCACGCACGGTAACTGAGACTAGAGAGAGAGAGAGAGAGAGAGAGAGAGTGATTGCAGAAGATCGAGTACTGGACACTTCTACTGGGCTCCTTTAGGTACCAGTAGGGTTTAAGGTTGGAGTTTATTATTGTCAAATTCCAAAACTGCCCACCTTGTCTATCCCTTCCTTGCTAGTTAGTTATTACCCAATATAAATTAATAAACAGACGCACCGAGGGCACGAGTCCATAGGATTCTAAACTCCTACAGTCCTACGTCTGCATTTTACTCGTTTGTTTTTGCAGATTGAAAGTGTTTTTGTTTATATTTTTATTTTTTTGTATTTTTTAGATTATTTTAATAAATTAATATTAACAATGAATTTTAAAAAATAAAACAAATATTATTATGAAAAATATTGATATATTTTTAAGAGAAGTACTTTAAAAAAACCACCATCACACTACATATTCAACCCTTTAGGACGGGAGAAAAGTGTTTTCACGAGGAAAGAAAAAAAAATTCTTGTAAATGCATTTATTAGTACAATAGACTCAATCTTTATACGCAAAACGCTAGCCCGAGACATCGTAACCATTAAAAAGAAACCCTGCCTCGACCAATCTGAAACTCGAAGTGTTTTCAGGATGAGCTGAGTTGCAATTTGATTGTGCCATTACCCCGCTACCTAGCCAAAAACCATTGATCAATTTTGCCGCGCTACAACTGAGAAATACCGCAAGTGCTCAAAACTTCAAAACTCCCACAAGATTATCATCATAAATCAGCTTTGAGTTACAACAGATGCTAAAATCCACTGAGTGGGAAAGAAATGAAATAGGAAACCACTACATTAACAAAACAACGATGCCATGCAGCTTAGTTCTAAATAAATTAAGATCAAGTTAATTCCACTTCTTCAAAACAAAAACAGGTCACAAATCAACAAGCAATATTTGAACAAGTACAGAGCCAGCAAAAAAACTATTGTCCGGAGCGTTTTGATAAGTTTATAAAGCTGCAGGCAGCATCCAAACTCAGTTCTTCATATACCTGGATATAATGAAAAAATTTGAATTTTCAGATATCAATAATAGAAAATGGGATCTTAAACATGAAATGTATATGATTCTCAAATAATGAGGCATACAAGTTTCCGGTGAATTTCTTGGAAAGCCTTGCAAAATCTCTGGGCTTCTGCTGCACCCGCCTGCATATCCACAAGAGCACAACAAATTCATTTATCCCCATCACTAGGAAATGAAAAATCTACTATTCTGCTTCGTTCAGGTGGGGGCAGCAGAACTTGTCTGCATGATGTGTGATGGCCAGCAGATATAAATCAGCTGAACTTTTTTGGCACAACATTCAATGAGAAACAACCCATCCGCAAATAGATTACTGATGCTGGATGGACAGAAACTAGAAACAGGAGGTGTGATAGAGGCATCTCTACAAAAAATTCAAGAACTGACTCACAAGTGATCACAACAAATAAAATCACTCGATGTTATTTTTTTCTTGCAACAAAATGACCAATATGCTTCCTGTTGTTGTTGAACAAAGAAATTTCATAATGTACAAGACACCTTGAATATGTTAATGTACCCATAAATAGGCTTATAATTAATTTAAAGCCAGTAAATACTATGACAATCGACAAAAGCATACCTTCTTCTCAACTGCCAACTTTAGCTTCTCCCAGAATGCATCTATTTAAAGAAATACACAAGAAAACAGTAAACAGATGTAGGTAAACTTCAACAGTGACTAAAATTGTGATGAATCTTAGTTGCCAATCCAATAAATTTTCCAAGATTTCATGATTCTTAACATAACATAACATAAGCAATTTCATCCCAACATGACCTGAAAGGAAGACTTTTTCCAAAATGACTGACAAGTACAACACACATCAACAGAAAATTTGGTGACTTGTTAGAAAGTTTATTAAGTGGCTCAAGATTATCAGGCCAAAGCTGCCCGAAAGATTTTTCATCAAAATTCATGGATTCATAATGGGAAAATACATCTCAATATCCTCAATTATCTAATAAAGAGAGAAGCAGGTAAGCAAGCAGAGTGGACTTTATAAGAGAGCATACCCTGTACATCAATAACTTGATTGTTGGATTCCTTTTTACCTTCCTCCTCCTGAAATACCGGTTCCGGAAATGACCGAGAAGTTGATTGCTTTGATGGGTCCGTCTCAATCTGAAATATAGAAAAGGTTATAGAAAAACCATGAGGGTACAGATACAAACAACAAGTGCAGAACATCAAGCACGTTTAAAGAATCACAAAAACATGCAGCTTGTTCCATTCTAATTAGAATATAAGGGTTTCCAGCATAAGAAGCTTAAAAAATTATGTAATCAAAACCCTCACTCGAGAATCTCATGCTGAACACTACTACCATCCCGAAATATTATGGTATTATGATTTGAACCCATTTTCAACCTTGAAACACTGATTAAATTAATAGCAAGAAGAAAGATACTAACAGAGTGAAATTTAATAAACCCTAGTTCCTTTTTGAAGAATAGACAGACAGCAATACATGTGTTGTTTAGTAATTGAAACCAGAGTAATCAAGATTCGACTGAGACAGAGAAAGAATAAATATTTACATGGTAATTTCGAGGACGGACAACGGGGAAGAGATCAAGAAGGCGTCCAAATTCTTGATCATCCATTCTCCTCCTTGCTTTCCTCCTTCTACTTTGCAACTCTGAATTGAAAATAAATATATATCTAGTAAAATGCTTGACAATTTTTTCTTCTTAAAGTCTTTATTTATGACTTATGTGACGGAATTGCCCTTTTCTCCAATACTGGAATTAAATACAAAATCCTTATATTTTACTAGGATATTTAGTTGGTCTGAATAGCATAGAAAATAATTAAGTAATTCTTTGATTAATCTTGACCATATTTAATTTAATAATTTCTTATTCTAGAAATAACTTATTTTGTTCCAAAAGATTTAATAATAAGAAATAACTTATTTTCTTATTAAATAATTATTATCATATTTTATCATTTTACCGCCTCTCTTTTTTCCAGAAGATTAAAAAAAAAAAACATGAAATTGATAAAGGACTAAGTTATGGGTTGATTTAATAATATAGGATGAATTAATAATTTTTTAAACCATAAGAAATAATTAATTAATTACGTTAAAATATAGACCATATTATAATTAACTCCCAATACTTTTTTTTTGGACAACTAAAGCTATCCTCAAATTAGATATGCTAAGGAAGTGTGCTTAAGAATAATTGATGGAAGAACAAAAAGTAGACAATCCTAGCCACCAAGCTCACAATCTTCATCCTTTCCGACCAGTTCAGTAGCCACTCCTATTTCTAATACCAAAAGCTTCAATTTTTCAGATCTAACCCAGAATAAATTTTAGGTTTTGTTCAATTTAATGTCATCTCCAACTACGCAGGCATATTGGTGTTCTTGATGCAGCCGTGGTGGCTAGAGTAGAAAATACTTCTGGAATAAAGTTTGATCATGAAGGAGGACAAATTTTGAGTTTGTGACCTTCTCTCTCTTTAATTTAATAATAAATTTTTTGTACCATAAAAAATACTTAAAAATTGCAAATGTTTCTTTTAGAAAAAAAATCATGTATTAAATAATTTGATGTGACCCGATTAATTTGATAGTTCTAAAAATAATCTAAATAACTGCTAAAAATATAATTGATTTGAAAAAAATTATGATGATATCTTTATATTAAAACGGCAATATATTATATAGATCTAGGTCAACTTGTTAAATTTATGATCTAAGTTATGAAATTATAATAACACCATAGAAAACAAATTAAATCAAATTATTAGCTCTAATTACAAATCAATTTAATGTTGAATTATGAAATTAAAAAAAAAACAATTAAAAAAAACATGAAAAAACAATCCGAGTCAACTTGAGTTAACCCAACAAAATCATGACTCTAGTTTTAAAACCAGAATGACTTCATAAAAAACAAACTGAAATAAATAATATAATAAAATTTAATTCTCAATCAAATCAATATTGTGATTGATTTTTTTTTTAAATAATTAATTACTAAAAGGATCGAAAAAATAATTCAGGTCAACCGAGTTAACTCACAAAACCCGCGACCTGAGTCATGAATCCAAGATAACCTTGTAGAAAACAAACTAAAACAAATTATAAAATTTAATTTTTAATCAATCTAAGTATGAAACTCAAAAAAAATTAATTAAAAAAAACCTCAAGTTAATTGATTAATCCGTCAAACATGTTCTTTAAGTTATGATACTGAAATAACCTTATAATAAATAATTTAAAATAAATTATGAAACTCAATATTTAATAAATTAATAAATCTGATATTAAATATGAAAAAAAAAAAAATAAGAAACAAAT
>Ga0307517_10005529_pt1 | contig 18991 bp, 8 predicted proteins | sample 23_EM_MG_FD_194515 | JGI IMG/M metagenome (GOLD analysis project Ga0307517, IMG submission 194515) | Populus trichocarpa ectomycorrhiza microbial communities from riparian zone in the Pacific Northwest, United States - 23_EM | ecosystem: Host-associated > Plants > Roots > Unclassified | place... | reverse complement strand
AGATAGAGAGATTTAGGTGACGTGTGTGACTTGGTTCCATTAATACTTATTTGGGCTCTCATTCATATTGAAACTCATCCTATGCACTTGGTATTGTGAAGTCTCTCCCTGACCTAGGTTGTATAAGGTTAAGAGGCTGAGATACCCCACTGATAACTCAGAAATTTAAGGACCTGAAAAATCTTTAGGATTAGACAGGTTAAGCTTGAATCGTTATGAGTTAGATCCTATCCATTAAGACTCTCTTTATAATAGGACATGAATTAATAATATGTCATGTCATACATATCCTTTTTTATTTTATTTTCTCATTATATCTCCACTGATCCTTATAGAAAATATGAAATGGTGGGGTACATTACTATCAAGGATACAGAGACTAGGTCAAAGAAAGGCCAATATGATGAGACGAATTTCCCTTCAAATCGATCAAAAATTTTTTGGGTTTAGAGTCTTCACTGATAACTTTCCAAGAAAATCTGATAAGGGAATTTTTAGCATGTAAATTTTCCACTATTCATGTTTGATTTTGAAATATTTTGGATGTGTTGCACAAGATAATTAGAATTTTAGATCCCTTTTTGAACTATTGACCTCATAGAAAATTAATGTGTTTTCAGATACTAGGTTACTGAGTAGGCAAAATCCGGCAGTAAAACCGAACATTGATTTATTATGTGCTGCAAAAAAAGCTATACAACTCAGTTCCAGATTTTCGTCGCCATTTTCAAATATCTAAGATGAAGGTTTACAAAATATATGAAGGGCATATAACTCAATTTTGCTGTTTCGAAGCCCAAAAAACAAGTCAAAAAATAGGGATTGAATCAAACCCGAACTTCCTGCACTCCAAATACTGTCTCGGTTTATGGCTCTTATCTCAAGTCTCAGAGGTCTAAAAATTGCAAGATCGGTGTCGTTGGAAAGAAGATTCGATTTTCTACAATTTTTCCAGAAATAGAGATCTTTGAATTCGCACGTTTCTTGCCTCAAATCTGGCCTGTAATGTCTGGGTAGGAAGGAATTCAAATCAGAAAAGAAAACTGTCTTCATTCCAGCATGGATAAAAAGACCATAATATAAAAAAAAAAAGAAGGTCTGCAAGAAAGACGTGCATACATAAATTTTTTTTAGATTTACTAGATAATGAATTTATGATGTTCATAGCAACAATCAAGCAAGCAAATCAATATTTTTTAGGAAAAGTAAGAAAAGTAACCTCGTTTTCTCTCTAAGATTGTTAGGAAATTATAAATGGAAAGAATGAGGCAAATAAATGCAACCAAGATTTTTGTTTCCTTTTTTAATATTAAATTAACTGCTAAAAGCAACAATAAAAAGATGAAATTACCTTGACGATCCTATAGTTTAATTATTTTTACACTTGCCCTTTGTGTTTTCAAAAATTATAATTTATATTATTGGTGAGTGTAAAATAAACTAAACTATAGGATGATTTATGATGTAAACTGTCTTGCACACAAAAAAAATTTAGAATGTAAACTTTAATTTTAAAAAACAAAGAGTGTAAGTGTAAAAACAACTAAACTATAAGATGATCAGAATAATTTTTTCTAATAAGAATAATTAGAACTAAGAGTAAATATAAGAAAGAGTAATTTTTTTGAGAAAATCTAAGATTATAGCTCACAATAGCGCAATTATTACAAAGAAAACGCTCCCTCTACACAAGAATAATTTTAAAATATAATTCGATTTTCTTTCAAGATACAACAATCCGTTAAAATTCCTTAATACAACAAAAGTTTCTCAAACCTTTTAATTACTCTTTTTGCTCACTTTAGTTAATAAAGTATAAGAAATGAAGTGTCTGAAACTTGAGACAGGAATATATAAAAATACGAAGATCTTAAATTATGTTCAGAGATATATGAGACTCTGGAAAATAAAAAAGTATTTTTAAGAATTTTAATGATGAAAAAATTATATATTTTTCATCCTAAACACATGCTATATATATATATATATATATATATATATATATATAATTTTGATTTGATTTCTCTTCTTTTAAATTTTCATAAAGTTTGATCTTTGGTTAGATGACCCAGCTTAGATGCTAGATGGACAAATTTGCTTAAACTTAACATTCAAATAGGATAAAAATGGATTAAAGGTTAATATATATATATATATATTAACTGATAACGTGTATATATAAAAATTAATTAAAGGTTAGTATATATATATATAGCATGAAAAATGGGTGCTATATATATATATACTAAACACCATGGAGAATCGCAAAGCATGAGGGTTAGTTTGACAAATGAAATTGATAACGTGTTGAATTAATAAAATTAAAATAGAGTGTTGTTTTTGTAGTTGAACTTGCTTTTAAAATGGTAAAGATATTAAAATTAAAGTTTTTTTTAAAAAAAATTATGATTTTAATATATTAAAAATAAAATAAAATAAAATACTTTTAATTAAAAAATAATATGCACTGCGGTGCGAGGTAGGGGCAATGTTTCATAGACAAGACCAAAATAAAATAAAATAAAAATCGAAGTGAAGTGAATCGAAGAGTGTCTTGTCACCGAACTCATAGGCCTTAGGTATCGCACCTAATTAGGAGGAAGGTTTGTTTCAAGTCACCCTCTCAACTGATATCATTGATGCTTCAAACTCACCTTTGTCCACGTCAGATTTCGTAGGATTTTCAAGTTGAATAAATCAGAAATGCCTTTCAATCTGTGACTGATTGCATCTAGGTTTATACGCGCGCGCGCGTGTTGTGTGTGTGTGTGTGCGCGCGCGCGCGCGTGAGAGAGAGAGAGTCCTCAATTCGGTCTACATCTAGTCATTTACCCATTGAAATTTCCTTTAAACATTACAGTTTGCACCATACGTTGCCAATGCAGATTCACTATGCATCATCTTCTTCAAAAAATAAGAAAAATAGAAGCTGCAATGACACATCTCTCCGTGTTATTTGAAACTACCGTAGCAGTTATTTATTAAATTATTTTTTATTTAAAAATATATTAAGATGATATTTTATATATATATATTAAAATTTATTTTTGACATCAATATATTAAAATAATTTAAAATTAAAAAATAATAATTAAAAATTAAAAAAAATTAAAAATATTTTTAAATATTTTTTAAATACAAAAACAAACTAAAAATTAAGTTTGCAAAATGCAAATTGACTTTAAAAAAGTCGCTTACAGGTGCATTGTAGCCCTTTTTATACCATGATTTTGAGAAGTATTGATGTTTGGAAGTGTAATTATGGTTGTTTTTTAAAGTATTTTTTACTTGGAAAAGTATTAAAATAATATTTGTTTTATTTTTCAAAAATAATTTTTTACATCAGCACATCAAAATGATTTAAAAACACTAAAAAACTATTAATTTAAAATAAATAAATTTAAATTTTTTAAAAACATTTTTAAAACGAAAAAACAAATAACAAAAGCAATTATATGGTGCTTACTTCTCAAGGGCATGGCTTTTAAAACTCAATCCCAAACCATTGAATCAAGATTTTTGTTGTGGAAGAGTTGATTAAAGTGACAAGTAAAAAACTCATCCAAAATGAGATTTTAGGCTTGAATTTCGTCACAGAAATGTATATGTATATATATTATGAACCTTATATCCTAGATTTTGTTTAATAATAGAATAATACTCTAACCTTTTAAAAAAAAAAAAATAGAGTTAAAAGACAAGACAGCCGGAACTTTCTACTTAAATATAATATTTTTCTTCCCGAAAAACTACAAAAATATTTTCTTTTATTTTATAAATTTATATTGAGTTTAAAATCATATTTTTGAAGTTTTTTCAAAGTTTTATTTTATAAAATTCTCGATGTTTTTAAATGAAAAAAAAATCTAAAATGATGAATGATACGATATTTTTTTATATAAATACTTTTTAAGAATGTAAAACATTAAAATTATTTTTTTTACATTTTTATATTTAATTAGTGTCTTAATATTTTTGTATTATAAATCTAATATCAAATATTTCCTTTATCTGTGTTAACAAATATAACTTGCTCATGATGATTTCTAATTCGAGTGAAATAAAATTAATATTTTATAATTAAATTATCACAAATATAAAATATTAATAGAGTATTATAAATTATGATTATGTTTTTTTACGAAAAGAAATAGTTATAATATTTTTTAAATTTTTTTTTTAGTGAAAAAATCTTTTTCATTCTCAACAAATAAATATATATTTTTTATTTTTTATTGAAAAATATTAAAAATATATATATAAAATGATTTTGTATAATTGAGCATACTCTTAGATAGCGTTTGATTAATGTCATAAGACAGAAAGAACAAAAACAAAGAAGATAAAATTGTGTTTGATTGAAAAGATGAAGTTAGAGATATAAAAATAAATCTATATCTGCAACAATTTCAAAATGGATTTATGTACTTTCAAAACATAAGGTATAGAGAGAACATGTCTTAAAAGACAATATTTTTTATTTTTTATTTCTAAAATATCATTGTAAAAAACTTTTAATTTCAAAATTGTCTAACTAAGACCCTAGTCACGTATCAAAAAAGTCAACCCAGGTTGAGTTGGGTCAATGTAAAGATAAAAATTGTTATTATCATAGTTCTAAAACTCGACTTGAGGGTTGATTAGGGTAAGACCCATGTCATGGGGCGAGATGGTTACCACGGGTTGATCTAAGTCAACATATAAATAAAAATAGTTATTATCATAGTTTTAAAATCTGACTTGGGAGTTGACCCGAGACAAGGTTCAGGTTATGGGTTGGGAGGGTCAACCTGACTAACCCAATTTTTTTAAAAAAAAAATAATCAAAGCAACTTTGTTTTGATCAATTTTTGTTTTCAAAAAATTCAATGGGTTTTTGACCGATATTTTATCTCGGGTTGAACTTGGTTTTTAATTGGGTCAAATCGAGTAAATTCTTCCTTTATTTTTTTTATAAACTTGAACCAGTTCAGGCCTCGAGTCAACCTGTTAAGTCGGTTATGATTTATAACTAATGTTGTTATAATATTATTAATCTCAACACTCAATATAAACTAAAATAATATATATATAGTTTTTTTGAAAAATATATAAGTTTGACAACAATACATATTAAGAGTAAAATAAATTTTTTTATATTTTGTTCTATTTTGTCCACCATAATCAAATAGAATATATAGACAATCATTTTATCTTATACATTACTATCATATACAATTATATCTCCGTTTTTTTTTTCTATTTTATCTTCTCTATTTTTGTTTTTTTTGTTTCGAAATAATAATCAAACGCTATCTTATACCTTAAACGTAGATTTGATGTTTTTTTTTTTATCTAAACGTGTTTGCTTAACTTATTTTTAGACTGTGAAAAATTCAATATTCTATATTTGGGTGTTTGTTTAACCTATTTTTATATCCATTTTTAATTATACAAGGGTGCATAGCACCACTGTTCATTATTTTAAATATCCCATGAACATTACACACACACAGGATTAGAAGAAAAAAAGAAATGAGAATTTTATATTTATATTAAAAGTAGAGTATTTTTTTTAAATATTAACACATCAAAATTATTAAAAAAATATTGATTTAATACTATTTCAAGCCAAATATATTTTTAAAATCCACTCAAATGCAGTTTTAAATGCAAAAACAAAAGATAAATCAAATAAGTTATTGTGCTTTTGTAGCATGCAAGGAAAGCATAAGTGGAGAAAATATCTCGAGAAAAAGGAGAAAAGGTTTCCTCATTCAAAAGGACTGCGCTATCATTCTAAAAGAAAAAGGACCGCATCGAATTAAAGGGAGCAGCATAAATTTAATGTTGTCTGTGCTAACATAAATAAATAAATAAAACTTCAAAACAAAATGTGCAAATGTTTCCAAAAGGGTAACAAAAACAAGATCGAATTCTTCTCAAAAATTTAAAAATCTTCGAATGCCTAACTTCTTTTGTTCTTGAATATAATTAATTAATCTATCCTGGAGAATTTTTTATTTCTCTTAGACAATTTAGGTCTACTTACCCTTAAATGTTTAATATTAATGTATGCAATTATTTTATTACAAGATTACATAGAACAAGAGACATCCATGCAGTTTTAAAATGAAAACATTGACAAAAACACAAGACTAAAAACCACACACACAAGCAATCCATTAGTGATCGGTTTTTTATCAAAATAATAATAATAAAAAATATAATGTATTGATGTCAAAAATAAATTTGTTTTAAAAAAAATTATTTTAATATATTTCCAAATGAATAACACTTTGAAAAGCAACCGTTACCATATTTTCAAACACCCTCTAAAACAAATCATTTGCTAATCAGATATTTAATTAGATCATTTTTATCAAAAGAATTATATTTATACGAAATTATTTGTGTGTCTGCAATTTTTTTTATATAAATTTTACTTGTAAATAATAATAATAATAATAATAAAATACTTGTTTACCGACCAAATCATAAACCTTCAAATAACCTAAAGAAAACTATTAGCTTAGTAATGTGTTTGTATTTTTTAAAACCATAATAATAAATGCTAGAGACAATGCACATTAGGATGCTCCCATGCATGCAAAACGCAATCATATACATGCAAAACGCAATCATATACTGGAGTGTTTATGAGTATAATAATAATTGTGATTTAAAATGTTTTTTTTTAATATATAAAAATAATATTATTTTATTTATTAAATATTATTTTTTACATTACACATAGAAAAATCATCTAGCACTCTTCACGTCCAATTGGAAAGAAGAAAACAAGAGACAGACATGGAAGCAGCACACAGTCGATCAATGTTGACAAATGGCATAGAATATTTGAAAAAAATGGTTGGTGCTCAAATCCCATCATCAATGGGCGGGAATGACGCCATTTTTATTTGAATAATCAAGCCAGAAAGTCAATAAAAAAACAAAACACAGAATAATATCACCCTTTTTTGCCCATTCGCCTACTTCTTACTATAAAAAGTTAATATATGCCAATGTCTCGTCCTCTTCACGTCCAATTGGCCGTACACTATCTTGATTTACAACTCATTAATTGAACAAATAAAATAAAAAATACCAAGAAAAGATTCTCAAAAAATAAAAAAAAGAGAAAAAATCTCCCTATTTAAACACCTGCATTTTGTACTGACATTCCTCAGATTTCTCTGCACAGTTTGTTTGTGCTTGCTTCTGTAACTCTTTTTCGTCAATCAATATTTGATTGATTTTTCTTTTTTCATTGTCTCAAAGCTAAAGGTACCTCTTTTTTTTTTTTTTTACAAAAATTTAATTTAAAGATTTTAGCTTGAGATAATTTGGGATGAGTATTATTGCCTTAGCAATTATTTCTTGCTTCTTCATGTGATGTTTGAAGGCGGGTCTTTGCCTTTTCTTAGTTTTGTTAGATAGATAGATAATTTTGTTGAAGAGAAATGGGGTTATTATTGGCTATTAGGCAGTATTGGCCTTTTCTCATGTGGTCCTCCCTGTCTCTTTCTATCCATCTATGATTTTCTTCTTTATTTCTATGACACTCATTTCATGGCGTGAAATTTGGGGGATTTGGTAGGTGCCCAGTTGATGAGTTGTTCAATATCTTATGTCTCAAGTAATTGTTGATAGATAAAGAGCCAAACTTTAAAAGGGTTATCAAATATATCCATCTTTTGATGAGCATGATTCTTCTTCAAAAAGTTAGGACATTGTTTCTAGATTGGTTATGGAGAGTGAATTCTAAGCAATGTTAACATCTTTACCAAAAAGACTACTCATTTTTATTTGTTTGTAACAGTTGGATTTGACCCTTTTTGTTTGCTTGCTTGCTTACATTGTTTGGTATCCTTGAACTTCTGAGATTTCAAAGCAAACACTTGGTTTGTTGGTCACATTGTAGGATTAAGGTTGTTGGGTTTTTGTTTAATGATGTTGGGTGGTTGTGTTTGTAGCTTTACAATGAAAAGAATGGAATTTTGTGTGAGGGGATAGTGATACTTTGGTGGGACTGGAGATGGACAGGAGGAGCTGGTTATGGAGAAGGAAGTCGTCAGAGAAGAGTCCCGGGGAAACAGACAGTTCAGGGTCCATATCTTCTCGTTCTGAAAGATTCTCTGATGATCAGGTTGGTTCAATTTTGGGTTTTGAGTTTTTTGTATATTGCTATACTCCTATACCTTATTTTTTTCAAAAAAAGATTTTAAAAAACATTAAGTGGAATGAACTTTGGATATTGGAATGTATTTTGTCAAACTTGGAATCTCTGTTTATGCGATATTTGTCATGGCCTGCCACTCTTCAGATGAGGTCTCAATTTATATCCTTTTGCTCATCTTTTGGAGTTTGCAGAAACGCACTCAAAGAAATTTCTCAAATGAATCCTGCTGGTCTTATCTTAGGATACTTTTTTCCCATACATTCAAGTACAATCCTTTCTTATTTTGTATTGTCTTATTAGGCACTTAAGGTGTTGCTTGCTTGCAGTGCTTGTTTGAATTTTCCTTGTGACAGAAAATTACTGCAAAAATTATGAGCATTTTTATCTACGGCATTGATTTTTGAGGCTGGCTGGAGCGATTTAGATATAAATGAGCTTTTCTTAATCGACTCAAATGAATCTGTGGCCTAGGCTTGAGATCATTTTCTCCTCAATAGCACCATTAGATAAGAATTGAATAATGAAGCCAATTCCTCAAACTCTTTGCTGTTCCAACAAATTCCATCTCTTTCATGAGGCTTCATCAGCATCTTCTTCAATTTCCGCCAGTTATGGCTCATTACTTGTAGTAGTATCGCAGTCTGTTTCTCTTCCTCATCATTCTGAAGCCCAGATTGAACACAAGTTACCACTTGCTCTAAAGATCCTTGGATGTTTCTGGGGCTAGCTTCTACTTGACTTGAAACTTCTTGGACATGGCTAAAAATAATTTCAACCTTACCTAAAATATCTGCTTCAACCATCAGAAATATGCCTGTACCTGATTTGTAGTTTGTAGCATGGATAATACCTGCTCTGCAAGGCATGCATCATCCAATCAGTTTCAGTGGAAGAAGAAGATGCACAGTCAGAATGAACAGTAAGAGTCACCCTTACAGTGGAACTTTACTTTAACATGTCCATATTTTAACAGTGTGCCTTTCGGCCTTTCCATTCTGAAGGTGGAGATTGTATAAGATCCCTTGAGCAGTCTTTGTACGATATTCGTACTTGATGAATCATAACCAACAGAATAAAATTTGGCTTGAATCTTCATATCGGATCACCTCTCTTAGTCTCTTCACCATCCTGATTCCACATGGATCGGGAAGGATGATTTGTGTTCCGTGAATCCGAAGCTATTATGCTAGCACCAGCAGTTTAACTCCCACAATCAATTTAGTTTATTTTAGGTTCTGTTTAGCAGGATGGAATTCCTATTCCTATTGAGAGGATTTCTACTCCCACAATCAATTTGTGTCTACATAAAAGCTCTGGTATGCTTTTGAAACTGAGATTTCTGTCAATGGTTGAAAATTGAGAATCTGTTTGTCTTAATGATTTGCCATTGGGTCATTATGTCCTGGTTTTTGCTTTCAACATGCAAATGAGGGCTTTGTGCTTTTAAGTGATGTGGGGGAAATTCTGATTTTTTTCCCCTTCTTCTTGGCAAAGGTATATACAATTCATAATCCTCAATCACCAGAAGTTACATCTAAGTCTGTACTCACCGATGAAGACCATAGTGACAATGTGAGGACTTTGACAGAGAAACTATCTGCTGCTCTCCTGAACATTAGTGCCAAAGAAGAGTTGGTAAAGCAGCATGCCAAAGTTGCAGAAGAAGCAGTCTCAGGTATTTGTCTCATTGTTTTCTACTCTCAAATTCTGTTGAAAGTTGAGCTAGTGTTTAGTCTCTTCTAAATTAAACAGTACAAACTTCTTGAATAAAAAAAAAAAAAAAAACACACGCCAGGGCTAGCCCAGTTTGTCAGGTTACTTAGTTTTTTCTAAGATACCTGTTGAATCCCTCCCATGATATAGGTACGAGAGCAGAGAGGGATTAAGGCTGAAGGAGGGCTTCTCCGTTGTGCAACCCAACCATAAAAAAAGGAAAAAAAAAAAAAGAACAAAAAGGGATCTGATGGCATTTTTTAAAGATGTCCGTAAACGTCTTTTTCTAACACTATTCCATTTCTTATTCTAATTAGGGATGTGATCTATAACCTGCCTCCCATATCTGGTTTATCACTATTATTTGTTTTTTCTGCCTCAAACTCTAGGGTGGGAGAAAGCTGAAAATGATCTGTCAGCTTTAAAGCAACAACTTGAGGATGCTACTAAGAAGAACTCTGCACTTGAAGATAGAGTTGGTCATCTGGATGCAGCACTGAAGGAATGTGTGAGGCAGCTAAGACAATCAAGAGAAGAGCAAGATGAAAGGATCAACGAAGCTGTCACCAAGAAAATTAGTGAATGGGAATCAACGAAGTCTGAGCTCGAGGCCCAGCTTCAAACTGCAAAAGATGAAGCTACTACTTCAGCTGATTCGGATTTATGGAAAAGGTTTGATGCTGTAGAGAAAGAGAACATGTCCCTTAAGCGCGAACTCCTTTCTCGAGCTGAGGAGATAGAGATTAGGATTTTGGAGAGGGACTTGAGCACCCAAGCTGCTGAAACAGCAAGCAAACTACACCTGGAAAGCATAAAGAAGCTTGCTAAGCTTGAAGCCGAGTGTCGGAAGTTGAAAGCCATGGCTCGTAAAGCTTCAGCTGCTAATGATTATAAATCTTTAACTGCCTCATCAATTGGTGACGAGTCTATCACTGACAGGCAATCTGATATTGGGGAGAGGCTACTGGCAGTTGAAAGTCATTCATGCAAGATGAGTGGCTTGGAAATGAATGAATGTGACCCAAGCTGCTCTGACTCACGGGCCTGTGCTCATGCTACAGAATTTGATCAATATAAGAATTGGAAGCCTATTGGAAGAAACCGCACGGTTCATTCTGTAGAAATCAATCTCATGGATGATTTTTTGGAAATGGAAAGACTCGCAGCTTTTCCATATACATTAAGTGGAAGGTCTTACCTTGAGGCAGAACCTGTATCGGATAAAGGCAATGGTAGTGGAAACCCATGGAAAGAAGAACTCGAATCCATGATTAACAGGACTGCTGAACTGGAGGAGAAGTTGGATAAGATGGAAGAAGAAAAAAATAAATCAGAAATGGCTTTGACTAAATGCCAGAGGCAGATCGAGACATTAAGGAGTCACCTGCATGAAGCAGATACAAAGATAGGGGAGCTGCAAGCTAAGTTAGCTCTTGCAAATGAATCAAGCCAAGCTAGAGAGGAAGAGATGAAGGACATTGAAGCAAAGAGCGAAGAGACAAAATCACAACTCAGAATTGCTGAAGCTGAGATCAAAACCTTGCTTTCTAAAGTTGTTTCGTTAGATTCGGAGGTTGAGAAAGAGCGTGCCTTGTCAACTGAAAATGCTGTAAAGAGCCAGCAGTTGGAGGATGAGCTCTCAAAAATGAAATGTGAAGCTGAGCTCCAGCACGAGAATGAGCGCAGGCGTGTTGCCAGCTTTAATGAAGAGTTGAAGATTACACAGGTCAGTATCTTGAGACTTACTAGAAGCTCAATAACTATTCCCACTCCAAGTTCATAAATGCTGCATTTACTGTAATTGAGTCAACTTACATGGTCTCTCGTGCCTTAAATCTGCCATACATATTGATCCACTTGCATTTTCCATCTTGGCTGCTATACTCTGTTACCCCAACTTATAACAAGCCAAGCCAACCATTAGGTAGTGTTTGTTTTTGTGGTCAAACCACGCTTTTGATTTTTTTTTGCTTTAAATTAGTTTTTTTGTGTTTGTTTTGATGTAATAATGTCAAAAATAAATTTTAAAAATGAAAAAACATTATTTTGATATATTTTTAAACAAAAAAAAAAACACTTTGAAAAGCAACCGTTACCACAACATAAAAAACAACCTTAGTTGATAAATAAATCTACCGCCATTATACTGTTCTGGGATCAAAATGTCCTGAATTCCTTTTCCTATTCTGTGCAACATAGTGATTTGCATTCTGGGATGACTTTCAACTGGTAGTCTGTAACTTCTTTCAAATTTCGAAGTCTCAGGAGAGGACTGTTTTATAGACTAGTTATACCACTGTTCGCTGTAACCATTTAAACTTGAATTTTGACAAATTCAAGTCTTTATATCTAATATCTTGTAATCCTTGTTGTCCATTTCTGATTAACTTTCATATTGCGAAACTTCTACAAAAGCAAATGGTCCTTGTTGCGTTATTGTTCTTTTCAATGATTTTCTTTTTAGTTAGCTACTCGATTAAATTTGAAACTTTATCTCAAAGGGAATAAAATATTTTCTCGGGTTAACTTCCATTAAAAAGAGCAGTTTTACCTTTACAAGAAAAAAAAAAAAAGGTTTCAAAGCTACCTTCAAAATTTCTTGCATCATTTTTTCAATGATATCCTTTGTCAGAATCATTTTTGACCTCATAAAACCAATTGGCATCACAGTTATGAATGATATGAGATACCTAAAATTCTTGTATTTCTGGATGCATGCTAATCATGACATGATCTGTTAAAAAAACAGATGGGTTTAAAGAACAATAGTAATTTGCTAAACACAATTGCTTTGGTAAATGGTATTCACATCTTGTTTTTTATCGCAGGGGAAAGAGCTAGCTGTTGCTGCAAGCAAACTTGCAGATTGCCAGAAAACGATCTCATCTCTTGGTCTTCAGTTGAAATCTCTTGCAACATTCGAAGACCTCTTGTTTGATTCTGAGAAATCCTCAGATGCCAGTAGTGAAGGATTAAAGGCTCATGCTGATGATGAACAACAGAGACCTGATCCTAGAAATCTATCTTCAGGTAGAGATTCTGAAGCCTTCCAAGTCAGTAGAGGTGCTTTAAGATCAAAGAAAGGAAGTAATAGGGAGTCATCATTATCATTAAACTCGAGCTTTGTTTCTGAAAAGAACAGAAATGGATTTGGAAAGTTTCCCCCCAGAGGTCTTAGCAGGGTTCGCAATGAAAATTAGTATATGACGAGTGAAATTTAAGGAAACAACTAGGTATTAAATTTTTTCCACTGTAAAGCATTCATTCTTGTCATAAAGAATGTAGATTCCTTCATTTGAATTTGCAGTTGTATTTATATAAAATTATAAATATCACCTCATTTACAAACAAATTATCCATAAAAAAAAATACATAACAATCAATATTTTCCTCTACGTTTTTCAGAATTTCAATTTGCTTTTTTGACAGCTTTCTGCTTCTGCAGTGGGGAAGTGGCGGCAATATTTTTTCATAAATAAATTAGAGTTTTAGCAAGCATGCTTAAATAAGAATGGACATTTAAAAACTTTTGATTGACTATCAAACTGTCTAATAAAATGATATTACCTAAATAAACTACTAACTTCGCCTTTTGAAAAATATTTTTGGCTCATAAAACATTTTACAAAAAGAATTGAGATTCTCTGATGCTTATCGAATTGAAATTTTCAATTTCAAAATGACAGGATATGATTTTGGTATTTGTTGAAAGTGGCAAAAATAATTAAATGGATATAATTTTGCTTAATATTTCTCTCTCTCACCTTATCCAATTCATGGCACTCCTGTGAAATTTCACCTGCACTATATTCCAACTATTCGATTACTATCATCACCTTTTGGTCCTTGTTGTCCTGTCTTAAGAAACCCACCACACCATTGCCTTCGCTTTTGCCACTGCTGCCACCACCCCACTATCACCACCACCACCTCTCCTCCTCTGCCCCCACCATCACTACTCAGCAGCACCATAATCACTCCACCAAAAAATACAGTTGGATCTCACGTGTCAGAATATTTTGGAACAACTGGGTTGAAATTGACAGATAGGCTATTTATTATCCGGGGACGAAATATGCCTTTAAACCACGAGTTGATAAATAACAGAGGGAAGAAGAACAAGCCAAGATGCGTGAGAATGAATCTGTGGCAGTAGGTTAGGGTCCTGAACAAGAAGGGCTAGAGTCTGAGCCGACAAGAACGGAAACCTTATATATGGCTGATAAAGTTTGACAAAGATCCTGTTGAGGGATGGGTTCAAAGTTTTAAAATTGGACATTAAGGCCTGCCGGTGTGCAAGTGGAAATGCTGGGTATGATGATTGCTTTTATGTGCATACAAATATGGCTGATCAAAGTTTGACAAAGATCCTGTTGAGGGATGGGTTCAAAGTTTTAAAATTGGACAATAAGGCCTGCGGGTGTGCAAGTGGAAATGCTGGGTATGATGATTGCTTTGATGTGCATACAAATATAACCAATATGTAAGTAACCTTTTTTTTTTATCAAATATAAAATACATGTTGATTGTGGAAATTCTTTTACATAGTAGTGCTAAAAGCTAAGGATAACCAGGCACTCCATGCAAAACGTTTCCACATTTTCATAAAGAGCAAGAGGAAACAACTGGGAGTAGAAATACTTTGACAATTGAAAGACCGTCTTCAATCTTTTGAAGCTTCCTGTTTCAGTTAATCCTTCTTGAGCAAATCATAGAAAGCCTGTGGTTTTCTGTACTCTGAGATGCACAGAGTCTGAAACCAAAATACTTCACGGATCAGTCCCTATGCATAAATAACATGAACATCGTGTAAAAAGATTTTCAAATTTTAAGACAATCCAATTGCCTGGGAGCTTTGCAAAGACGATTCTTCCTTGAAACAGTTAGTCAAATAGTTATCTTAAATGCTACATGGAAAACACATCACTGGAGGTGGAAAAGATAATAATAGCACATCATGCATATGGCTAGACATGAATACTTGGAATATCAAGTTTGCAAGCATTTTTAATATGTATCTTAAGAGTCAAATTGAAAGAAAAGGAGAGGAACATTATACAAATCTAAATCTCAAAACATGATAAATTGATAATATACCTGCATAGCATGTGCTATGTGGATTAATGTTGGCTCAGACCATGGCCTTCCAATAAATTGAAGGCCTATAGGCAACCCTTTTTTGTCATATCCAACCTGTGTTACATATTTCAGGTTAATAGAAGAAAACTAGCCAAATAAAATAATGAGCAGGACCTAGCATTGAAGATCATTACCGGAACAGTAACTGCAGGTAATCCCAGAAAATTTCCTGCTATCTGATACCGAACTAGCGCAGCTGCAAAAGTAAAAGTGGGTCACCATGATTACGAAATTGTATTTTTATTTGACTAGTTGAAAGTTTATAGTGAAGCCATTTGAGGGTTCAAACATTTTCGTTGTACATTTTTTGTTAAAATCTTGCCATGCCATGAACTTCTTACCTCCATTTATGTAGTCCAGCTCACCAGTATGGAGAGCATCATTCAAAATAGGGTATGCAGTTACGCTGTCGTATAAAATAGATGAATATCAGGCATAAGCAGGATGAAAGCGCATTTTGATGTCGAAGATAGTAGCTTCATACATGCAATACTGTCTACAGTATAGGATAGCAACTAAAGAGTGCAATTTGAGCCCTTTGAAACAAATACGGGAGAGCATGCATCAGTAACATTTGGACAGGACAAAAAAAAGGAGAAATCAATACCCTACTGTTGGTGTAACAATTACATCTGCTTTTGTAAATATATTCCTGTGAAATTGTATCTGGCGGTTCCTGCAAATGCATAGGATCTTGAATCATTAAATGTAGTCATGAAATGCAAACAATTAAATGAAGAATTATGTAGGAGTCAAAATGATAAGTGATTTGCTGTTAACTAACAAGTAAACTTCACCTACAGGCTATCTATTTCCCAAGGGGATTCGAAATGCTGATGATAAGGGAATGTCTAATTGAAGTTTAAATGTGAGCTGGAATTAAAAATCAATGAAAGTGACTAGTGAACTCATTGATAGAATTTATATGAAAGTATAATATCTTGAGAACCAGATATACTGCTAGAAATCAATCCAGAACACTAGCAGGGGATTGAAGGGAAATGGTCTTAAGTTTCAAGAACTTTTGCGTGAATGCGCTTCTGTTAGAGCTGAATCCGCTACTTGTGTTTAGGAGTTCGAGACTTTTACCATTACATGAAACAATGGCCAGCTAAATAGTTGAGTTACTTTGTCATAGATAACTAAATATTGCTAGTTAGAGGTACTGTGCAGATTTGGGGTGAAACAGAAAATTTTGCCACTGATGTACTTAACACAAAGCTTCACCAATGAAATATTTGAAACTAGAAGTCATCACAAGATGAAAACCAGAAAAACTAAAATGAAATGCAGCATATGAAGGCTCATCATGTTGTTATGTATCTTCAAGTCAGATTTTCGGAATTTACTGATGCTGGAAGCTGGTATTCCATTTATGATCCAATTTAATTTCAACTGTCACCATGCCTTGTAATTATATATAAAAAAACAATGAAATGTAGCCAGTAATGTACCTAAGTTTCTGAGCCTTTATATAATCTTCACCACTGAAAGCACCATAAACACTAAGTGCTACCCTTACATCCCATCCTGACTCTGCAATATCCCTTTTTTCAAGAGCACATAATATCACCATCCATGTTTAACAATATTTTATTGGATAGAAAGATGAAAATGTGGTAGCCAGAGACAACTCACAACTTTTCTAGATAAGAACTAAGAGCAGCGGTGCACTCAGATCCAATTGTTAAATAATGTGCGAGGCGCATCGCCTCTATGTCTGGTATGGTAACATCTACAGTCTTGCATGCAAAAGACCATATAAAGCATTAGCAGACAATGTACAATGGCCAAGCTGGTCAAGAGCTTCCTTGAAAATAGAAGGCCTAAATTTCTTCAAAGAAACATGCAGAAAACTTCATCATTGCATCGAATTTTGTACAGGATGATATATTATCTATACCTTCCAACCATGCTTCTCAGAAAGCTTGTGCAATGCTAGGGAACAGCATGTTCTAATATCATCACTGCAATCATTAAACCACTAATGGATCCATTTCGTGGTTCAATAATCAAAAGGAAAGAATCAGAAGAATGATCTGCTACAGATAAATGGATTTTTCTGCATGATTATAATTCACTTGAAACAAGAATATATGTGAATCTAAGGTTGATAATTTACTAACCTCCCCGTATCTTGCCAATGTGATGTCTGACACTGAATTTGTTGATTGTAGCATTGGGAAATACATCTTTGGCTAATAGTTTCAGAAACAGAGAAGGAAAGTTTTGTGTTTTATCAGATGTTACTCTGAAATAGTTAACAAGGCCACTTCCAAAGAGTGCTCAGAGGGTAGGAGTTTAAACTTAAAAGAAAGTTGCGGAGCAGGTTCTTACCGGTGGTATAACAGAGGTTTCATGGGATGGAACTGGGCCATTTATAGCTGCATAACTGGAGAAATAATGTACTTTGAACTCTATTCAAATTTATGAAAAAGGCATCGAAACATAAAATTGTAACTCAGAAAAAAAGTTGGAATAAAGAGATGACACTGACACGATTAATGCATCCTCTATTGTGCCTGCTAACACTCCTACCATCCCCACTGTCCAGTTCAGAGGAAGAACACTGAAAAAATGGAAAATTTATCTTCACAATATTGAAATTTCATCCGCGTTGAGAAAACCAAATATTTCTGAAATAAAATCAAGATAGAAATGAGCTCTCACCCAGAGTGAGGTACACGCCCGAAAGTTGGTTTGAAACCAACAACACCACAAAGAGCTGCTGGCATTCTCACGGATCCTAATTACATTATGATGAAAGGTGTATATACTTAGATATTATTGACATGATACATGGCGATATGTTTCACAATTTTGCAGAATTTTCTGGATAAATGGCAGAACCTTCCTTCACAAATAAATTTATTAATTTGTTAAAAAAGTCTGTCTTTATGATCTTGGCAAGCTGCAGAAAACAAATATTTATTTGTTCTACTCCAAGCATTAAAGATAAGATTTCTAGGGAAAGTAAAACAAGAATATTGGGTTTTTCTTAAATTATTGGTTCAAGTGAGAAAAAAAATATTTATGTACTTAGTCTATATACAAAGGGCTAAAATTATCATATTTTAGGGTTAAAGTTTATTTGTAAGTTCCTTCATTATCTACATTAGAAGTCAACAATTTGGTGGAAACTAATCCATTAATTTCAAAGATAATGGAGGAGTGTACATGCCCATCTAGTGAGGAGTTGGACGAAGAGAGTCAGTTGCAAACTGGTGAGAAATATAAAACTGGGGAATAAATATTGCCCATTGTAGAAGATTCATTATATTCACAGGGCTTGGTTGAAGAAAAGTAAGCGATGGAGCCGATGATATCTGAAGAGGTGTCGAGAAATGTCGAGTGGGAAGAAGTAACGAAGAAAGAGATTCTCACATTGAAGTAAAGCGAGACAAGGAAGTCAGAGGAAATCTTAGGATATCTGTAAATGGGCATATAAGGTTAAGAAACCACCAAACGGGTTGAAAGAAAAATACAAGGTTTTTTCATTGAATGAAGTGTTCACACCACAAAAAAGGTAGATTTTATAAAACATTTGGTTGGATGAAAGATTATCAACCTATCTTCTGTTACCCTGGGTTTAACATCTGGATCCTGGGTCTAACTGACTTCTAAATCTAAATATATTAGATTTGACATCTTGTTAGACTCATATTATCTTGGATTCAACTGATAATTGAATCCAAATATAATGGGTCTAGCATATCACCAGATCCATAATATTTTGAACTTAGCTGATAACTGAGCCTAAACATATTAGGTTTAATATATTGTCAGATTTATGTTTTCTTGGATTCAATTAATTATCAAATCCAAATATTTTGCATTTCCCTAATGACTCACCTTGTTATAAACTTTCTCATATCTTAAAAATATATATATATAATAAAAATAATTACCTTACCACCTTTCTATATGAGAGGCTGGCATGAAAGATTAAATAGGTGATGTTTTCAACATAAATAA
>Ga0307517_10005528_pt1 | contig 18993 bp, 29 predicted proteins | sample 23_EM_MG_FD_194515 | JGI IMG/M metagenome (GOLD analysis project Ga0307517, IMG submission 194515) | Populus trichocarpa ectomycorrhiza microbial communities from riparian zone in the Pacific Northwest, United States - 23_EM | ecosystem: Host-associated > Plants > Roots > Unclassified | place... | reverse complement strand
GAATGGAGAAGTCGCTGGTGGTTGGAGAGGATCGAACGTGCATAGCCCAATATGCGCACGCGTACCGCAAAGCGCCCCCGACCTTGTCTTCCAGAAGGTCTGGGAGATCGACTACGTCCCGATTCATCGCGAAGTCGCTCAAGGAACAAGGATTTGGGTTGAGCTTTTTCAACAACTCCAAACATCCTAGTGCCATATCGCCATGGTGCACGGGAGAGTCGATGAAGAACCTGACGTCGGGACAACGGTCGCGGTCCTGCAAGAAGTCCGGGAGTGATTTGTGGAAAACGCGGATTTCCGTGGTATCGTCAACGGGAACGAGAAGCACTGAGTGAAGATGGCGTAGGGTGGTCGTAATGAGAGATGTGTTGATATTAAGTATCTTTGCGACCTGTGCTCGAGACAGTGGGTTGAACGCTAGGATTACTGCGCTTAAGACCCTCCTTAAATTCGCGAACACTGCATCCTCCTTGATATCAGAGAAAGCGTTCAGAAAAACCTGAGTGTACAGTGGATCGATGCCTGCACAGCCCTCGTGAACAGTGCTGTCTGACGTGGCAACGATGAGCCGGAGGCGTTCGTTAGGTTCGTGGTGCTCCGATTCAATAAACCTGGCGAGGGTGGAAGCAAAAATGAATAACCCGGATGACTTCTTGGTGAGGGCTATGAGGTCCTCGACACGGGGCCACGGGTTGGGGAGATCGAAGTCACTCCTTCGTTTGGCAACCGCAGTCAGTTTCTCCCGGAGGTACAATTGGATGTCTTCGTCGACGCTAGATAGTTTGACCTCGTGTAGCAAGAAGATTTGAGTGAATGGTTCCAGGAGGGGGAGGCGAAATCCAGTTCGAATGCGAGGTTCCGGTCTTCCCGTGATGAAGAACTTTACCGATGGTAGTTGTTTGACGAAACGACCGAGAACGGAGAGGATAGCTGAGGCGGGTTGATCGTCGACACACTCGTCCAGAGCGTCCACGACGATGACGCACGAGATGCCCGTGGCGGTGAGGGGCTCCACGATCAAGTCCCTGAGTTGAGATACAAGCGAGTTGCGTGGTGCAGAAGGATCCTGCTTTATGACCCGAATAATCTGGTTTCGAAATGAGGGGTAACGACATGCGAGCTGATATGCAAGCGTAGGAAAGATGTTCTTGAGTTCCCTTCGGTCGAGGTAATCGCGAGAACAGAAAAAGCTGGCACCGAGGGTTCCATCCTTCGCAGCCATTTCGGAGAAGGTCTGCGCGATGGTCGACTTTCCCGTTCCCGCTAACCCATTGAGCCAAAAGACGTGTCTGTCCCGAGGATCTTTGGCCCATCGCATGATTCCACCGAGGACGGTCTCTCGAGTTCCCCGGAGGCACGTGTCGTGGTGACCAGCTTGATGTCCCGCATTATGCACGGGATCTAACTTTGCTAAGAACTCGATGTCTGCAGCTTCCTGGTGATAGTTCTGGTGTCAAATAACTCCCAGGCCAATCTGAAAAGATCGTCTTACAATAACGTTTCGGGTATTCTCATCAATTCTCCTTGTGTTCTCGTATATGTTTTGTTGTATTGACGTCTATATAGAACATGAGATACTTCGCACTGTAGGTCCACAGTGCATACCTGGTAGTCCGTGACGGCATAAGCTAGATCTTGGACGAAGCCATTCAAGGTGCTGGTACAGTCAACATTCTGCAGGAACTTCAGAAGTCCGTGTTGCTCCGACAGCGGTCTGAGTTTTTCAATAATCCCAGCTAACTTCCTGCGAATAATCCATACGGCTTAGTAATGTGACAGTGCCATCTCATTAAAGGGACAACGAACTTCTGTAAACTCTCTCTCCGCGCCTTCTCTCCGCTATCCTGGTCACTCACTGGGGATGCGAGTACCTCAGAAAGCGACTGTATCCTTTCCTCGATTTCTTTGATCTGTTCTGCATTGGCAGTGGATTGCTGTGAAAACCATCAGCAGTTGATCGGCGCGAGACATTCGACTCACATCGTAGTTCCTTACGAGAACCGTGAGAGCACCAACAACGGCGGCAAGCGGTAAAAACATATTGGCAGAGGATACCTCGGCGATCTCAACGGCCATTCTCGCTGCTCCGTATGCCGTCCTCCAACCTGACTCTTCTGACGACCCGGGTTCACTGGAACCAGCATCTGAAGGAACGCAACACGAAAAGCCAATAGATAAGGCGATAGCACTAGACGAAGCGGCAAGCACCCCCGGAGATTTGGCTTTGGAGTAGGCTGTGACAAGTTCCTTCTTTATGAACTCAATCGGTGATGTACGTGTGGGTAGCCGGCTGCTCGTAGGTGTCGCTGGCGGCGATGGGCTTGTTCGAAGGTGGTGCATGGTGAACGACAACGTGTAGAAGTCCTTCCCCCAGTGTCACGGCCATTGATAGAACAATCTAGCCCCTTAGTAGGGTATGTAAAATCAAGCCTTGCTGGATGTTGTCCCAAGGAAACCGTTATGATGGGTCGCCGATCGTTTTAAATTGAGCCGCGCACCTGGAGTCGCAAGACACCATCTTCCGCTCGAAACGGGCTAATCTTCCGGGTTACGGGGGCTGCAACACCACCCATTTCGACCCCATCGCACACTGGCGTCATCCCACCACTTAATCGTTCGATCGGAGAGCCCTCAGATATTGGGGAGTAAACGTTGTACCTCGGCTGTTTCATGGGACCCTGGTCACCCACTCATTGAGTATTGAATGTACGCTGGGTGATAGTCGTCACATACAATAGGGAGGATGGATGCTGCGTGCAGGACGCGTTCGTGTCACGTGTGTCCCCGCCACGCGGTGTTGAAACTTGGAATTGAATCCGGGAAACGTTGTCATCCGCCCACATTACGGCCGATCGGTGAGCGGAGCCCCACACGAATCATACAACATTCTAATCATACCCTCTGGGTCATTCGTAGGCCTGATAATTGAAATATCTATTATCGAAAGGAGAAGATGACGCCCTTGTTTGCCCCCGTCCCCGCGGAACAGGTGCAAGAGGCGCATGGGATCGAGACGGCCGGTGAGCATTGAATAAACCCCTCCCTATGACCCCAATTTGCCGACGGAAGGCCTAGCGTATCCTGCAGATGAAGCCGGCTCTTATGAGCAATTCGTCTATCGCCAATCTGTCGCTCCGGACCTCTTCCTAGGAGCCTACGATGAGGGAGATAAGAAGCAGCTGCTCGGGTTCATATGCTCTACCCTATCCAAATCCGAAAACCTTACGCATGAATCGATGACGACCCACGATCCAGAAGGGAAGACGATCTGCATTCACTCGGTTTGTGTCGACCCAGAACACCAGCGGCAGAAGATCGGATCCGCTCTTTTGGAAGAGTACACCAGACGGTGGACGGACGGGCCGTACGATTGCATCTCGTTGATAGCTCACGAGGAGTTGATCAATTTATATGTTGCCGCTGGATTCAAACTGATTGGGAAGAGCGAAGTTGTCCACGGTTCGGAACCATGGTTCGAGCTGCGATACTCACTTCAGCCGCATATACCGGATCTTGCGACACAGCGTCGGATCCTCGAAGCGCTCCAAGGGCAAAGCGAGCAATCCGAAGCACACCAGCCGGATAAAAGATTCATGTCAGATTTTCCAGGAGGACCCTCGGAACTGGCTGACGAACGGGGGTTAAACAAGCTACGACTCTACTGCCCTCGGATAGCATGTAGGAGTGTCATCCTCCTCGCGAAGACCGCGACCCTCGTGGAACGTTCTAGCGCCACGGTAACTGTCTATTGAAGTTGGCGAGCCGGTAGCATTCTGACCCCAGCAGATTGATAATCCTCAGAATCTTCCACCACAAGATCTCCTCCCCCATCTCCCTGCTTCACCTGAGTCAATATCAGCGTGGAAGATAGGACCTCCAGCAAACCCCATGGTATTCGAGAATATCGGGTTCTCCAAGACCTTACCCACCGACAGATCGTCGGGCGAGCCATCAGATGGCCCGCGGCCGGTCAAGTTATTGACATGTGCAGAGTGCGATTTGGGTCCTCTAGGTTGGGTTGAAGAAGGTCCCGGCGGGACGACCTATTGGCTTGTCGGGAATCGGGTTGGGTATATGTGAATTCCCCTCGCGGCTGATTCATTGCTCGCGAGGAAGCTATATCTGTGTCTACGTTGGGATCGTGTCGTAATTTTATGTTGCGAGGGATCTTCTGTTCATTTGTTTTATAAGAGTAGTAAGAAAGTTGAAATAAGTCTATTGCTATGTTGCTGATGTCCCCGGATTTTGGAAGGACCTACATTTTTCTCCCCCCTCGCGAATGACTGCCACCGAGATTGCCGATGGTAAAGAACTGCACGTCCTCGTGGATGGCTTGCGGTTTCTTTACGATGGTTGTTAGGATCGAGTTTCAAGGTACCAGCTTCCTTGACTGTCCTGCTGATCCTCAGTGCACGACTGAGGATAATAGTAACCGTGAGATGACCCAGCCATCGCTTAGGTGCGGAGGCGACGGAAAGACTGAGAGATCAAACGGCTGGGCTCAGTACATCCTAGTCACGGTACAGTTACTGCTGATACATTTGGTGATACAGAAAAGGAAGTGAATCAACTACATCATAACCGCAACAGGGAGAGCTGTGATTGCGCGTGCAAAGCAGTATAGCAGACCAGTGCAAACAATCCTCCCGTCGCCACGCCGGCCAGGAATCTGGCGTCCACATATCGTGTTTCTTGTGCGACCTTTTCCGTCTGGTTTTCGCCGAAAAGTGGTGACTTGGTCCAAAGGTTTACGTTGTAACCATTTGGACGGAATCCAACATTCGAAGCAGAGGAAAGGCCGGGGAGCCCATCGAGACTTCGGGTATTTTTCTGCTCCCAGTATTCTTTGAGGCCGCTCTCAGCCTTGCACATCGATGGGTTTTCTGCATCGGCTTCTGCTTCGTTGTCTTTTTGCTCTTTGGTGTTGGCAAGTTGGTTGAGGGTACGTCGTTCTCCCTGATAGGAATAGAAAGGGACGGCAAATCCACAAGTCTATCAACAGATGTCAAGAGTTTCTAACTGGTCGTCGCTCGCGCAAGAGATTGCATACCGAACTGACTTGGTAGATGTCTACCATGATCACCGCACGAGAACCAGGGTTCCTCTTCTCGGGAGGGATGAGTTCAATATACTCCTTTGATCCAAACTCGTAAACGGTTCCTGGAGGGCAACATCAGCGTATGTGGACCTTAATATGAGCAACAGTCACCTTTCCCGAAGAGCCGTACTATCTGTGGAGCGCCGTCAAACGCGTTGAACATGATAGTGATCCGACCGTTCTCGCGTATATGAGAGATTGTCTCGATTCCTGAGATCGTATCGCCGTGAGCTTCTGAAGTGGAAAGTCAAGCGGATATTCTTACCACTCCCTGTCAGATCTTCATACCATACCCTACGTTCGTCTATGACGTGGAATGTCCCTGCAACGCCCTTCGGAGATACGTTGACATGACCATCCGGGCTCAGAGGAGAAGTTGCGACCCAAAAAAGCTTCTGAGCAACGATCCAAGCGATGAGGTTTGGTTGCAAGCATTCCCAGTACTTGGCCATGGTGGTTGTGGTGCGAAGTGATCTCCCCAGGAGAGTTGCCGCAACGAGAGCCGACACGGATCGGACGAACCGGAATTGTCTTGGAGGTCCACACGGGAGTTCGGGCCGATCTCCCCCCACCCTTTCATGACCGCAACCATCTCGACCCTCAATATCCAAGAGCTCAACGACTCTCATTGCCAGTCCCTTGATGCGTTGACCGCCACCTTGAATGTCCTGCTGAAGGGCCTCAGGCTTCATTTCGTTCTCGAATCGCCCTTGGACCTAACACCACGGATGTTGTTGGCGATACTGGAATGTATCCTCGAATCCAGACTTCCCCTATCCAAGGAGATTCGAGAGTCCCGAAGTGATTTGGATAAGGTGGAAGCCATGAAGATCTTCTTGGGCGTATTGGAGACCGACATCATCGAGATGGACGTGGGATTGAGCGACGTCGACCCCCGCGCCCTTGCGCGCGGTGAAGAGCGCGAGACGGTTTTTGTGGGCGAGTTGTTGTGCTGGCTTGGACAGAAGTCAGGGATTCTTCCGTTGGGATTCAAGGAGGGCGTCATCACGCGGCAGAGCACAGAGGGGGTGGCCACTGTGACGGGGGAGGATGACGACGAAGACGATGAAGACGAGGATGTTTTTGGCAAAGCTCGCGACAACACCATCTCATCAACTTCCTCTCTTCACCGTGCCCGAACACAAACCCCATCCACCCGGTCGTCCCTGACTGATAGCGCGCACACTACTCTCTCCATGGTCAATGCTAGTCACCCCGAAACGGATACCTCTGTAATGACCATGTCATTCGACGACGACCGAACGATTACCCCTCCTGCCACACCCCGCGTATTCACCCAGCAACCTAGTCCCCATTTCACCCATCCTTCTCCCCGGGTTTCACAACCCACTGAAGCGCCGGAGTCACGCACCGGCGACGGAGAGGATGTATCATATTGTGATTGCTCGCTTAAGCAAGATATTCCGATTCAACACGCTGGCTGGATCCAGACCGTTAATCATGAAGAGGAAGTCAAGGCTTTCCTTGCAAGTCACAACACGAACACCACCCACCGAATGGTTTATACCCCGAAAGTGGCATCTTACGCCGGATTGGGTTGCGCTTCTGAGGGTCCCCCTCGACTTATTACGCGACACACCTCCCCTTCGCAACACCGTCTTGCACTTTTGAACGAAAAGGCCAGGCTATTGACGGAACTAGCAAATCTCAACGTCTCGACGCGACGGTAACCCCAGTCAGTGGCGAGGATCATGCAACATAAGGGGGACTTATGTGTACCGTGGGGTTTACGAGCCTGTTCACAGTGAGTAGTCCCGCCAGCCCCCCTTTCTCCATCTCTGTGTTGACGTCATCTTCCCCGCAGTGTTCCAGGATCGTTCCTTGTGAACCTTTCTGGGTGGACTGCGACAGCTGGGGATACAGAATTTACCAAGTACCTTATCCGAAATTCTGCCCGAAACGTGAGATCTGGTCTACACTGGCCGAGGCAATTAATGTCGCCCAGCTACAATGCCCAAGGTTTAAATCTAAAGCCCGGGAAACACTCTGGCTTTGAGGTGGTACTGACGTTAGTCGCCAGGCGAAGAACGGGGAAACATTCACACCACTCAGAGCTTCTAGGTAGTTCGCCGAGTGTACTTGATCCGCATCTGTAATATACCCAACCCCTACGGCCACATACCCACGGTTGGAGGCCTGGTCCTCCATTTTCCCGCGATGAAAGACAAATGTGTCGGCACAAACCGCCAACTCTCTCCGTCATGATCGCGATCCGTGAAATTCAAGGGTCTGAATACTTTCCCGCTTTCGTGTTCCTCCTCGAAGGCTAGCAACTGATGTGTGTTTGGGGGATTCCGCCCCCCTCCAAGGGTATAAACAAACCTCGGAGTTCCAAGGCACATCCGGGGCCGTTCAGGGATGCGTGTAGTGTGAACGGTCGCTGATGGCTGATCGCATATCTTGTCGGTTTCCAGGTTGACTCTGTTGTGGAACATTCTCCATGGACCTGGCCTGGGGCAACGATCATGTAATTAGTCTTGTCTACCATAAATACGACCAAGCTGGAGGGAGGGAATGTCTACGGCGGTGGGGCGGGCAAGTTCCTGAGGGTGGGCCCATGAGTCGCTCGGTTCCCGGGGCACATGCGAGACGACAGGGCCCGGAGAGAGGTGCGGCGCCTTTCCCAAAAAGGAAGGCACAACCTTTACCGAATGCTCCCTCGGCCTGTTGTCTTCCGGGGGGCGGTTCGCTGCTTCTCCTCGACGCGACCAGCCCATGGCTACACCTCCCACATTGGCAAAACGCCCATTCCAGTCCCCCCGTCTGTCACACTCAACACGACACCTGCAAAACTCGAAGTTACCGGGCCACTAGGCTCGACCTTCGTCCCGCTCGAACCGTATATGCACCTCACCCCAACCGGAAACGGTGTCGTCGCGCTCTCCGTGGATGATGCGACCCAGAAAAAACAACGGAGCATGTGGGGTCTCACGAGGACACTAATTAACAACGCGATCGTTGGGATGACGGAGGGGTTCAGCGTCCCGCTGTACTTGGTGGGAGTTGGGTATCGTGCCGCGTTGGAGGACGACCCGAGGGGGACTGAGCACGGTGGTAGCGGGAAGAGGTTGAACATGAAGTTGGGTTTCTCTCATTCGGTTTTCGTGCCCATTCCGCCCCACATCAAGGCGGAGGTTCCGACAGCGACGAAGATTGTTCTGAGCTGCACGGACAAGCACCAGTTGGGGTTGTTTGCGGCCAAAGTCAGGAAATGGAGGCCGCCGGAACCGTATAAGGGCAAGGTACGCCTGGTTCTTGCCTTCTTCATCTTGGACGCGTCATTTGACCCCGTTACCGTGTAGGGAATTTTCGTTGGGACCGAACAGATCCGGATCAAAGCCGTCAAGAAGAAATAGACTCTACAAGTACCTTACTCCCTCCTTTACATCTCCTGTCATTCGTCGGCAAGACGGCCTGGGTTTCCGGTCCCTGTCCGTCTATCCCGCATCTAATTCAAGGATGGTTGACCATGACCTCGCCTTCATTCTACGTTCGCTATTGTGTGCGCCTGGACCGCAATGCGGGTTGGGGGTCTTCTCGGTGAACTCGAGCTTCCCTATGATGGATGGCCATAAGACACCCAATGTCAGACGAGCATCTGACCCACCACTCACGTCTTTGGAATTTGATGGAATGTTGCCCGTGTCCCGTCGGCGCTCCTTGCCAACCCAGAAACGAATATAAGAACGACCCGTCTTGGTTGTCTCATTTTCGTGGACCTTCCTTTTTCACCCCCCACCCCATTGCCTGACGCTTTCTTCGCCTTTACAATGAGTACCGACTCTCAGCTGCTTGGTGCGATCGTTATCACCCGCCATGGTGATCGGCGCGGTTTCTACCAAGATCCCATAACATACACCCCCTCAGACACGGAAATCACTCCCCTGGGGAACCAGCAGTCCTACCAGCTTGGACAATACCTTCGTTCGAGATACTTGACCCCCTCGTCTCCTCACTTCATCCCGACCGTCTCCGCGGACTTGGTGCAGCAGGATGAAATTCTCATTAGGGCCGATACAGGAGGAGAGGGAGGAGTGATCTACAGCTCCGCCATGTCAGCTATGCAGGGCATGTGGCCCGCACAGACCAGTTACAATGAAACACTCGCCAATGGAACCGTTGTGGTTGGACCGTTGGGCGGGTATCAGGTTCGTGAACCCATTAGACGTTTCTCCTTCCTTATGCGACAGCTTACCAGTTCCCGCGTCATAGAACGTTCCGAGTAAGTTGATTGGAAGTCACAACTGCCCAGAATTTTGAATGATCCATTTAGTCGAATCGGTGGAGCCTGAGAATGATTTCACTTTGGAAGGTTGGACTTCTTGTAATGTAAGTGCACTGGTAGATTTCCATTTCGAGGTTGCTTAGTTCACTTGTTCGGTATCCAGACATTCACAGAGGCGACGGAGGAGCTTTACGCTTCGTCGTTCTTCCGAGAGAAAGCACAGGAAAGCAGTCGGTTCCTCCAGGCACTCACTCCGTATCTTGATGGAAGGCCTGCGACCTTCGAAAACATGGTACGTGCGCCTCCATGTGCGCCTATAACCCGATCTTGACTAAAAACCTGGGATAGTGGAACGTCAGCCATCTTCTTTAGGCTATTTTGGTGCCACATGCCTCATGATATAATTTAATTTGCAGGTTTTCGACTACGTTTTGGTTCAATCCATTCACAATGCCACTTTCGCGAGGGAGCTTCCCCCTACATTCCTCGAACAGGCGAGGGATCTAGCGAACTGGCATGAGTACTATGTATTCAGTTCCCCGGATCCCGGGGCTATTAGTACCGGTGCGTCCAATGCTTTGACGTGGCTCGTTTGCGGAACGGTGATGGTCGATTCCAGTCGCTGCCCGGACACTCGTGCCTCCCCTCACGGAATACATCAATCGTATCCTGAATGCATCCGACCCTTTGAAGTTCACCTACACCGCGTCCTCTTACAAGCCCTTCATCTCGTTGTTCAATGTCACCGGTGTGGCCCAGATGAATGATAGCCTCGCTGGTGTCGGTAAGTGCCTAGTGTCTTACCCATTTTGTCATTGGGTGTAGCGTTGGGATACTGATCAGTTTTCCTTTCCTTTTTTCTCCCAGTAAACTTCGCCGGATCGATCGCGTTCGAAGTCCGCACATCCCCAACGAGCGGGCCCTTCATCCGATTCAATTTCAAGAATAGCACGGACGATTCATCCTACAACACTTACGGAATCATGGGTTCGACCTCCGGAGACGTCCCCGTCCAAACCTTCATCGACAATCTCGCCCCAATCGCCATCGAAACCTTGCCGGAATGGTGCGCGACGTGTGGGAACAACGATTCGCGCAGTTGTCAATTCCTGCAGGGGAAAACCCTGCAAGGGAACGTGGGTCTTGGTGGGGAAGGGTTGAGGTGGGGTGGAAGTGTGAGTCCGGTCGGCGCAGGGTTTTTGGGCGCAGGCTTAACGGTCGTTGCGGTTGGAATCTTGGTGACGACTGGGATAATCTTGGGCATCTTGAGAGTGGGGAAGAAGGAGCCGCTCGGGAGGAAGCCTTCGAAGACTTCGAGTGGAGGATCTGATCTTGTGGTACGTGCATACAAGCTCCCAATTCTAATTCGCACAATTGACACGCTGTTGCTTAACAGAACAACATCAGAAAGGTGTGAACCTTGTGAAGGCCGATAGTGATATGACGACCATCTTTGTATTTTGTAAGACGAGTAACGGAGCGGTTCAAGGTATAAAATTGAGGGCAGCAAGATACACAAGAGAAGTGCCAATAGTGTCGGCATGAACCTCATCAGGAAAATACCAAGTCAGCTTGCAAGAAAATATAAGCACCTGGAATAATGGGAGGTACTACAAAAGTGCTTTGAAGTGCTTCTGGTATCGACAGTTGGCTCCAAGTGTATTGGAGCCCATACAATCATGCCCAAGTAATTTTTTCTTGTTTGGCTTGTTCTGTTGGCACTGGATTTTGATGGAATGGATGACCCTTGTGCATGAGATAGTTTACTTGACAACAAACTAGACAAAACTTTAGGGGAGTGCTTCAAAGTGTTTCCATGCACTGAGCATTTCAGTGGAAGTATATTTGTGAAAAGTGCCCTGGTGGGATTGCTCTGAACTGCCTGGAAGTGGATGGAGTGTATGAAAGATCCCCAAAGTGCATTGATTGTACACAATTGCATGGAATCTGACTTGTGATTTTCCTGATGAGCCTTGTAGAAGGCTGCTCTCACAGCCAACACTAAGAGTGGTGACAGAGGGAATGGATGATGACAGAGAGGACAACAGTTAGTTGATTGTGGTTTGGGACAAGATGTGCTACCGCTATGTACAGATGGACACAGAATATATAATACAAAGTGGACCTCATGACATTGTAATCCTAGAATAGGATTATGGAGATCCAGGAACAAGTGGATTCCATCTTTCAGAATGTTGTTGTTCTGGACTGATGTAACTATAGGGAGATGCCTTGGAGCGCAAGTGGCGTCAAAGTGTGAATGATGCCACTGGTGTCTTCAGTCGAATTGATTGTGATCTATTGGCGTTGTCAGGCCAAGCCGGGTTGGACAAGCATGCCTTGAAGGAGCACAAGATGATGACCTTGGCGTGCAAAGATGATTGTGCTTGGATGCTGAACAAGATCATTGCCCTGGAGCAGGCAAACAAGGAACAGGCCGAGAGGATCGAGATCTTGGAGATGGGCTTGGTGTTCTGCGATGATCAAACTGGGAGGGTTGAACATTGAGTCAGTGGAAGGGAGGCGGACAATGAGTGCTCAGGAGCTGAGGATATTTGCACTCCAGTCTGGTCAGAGGGGCCTTCAGATTTGTTGAGCCTTGGAGTCGATGCAAAAGGTGATGGACATGGTTCAGATCCAGCAGCTCTTGCTGCTCTTGCAAGCCGATCACATGGAGATGGGAGAGAGATTGGGTGGAGCTAGAGCTTTGGAAGATGAGACCTTGGCTGAGGATCAAGGGGAGGTCCATGACTTTGAGGGCAATCTAGACCATTAATCATAGCACATATTCTTGTTGTGGAGGCCAATTGAGCCTGGTGAATGTATCTTGGTTGTTCGCAACCATTGAATGTATCTTCTTGTGTCTTGTCATTGTGTGATTGTGAAGGGAAATGGGATTGGTAAGGAGTGTGGGAGTGGAAACAAATCATTGATGTCTTGTGTTTTTGTTGTTATAAAATTTTTAAAATGGGGTTTTTCTTCATGACAGCAAATGCGCTGACAAGACTGTCCCACTTGATCATGTCATGGAGGTGGTCAGAGAACTTCTACTTGAGGATTGGTTCATGGAGTTTCTGGCAAACAAAAACACCTGTCTTCTACTCTGTCAGTGTGTATGCTGTCAAGAAGAAAAGCTGTTTAAAAACTTTTATAAAACAACAAAACACAAGACAATAACTATTCCAAAACATCACACTCCTTACCTTTCCTATTCCTTCCCTCTTACGATCACATGATGCAACAAGAAAAATAAGAATTCCATTTGATGACTGTGAACAGTCAAGATATGGTTACTAGGCTCTTTGGCCTCCACAACAAGAATACAATCTATCTAGTTGTCATGATGGTTACCATCAAAGTCATAGACCTCCCCCTGGTCCTCAGCTAAGGTCTCTCCTTCCAAAACTCCACGACCAACCAATGCCTCCTCTTGGACAGCCCTCTCCACCACTGGTGACAAGGCTAGGTGATGAAGTTGAACTGTGTCTATCACCTGAGAAAGGGAGTCCAGGACAGAATGAATCTGAAGACCTCTTGCACCCATGTCCATGAGTGTTGCTCTCATCTCCAGAGGACTCATTGGCATTGTAACCTTGGGTATGGCCAGAGCCAAGATCTTGTCTATGTGATCCAAGATAGCTTTGTTGGAGTGATTCTGTAGAGGGTAATCCTTGGAGATTGCCTAAGAAGTATGCAGATGGATGATAGGGATGGAACTTGTTCAGTGGGAGTGCTCCAGTGGTTTGAATGCAACGCTGTCCACTCACTGCCACCCTGAGAAGAGGTTGCTCCTGCAAGACACTGGTCATCAGGTCCTCCTTGACTTCCTCTGCCCTCTCCTCTACAATCTTTGGATCAACTGGACCCTCCCAACCTCCTAGGGCTCCCATCTGATGGAATACAGGTGTTTTCTCGACTTCTTGATGTAATGGGCTCATCAACCATTCTTCAGTTGACTCCCCCTCCATTGGTGCATCCGTAAGAACCTCCATGTCACTGGCCAAAGGATGAACTTCTAGATCCTCAACAGGGATCATCATCACTCAACCAGCACCTGCAGATGGAGGTGTTGTATAAGGAGAAGAGTCAGAAGAATACTCCAACCCAGGATCCTCAGGAGAATCTTCATCAGTAGTCTATTGCCAGGATTGGATCAGAAAGGCCATCAGAAGAAGACTTGTACCTCATCATCCCCACAGATGCACAACTTGTCTTGCATTAAGACAACAGCGTTCAACAAATCATTGAACTGTTCCTCCAGATGTTGAAGTCTCATTGTGTCAGTACCAGCATTTAATTCACAGAATGCCACAGACAACTGCAGATCTTCAATCCTCTGATCTTTCTCAGTAACTGCCTTCTCCAGGTCTAAGATTGTCAGGGCCTCTCTCACCCTAAGCTCCTGGAGCACCTTAGATAGTCTCCAAACTATCTCTTCTGACGATCCAACACGTCAGGGCCGGACCAGTAGGTATCCTATAACACAAAAGATGATAGAGAGCACACTCTGGGCGATTTTTGCTTTGAACCTGGTTCAACAGAAGAGAAGGATGGCTGGTTCCGTTTGACTGAAGGGAGGAGAGAAGGAGAGCAAAGAGGAGTTGGGTTCTCAGCAGAAATAATCTCGCTTGTCCATAATAGCACTTGGGGCTAAGAAGGGGAGAGGATTTCCTGAGATTCAAAAGCTGAGGAGTTACAGTGACTATCTACTTGGTTATATAGGCGAGAGAAGGCGTGACAGTGACTATAACACCTCTACTGGAATGTCATGGAAGGATGAGGAATAAGTGGAAACCTACAAGGGTTGTGTGGGAACAATCTATCCTAAAAAGGAAATAGAATGGGTCTGATGACAATGAGTGGTCAGAAAGACAATAAGAATGATGCGCCCAAGAAAGTGAAACCAGAACAAAAGTGGGGCATCAGGGAGATAAGAAAGGTCCAAGATAAGAGTCCAGAGTCATGATGTCATGAATGGTGTGATAAGTTGTAATCATAGAACAAGAATGGTAAAAGGATGATGAAAAATGATGGAAGATGATGCAAAGATGATGAAAACCTTTGTCAAGGCTGACCAAGATGAGCGGTGGTGTGAAGATATGGGTGGCGTTGGTGTTGGTGAAGAGCCATGATGGGAGATAGGGACATTGGACCAAAGGGAAGGATCCTAGACATATATAAGTCTGGCAGGGATGCTGGACATACCTCATTGGATCCCTTCCAACCTTCCATCCATCCATCCTAACCAACAATGTCTCTTACTGCGCCTACTTCTGATTGTGTCTTCACTACTCCATCCAAGGGCAAGATCTCTCAGACTGATCCTTGTCACCATGTGGCCAATGCCTATGGAATGACACCATACCCTACAAACTTGGAGGTACGGCTGACTCCGAACTTGTCTTGTCAAGTACTGAGCCAACTGTTTGTAGATGCAGAGATTCATCATCCTAGGAGCGTCAAGTCCTATTCCTGAGTACCATCTGAGGATGTTTGATGAGTACTTCATGGATGACAATCTCTGGTGTCAGGCAATGTCCACAGTGCAATTCCTGGATGATAGACAAAGGGACTCCATTATGGATGGGGATGAGCGAGTCCTTTGGTCGATGATTCATCTGGGAATCTTGGACAAGGAGGGGACCAATAGGCCTTGGGACACCTCCACTCAATCAATGAGGCATAGCGCTGTGTTGGCGGATTGTCTCTGGTCCATGTTAGAGAAGGAACATCACAGGGTGGGGTGAGTTCCTTCCACCAGAGGGATGGTAGACTGAAACTTGCCCTTTTTAGGGTGATCAATTGGAGGTCAACTTGTGAGAGACTTGGAAGGAGTTGAGCTGAAGACCGGAGTGGAATATCTTCAGGTCACCATCGACATCATGGTTGCTTCCAATAAGGCCTGTGACAATCGGTACAACAGGGAGCTTAACAAACATCAGGATCGCTTGAACAGTCATAGCTCAAGGATCCGAAGTCTTAATCAGATGATGGCCAGGGTAGAACTCTTGGAGGACAGCATGTTCAAGGTGAGGGAGGAGGTAGCAAACATGAAAGGTGAGCTCTGCCACTGTGGCAAAGAGGTGCATTGAGTGTGCCTTGTTTCTGAAGAGATCTGTTGATTGTCTTGCTAGGGGAGTCATTTGGTGCTGACCAGTCGGGCCGGAAGTGAGGGCGGAGACACCCAGGGTTCTGAGTCGGAGTACGCCAAAAATGACAAGTACTTGACTCCTCCTCAAGAAGGAGAAGATTGTCTTGTGCCGATTGATGGACTGCTTCCTCCTCTGGAGCTTACAATCTATGCTCCAGACAACAATGTTCCATCAGATGTGGAGGTTTATGAATCAGTCAGAGATGGGGAGTTTGAACATCAGGTGATGACATCCAATGCTTCCTTGGCTAGCGTTGCTGACTGTTGTCATAGATTCCTGGGTTGTTGAATGAACAACCGATCCTTGGAGGGAGCATTGGGGGCTGGGAGGCGAGCAGGGATCTGTCCATCTACGATGAAAATTGCGATCTCTTGGAGAAGAAGGGGGAAGAACACAAGTTTTGCACAGAAGAGGCTTGTTGTCGCTTTGTTCCCAGTTTGGGATATCGCAGGGCTCAAAGATCTAAGCCCTATCCTCAAGCACAAAAGTCCTGTTGCACCAGCTGAGGTGGAGCTTCCTCCATTGAGGACAATGACACCGGGTTCTGAGGAGGATTCATCGCCGTCGAACCACTATCTGAGTTCTGTCATGAAGAGTCTTCCAGCAACACTCCATGAGGCAGAGGCTCGAGTCCTCTTGATGAATGTTCATCCGAGGATTGCTGAGGTAGAGGAGGGGCTGAACCTCTTGTTGTCTTTGCCTGACAAAGAGGAAAGACTTTGGGCGATCATGAGTCACATGCCAGTCAGGAGTCTGGAGGGATGGAGAGGATGAGTTGTGTATCGGGTCAATGCCAGTTGATGGGAGATGGAGTTGCATGTTCCCCTAGGATTAGAGGAAGGGGATTGTATCTTCTCAACCTTGACTGATGTGCATGACAACTTGTTCTCTCAACTGACTTCTCCTGCATCATACCATGGCAAGGTCTTGGATTTTGAGAAAAGGGTTGAATAGTAACTTCATCGTAGCATGTTGTAACATCATCAATAAGGCTTATAGGCCTTGAATCAATTTGTGTTTCTTGTTCTTGAGGTCATATGATTGTGAATTGAGGGGGAAATAGAAAGGTAATGAATGTGTTGTTGATGAATTATTACTGTTTTGAGTTGAAGTTTTGAAGTTTTTATATGGCTTTTGTTAGCATAGCAAACATGCTGACACTGAGGTTGGAGAGAGGCTGGGGGTGGTGGCCTGGGAAGACATGAGTGGCTGGGGGTTGCAGTGGTCCAAAACTCTATATTCTAAACTACCACAAGATACTTGTCATCGCGCACAATTTTCGGACTTCTTTTCCCTTATGTCTCTACATCTTTTGGACCTTTTTATTCCTTACCACCCACACTCCTTATTTTGTTTCACACTTCACACTTCATGACTAGACACCAAGATCGACATTGGACTACTCGGGGAGATTAGGAAGCACAAGATGGGTATCTACAAGGGTATCTACCATCCACTCCATCTCCGCCTCCCGACGCACAGCTTCTCGGAACTCGGCATAAGAAGACCATCTAAGGACATCGTACCCTAGCAAGACCCTCTCCACCTTGTACCTACTAGGCGGACCATGCTCGGGCAACTCCCCCAGATGACCTGGACTCTCCACTCTGGGAGGAGTCACTGCAGGACAGTCCTCTAGACGTCCTTGGTCAACTACCCTCTGACGACGCAGGTCACTGCTGGAAGGGCGAACCACCTGGCACCACATACCCGGTCAGCGGATCACCACGATGACCCTGGCAAAAAGCCCTTTGCCCAGTACGAACTGGACAAACCTCTGCCATCACAGGCAAGGGATCAGGAGATGGAGCACTTGAAGTCTCCCCAGTGCACCCAGAACAACGGGCCACGTCCAAACCCAACACCGGTTGTTCCTCAGACATGGCAGGATAGGAGGTGTACTCCAACTTGTCATCAAGGACCTAGAAGTATTGGATAAGCTCCCTGAAGCAAAACAGTTCAGGAACCACCAAATACCTCAATAGGAACCTCCTTGCTTCCCTCCAATCCGCACTTGCAGACCTGATCCTAAGAATGCTTGTTACCAACAAGAACTAATCACCCCAAGGAAACAAACAAACTTGCAATGCCTCGACGCATCCACGCAACTCTGTGGTGAACTGTTCCTCTGCCACCCAGAGCTTCTCCAAGTCGAACAGACGAACACTAAGTTCCTGGTTCTGCTGAAGAACCTCATCCACCTTCGAAGCCTGCCTCTTGAAGGCCTCCTCCATCTCCTTACGCTCAGCATGTTCCCGAGTCACCTGGGGAAAGGGTAAATCAAATGTTGCAAACACATTTGATGCCCTCACCAACCTCTTTCTCCAAGACATCAATCCGGCTGAGCAACCGACTCCTAATGGAGGAAGCATGACGCATCTCCAAGCTCGTAGGCAAGCTCCTCCCCCTGGTGGACATACCCAGTTCATACCTCTTGTCCACATTCCGCACCCCCAACGTGATCAAACAATCCAACACCTTGTCTCTCTTCGGCTGCAAAACCCATCGCTCATTCTGAAGATGAGCCATCTGAATAGCAGTCCCCCACAAGAAATCCTCATTGTAAAGATTGTGCATGGGGTTGTCAATGTAACCCATCCCCTCACCATCAAGCTGATCGATGATGGTGGTGTTCTTGGGGTACCGGTCAATGACATTTTGACGAGAGTGAGGGTAGCATCCCTGGTCGGTGCGAGAGACAGACACTTCATGGATACAATAGGTGTCTTGGGCGATTCTAGGCATGGCGATAGGAAATGAGAGAATGAGGAGATGATAGAAGGAAGCTAGGTTTGTTGGTTTTGGAAGACGAGCGGATGATGAGTTGGCACCCTAGGACGCCTCCTTTTATCCACCTCTTCCCAACCAGCACACATCACCCATTGTTCCCATCAATCCCCTTGGTGACACAATGGCACCACTTTCCCTATTTTCTCATTGGTCATTCCCACGCTCCCCCATCAGTCTCCCTGACGACAATGGTGTCACTTCCTTTCCTTTTTCTCATTGGTTGTTCCCATGCTTCTCAGCTCCCTCTTTGTCATAAAATTCCCATGACCCCTTTTCCCTTTGTTCTAATCTTCCCATAACCCACATTTGTTCCTTTGATGACTCATTATGACTATAGGTCATCCCCTTGACTCAGCATTACTCGTCACTTGTCACAGGCCACTCTGGTAGTATATAAGGACCTCAGATAGTGCTTGTATTCGCCAGTTTTGTTATTACAGGATTTCCTCTGCCTGAAGACTCTCTTCGGACAAGCTCAGAGACTTACTGCAAGATACAGGACACCAGGCCTGTTCTCTTCCACTCCATTACCTCTTTCCTCTACCAGTGCATCCACTGCCTCCTTGACCCATCGTCCAGCATTGTGCAAGGCCCTGCCTCACCTCCCCTCTATTGGTTTGAAGACCTCTATCCACCTTTGTGGCTCATTGTTGTCTCTGTTCAGCAAGGGCAAGCTACTCAAGAAACGGTTAGTGACTCTCAGTAAA
>Ga0307517_10005527_pt1 | contig 18994 bp, 19 predicted proteins | sample 23_EM_MG_FD_194515 | JGI IMG/M metagenome (GOLD analysis project Ga0307517, IMG submission 194515) | Populus trichocarpa ectomycorrhiza microbial communities from riparian zone in the Pacific Northwest, United States - 23_EM | ecosystem: Host-associated > Plants > Roots > Unclassified | place... | reverse complement strand
CCCATCGTCTAGCGTTGTGCAAGGCCCTGCTTCGTCCCCTCCTAGGTTTGAAGACCTCTACCCACTTTAGTGGTTCATTGTTGTCTCTGTTAGCAAGGGCAAGCTACTCAAGAATCGGTTAGTGACTTGTAGTGACGAGTCGTTTCCTGGAGTGGTCTCGGTGCAGAGTGGCCCTGACACTCTGGATCAGCTGGAACTGGGTCTGTAGATGAGGTACCAATCTGCCAGAACTTGACTGAGCAGTCACGTGATGCTGAGATGAGGGAGGAGGGGGAAGAAAATACAAGGGAGTAGATGATTCTAGTATGGCCATTCAAGGTCTCAAAGAGGTGAGGCTCTGAGCCAGTGATATCCCAAATATAGATAATCTGATCAGCACCCACTGCAACAACTCTGTTATCAGGGGAGATACAGCAACATCCAACTTCTTCATCACCCATGTTGAATTTAGCCAAAATTCCTCCAGAATCAGAGCTATGGACTTCAACAGTTGCTTTATTGCATACAACAGACTGGGTACCATCTGGAGAGAAAGCAATACAAGAACCATCATATTCAGGTGCAATTTTCTGACCACTGATGTTCCAGTTCCAGATTTTACTGTCAGACACAGACATGAAGCGTTTGGGATCCAAGGGAAAGAAGCAAACATGGTGCACTAAATTCTGTTGCTTTATAGTGTGATAGCACTCCCCTGTCTGGGTATCCCACAAACGAATTGTCTTGTCCCAAGATCCCGAGGCAATTGTGGTATGGTCTGCTGAGATGGAGACAGAACAGACTATGCTTGTATGGCCCTGGAAGGTCTTGACCACCCCACCAGTCTGTACATCTCGGAGCTTGATGGTGTTGTCCCCACTACCAGATACAAGTGATGCTCCATCTGATGAGAAGACAAGGCCATCCACATAGCTAATGTGCCCAGAAAGAATGGCCACCTGGACACCTGTGATGGCATTGAGAATGATGATAAAACCAGACTGTATACCAACTGCAATGGTATCTTTCCAGCATGCAAGGACCCGTGTCCATTGGTTAAACCAAACTGTGCGAAAACATGTTCCCCATCCAGCTGACACCCCCTTGACTACCCTTATCCCTTGTGAGAACTCTGCACTGTAGTACTGATGAAGCCAGGATGAGGGAGGGCAAATTGGCAGGGCAAATTGATAGATATAGGAGGGTGAGCTACAGATGATATCAAAGTGATCCAGGATGAGTCTCTGGCTATCAGCTGTCCACTGGCATGTGACTCCTGCCTAAGTATATATAAACACAGGTCTCAGTGAACAGAATTGCAGAGCACTCACCAAAGCACACCATTTCTCAACATCATCTATGGCATAAACTCCAGCTCCAAGATTCCTTGTCAGTGCAAGAACCTCAATCCAGTATGGCAAACATGTTTTGAAGAATTCATTGATTCCATTCTCTACTTCCTTGACACAGGATATACTGCTAGGAACCCTCAGAAGGTGCTTTGTCCAGAAGCAACATGAATATTCCAGGGCATCTCCAATGTTGACTTTGCAGCGAGCGGAAAGATCCTTGACCTCACTGAGAACAGAGTGGTCATCCAGGTTACAGATATTCTTCTTCAACCTTTCCCTCATCAGCTTGAGACACAAGAGTAGAATTTCTGTATGGTGGACTGCAGGCTCCACAAGGAACCTGTTGTCTTTGCATCGCTCTGGGTCTGTGAGGAAGTCAGGGAATGACTTATGGAAGGTGAGAACTGGATCTTCTGTGCCATCTGGGACAAGGAGGAGGGAGTGGAGAGATCGTATGGTGATGCGGATATCTGAGGTGTCATACCTCAGGAGTTCTGAAAGACCCTTGATTGAGAGAGGGTTGAATATGAGTACAACTGCCCCCACTGCAGCCTGGAAACAAGAATGGTGTTGGCCATCATCCATGTGGATGTTGTGGAATGCATGCTCAAGGACCTTGGTGTAGAGTTGGTCAATTCCAGATTTTCCTTCTTCAGCAGTGCTTTCTGGAAGTGAGGTGATGAGAGCCAACCTCTTTACAGGCAGTTTGTTTTCAGAAGCAACAAACTTGACAACTGTTGAGGCATAGATGAAGAATCCGGCCGCCTTCTTGCACAGAATCCCAATGTCGGATGAGCTTGGCCAAACTTCTGTCATGTCACAGTCACTCCGAGTTTTGGCAAGGTAGGTCAACTGTGTTTGAAAGAACAGCTTGATATCACTGTCCACCACCTCTGGCTTGACTTCATGGAGTTTGAGGACTTCTGTGATCGGGGTGAGTGACTGCAACCGAAACCCTGAGCGGATCCGAGGCTCCGGACGACCGGTAATAAAGAACTTGACATAGGGGATCTCATCCACGTGGCGGGAGAGTATCGACAGGATGGCAGAGGCAGGTTCTTCATCCTTGCACTCATCAAGGGCATCAATGATGATGAGTGTCTGAATCTGAGTGACTTTCAGTGGGCCAACAATGATCTTCTCCATCTGGGAACAGAGAGACTCCTGCCCAACACCAGGATTGGCCCTCAGGACCCGGAGCAGCTTCTCTCGAAATGGGAGGTAGCGATAAGCGAGCTGGAAGGCGAGAGTTGGAAATATTGCTTGGAGATTGCTTCTGTCCTCAAAATCTCGTGAGCAGAAGAAGCTCGCACCGAGCTTTCCGTCGGCGAAGGCGATCTCGGCAAATGTCCGGGCGATGGTCGACTTTCCGGTCCCGGCAAGGCCATTCAGCCAGAAAACGCGATGGTCTCCTTTGTCCTTCAACCAACGTTCGAGTTGCAGGATGATATCCACTCTAGTTCCCCTCAGGCACCCCTGGCCGTTCCCGGAATTATATCCGGCCTTATCGGTGTGGCGCACGTTTTCCAGAAGAAGGCGATCCGCATCTCCCTGTTTCCAAGTTACCACAAAAGGCAAGATCATAAGGGAGTAAGGCTTACGATCGACTGACAGCCCTCATAGTATATATCTCGTTGCAACGAAGTCTGGGGAGGATGTCAGCTACAACCAGAGCAAGTATGCAAGCATTTCATGAGTGCATACCTGATAGTCCATCAAGGCATAGCGAATATCTTGTACCAGATCATTAAGCTTCTGTGCGTTCCTGGGCTTTTCGAGGAAAAGGGCAAGATCCTTCTTGGTCGTAATCGGGTCCATGGCCTGGCCAATCTCTTCCAATTTCCTGGCAGTCCCCGTACGTTAGATTCGGCTATCCATTTCGGAGAATGTGGGCTCACCGTTCCAGTTTGTTTGTCCTCTCACCCTCATTGACGTCGCCTGGAGGGATGGGTGCGGAGAGCGATTCAGAGAGCATTCTGATCCTCGGAGCCAATGATTCTAGGGCACGTTGATTCACCTCCGTTCGCTAGAACTACCGTAAGGACTGAGAATCAAATGTACGAGAAGGAGGCCATACCTCGCAACTGTCGAGAATAGAACAGAGAGATCTTGCGACGGATTTGAGCGGGCCGAAGCCGCCTGTGGAGTTGCTCACATCACGGAGTAATTCTGCCGTGACAAACGCAGTAGACTTGGAGTTCGACTTCTCATCCTCAGCGGCGCTCGGTCCGTGGGTGTCGTTGGGGCGAACAGCCTCTGGTCCACAATCGGAAAGGACAGGGGTGCCTACATTGTCAGAAGGAACAATCAGAGGCAGTAACAAAGCCAGCCGCGTTCACGTACTGTCGGGCCCCACGCCACGCGAGATCGAAGGAGTAGATGGAGGTGGATAAACTCTCTCAAGCTCTCCGCTGTGCGCGCCCGCCACTGCAACCTCGACGTTCGGGTGTGGGTGCGAATCCTTCTGGGTGGCTTCCCCTCCGTCGACGTCCGCCTCTCCTCCTTCTTGACCGTTATCGCTTCCGCCCGCCGGCACAGATAATGGCCCATCTGGCTGAGGGGGTCGATCCGCCGAAGAAGTTTGGACTCCGGCTGCGTCGGCTTTATCGTCTTCTTGGTCGCGACTTTCATCCGCCACGACGTGAGGCCCTGGTCGAGGAAGAGATGTCGTTGAGTCAGCCCTCTCCCCACCGGGGTTAGGCCCCGTTTCGCCCGGTTTGCGTTTTCTCCCTGTCAGTAGGTGCTTGACTTTCTTCTTCGTTTTGGAGAGTGAATGTCGCATGCCGTCCATGTCGGTGTTAGATCAGTGTAGAAGAGCGTAGATGGTGGTGCGATGGTGGATGATTGGCCTCGTGGCTTTGACGCTCAGCGCGGATGCAATGCGTTGTCCTGCGGGTATCCGTTCCCACACAGATTACCTGGAATGGACGGTTTTGCGTAGTAGGATCCACCCTTTTCATCCAGGCCAAGTTATTCCCCGCATCGAGTTTCGTGTCAATTTCCTGCATTCCTTTGATTTGAAGTCGCAGCTGAGCTCAATCTCGGACGCCTCCGACCGATCCCTCAATATTAATTCTCAGTTGAGATACGCCACTCAGACACGCCTCCCTCACTACTATCACACTCACCTTATTCTGTGGCACGCCCCTAGCCATTCCTTCCGTCGACACGGTGTACGAGTTGCAGGAGGCGTCGAGATCCTCCATGCAGAGGATGCACGCCACATTCTGCATTGGACTCTGGACAACTAGGAAGGCACCAGACCCGAGATCTACCATGTTTACAAGTTACAGATGCTACAGAGGGACACCGAGGCAAATGCCGTTGTTTTGAGCGGGCTCTAGTTCCTGGAGTCGGTCTCGGAGAGCTTCCTTTGAAGGTTCGCAGCTCAGTTTGTTCTCTCACCGCTTGTCCGCCCTCGGGTCACACAGTGGTGCTTTTTCCTCGACAGTGAAGGTTCAGCGCTCACGTCTATTGGCCTCACGCCATTCGGGCTTCTCTCCCCTCTTCTCAACCAACGCGAGAGGTGAGCAAACGCCTGTTGTACCCCTTCATCAGTTCATAAACTATCGACGTCTTCAGGCCTCAACGTCAACGCCAACGCTCAGACCGGTACCGTTCCCGGACGTTGTCCCACGGCCCTCAGACACGTTCCAACTGGGAGGGGGAGATTCCGTCCGACAACTCATTCTCTGGGTGACCTTCGTCGTCACCCTGTCTCACCTAACGTGATCAATACCGTCCAACGTGTTTAGCTCTCTGGAATCTGGCGTCGTCTCGATCGACTTTCAACTCCTGTTGCGGGTCACGTCCGGAGTGGTGTTGGAACAAAGTAGGAATGAGGTCAGTGGGGTGATGGAACTCATTGGATTCGAGGTTTTTCATGTGAACGAGCGTGGGTGAGACTATAGAAATGGTCGAATGGGGGTGTAGTAGTGATTCTGGGACGGTGAAGCGAGAAAAACGCCGAGCGAACTTTCATATCCCTAGTCGGATAACCTAGCGATTGCCATATTCAAGGGAGCATGGATATTCTTCATTGCATTATGGTGGTACGAGAGGAAATGTCGGTAGTTGTGCAAACGAACGACACGGTCCATTGAGCGGTCGCGAAACACAAGCTGTACATAAAGCTCCCAGCCCGCCTACGAGCTATTAGCCATTCTCTACGCTGCGATCATTATCGAAATCTGTCCGCATCCCCAACCAAGTACACCACGAGACGGTACCACGCACCGCTGCGAATGACATTGATTTGGAAAGAGTTGATCACCTAAACGATGCATCTGTGGACGGGATATTCTTGACACCAAAATCTTCACACGAATTCGAACCTTCAACCCAAACACACCTGGTAAAGTAGCCCAAGCCTTCTTCCCATATCTGCGCGACCATACCGCCGCCCTCCAACGCGGCCGTCGCAAAATCAAAGAAAATCACCTCCACAAACCTCCCTCGAAGAGAGAACCTGCAATATCTTCGTCATAGAATGAACGGAATCCGCGATTTGGCAGACGATCTTCTGGCGTGCTTCAGAAACTCCTGGACCCGTTGCGTTGCGTGAGGGGAAGTTCGACCGGGAACAGGACCGGGAACCCCTTGATCCAAAGATCAAGCGATGGGCCCGCTTGAGCTCGACCCCACGGAGTGCGAACAGGTTTGTATCGTGACCTGAATGGTTCCGGGGGGTATTCTTGCGCCCGCCGGGAGACGTCTGCCTGTCAGCGATCCCACCTTCGAATCGTCATGTAGTGTGCCATTGGAAACGCAAACTTGAGGTTCTGTTGGACAAACAAGTTGAGGACTGTGTTCGGGTGAGGAGTTGGACTGTTGTAAACGCACTCTCCGGGCGACTCGGAAGTGTCGAGGCCTTCAAAGATCTCTGGATATGTATGGATTGCGGACGACTTCGAGTACGTGAGATCGGACGACAAGCATCTCTTACTTTCCTTCATTCGGAGGGGGGACGAGAATGCGGTGGAGTCTGGCACTTGATTTCGTTCTGGGGATCTGTCGACAGAGGTGCTTAGTCGACAAAACAATTGATTGGCACAGGGGTGGGGTGGCACACAACGGGAGATATATGACCGAGAAGCGTGGCAAAGTCCGTGACCGCGTCGGAGGACGGAATGCGAGGACAACCATTGGGTGGTTCCGCAGTCGCAAGATTCGATTTCGCGGGCATCCGACTGAGCACAGCAGAACAGAACGACAAGGTACGTACCTGGCGTGGACGTAGAACAGGTGTTGTCATACAAGACTTCGACGTTCCCGTCACCAAGATAGAGGGCTTCATGGGGAGTTATGGTCATGGGGGAGTCGTGGGGGGAATTGTTGTCGGAGGTATCCGTAATTGTGAAGTCCGACAGAGTGGGGATACTGGCGGACGAAGAGTGAGCGATGGGAATCGTGTCTGTCCCTGGGGTTGCGATAGGTTCGGATGGAGGGGGCCAAGAAGTCCGAGGTCCGAGATCTCTGTTCGGAGGTCCCGGGGACGGGACAATGGGTCACAGGAGAATCATTCTTTTCCCCATCGGTTGGTTTTGGTTTCCAGGTCGTGAACGCCCCAGCCAGGCTCCCGTGATGCAGCTACCTCTTGAAACTTTGTGTTAACCCGATTGCCGCGTTCCACTGGGCGGTATGCATACCTGTACTCATTGGCCCCCGGACGAACAACCACTGTAGCGGTTCTTGGTGGGCTCGGAGCAGCGGTCGACGGCCGAAGGATCAGCGCATGCCTCGGGTGTTGCACCCGCCAGTCCGAGCAGGGTGACGAGTGCATCCGCCTGGTGATATCGTACAGTCCCGGCAGGTGGAAGGCAAATGATTGGAGAACATGGCTACGGGCCACAGCTTCCCCCACGTATCCCGTGCGACGAAATTGAGATCTGCGAATCTCCGTGGTTGTACAGAACTCCTAGATCGGCGTCGAATCTGTGCGCAGAGGCGGCTTCGCGGCCCGCGGAACAATCCCAGGGCTTCTCTGCTGGTTCCCAACACCCTCCTCGTGCTCCTCAGAACATATCCAACCCAGTCACCCGATGGCGGCCAGGATTCCAAGAATTCCGCACCACCCCCTCCCCCTCCTCTGGTATTCGAGGGTACTGCGGTCTGGCAAGCCAACCTGCAAGGTATCCAGAACCTCATGGGCTTTGTGTGCGTCTCCGCCGTTTCTCCAGAGTAGCTGCAGTATCTGAATACGTTCGTAGCTCCAACGTAGACGGCGCCATCCTCCCATCCCTTCCCATCGAGCCTACCAATCCCCTTACGCGCCCCTCCTCACCACCCCCATCGTCACCCTGTGCCTCTCTCATTGCCCCTCGCAGCTATCGTCCTCGGGCTACTCGCGTTCTTCTTTACTCATCTATTCACCCGATCTACTCTCCCCGCCGTCAAAGTCACAGCCATATCTCCTTTTTGGAAAGCTGCTTTCTCCTGGGTTTGCAGCGTGCTCGACAACGACAGAATAGAAGACAAGCACGGGAGGGCTGAGTTGCGCTAAGTTGAAGTATTTGAGAACGAGTGGTGGAACCCCTGCTCGAGAGGAGCATAGGCCTCAACCGCGTCAGTTATCGGGGGATTGAGTGGGAGTGGCATTACCGCCAGGTCCCCGCCACTGGGCACATACGACAACACCAGTACGGGAGGCGAGAAACGCGGCCGTTCAGGGTGGGGAAAGGAAGGCATGGACTCGCGGTCGAGATGGGTGGAGTGGGTCGCAGAAGGTAGAGATGTCAGGTCCGCCTTCTCTCGAGCCTTCACTGGTATCCTCTGTGCTGCGGCTGATTCTTGTGGATCAGCGTCCTCCCAGCAGTTGTTCGACTTTTGGTTTGGACAAGGATGTGTCATTCGTGGAGACAGGATTGACAGCCCGATATTATGGGCAGTTGATTACCGTGCGGGGCGGATGACAACGAGTCCTTCAGTGTTCCGCATTAATCTCTTTCCCGGATCCACGCCATGCAGACGGCTGGATATACACAAACGACGCCTGGCTCGATTCAAGTCCTGTATCGTCGGAAGAGCGTCAAACTCTCACAGGTGGCATGGCTCGAAGGAGGTGGATTCATAGGATCTACTATATGGGATCTACTAGCGTTGTCGGGAGCTTCAATTTCGAGTGACCGAGTGAGATATTCTGTATTCTGACCTTCGTTTCGCTTTCGAATGTTGATCTGTACACTTCGCTATTTTTCTACTTCAGTGCAAGCCTCGAGGATATGATTGACTGGGCATCACAATATATATGCGTCGCGATGGGTTGCTTTCTCCAACACGAACGTTCGAACTCCTGTGAACCGCTTTCCGTCTCGCTCTCGCACGCATATAGCCTGCCTCTGAGATCTCAAGGCATCATCCAATTCTTGGGTACGAATTACGGCCCGGGACGTGAGCCTAGTTCAGTTAGCGCCTCGTTCCAGCCTCCAAGCTTAAACCTCAGAGTTGGAACCAGCCTCTCGACTTCGCTATTCTGCTCTGGTGCCACCACCTGGTCTAACCACGGAACGTATCATCACCTTCACCCACCCGATCTCCGACACCACGACTGCGATAACGACGATCGCCGTGACCATATGGCTTAAGATTATTATCAACCTCACGCACACCCCGAGTCTTTAACCATGTCTGACACCTAGACTTGGTCGACTCTGCACAGTGGGCCGCTGTCCTTACCTTGAGGCTCACGCTTCAGGATTGGATCCCACAGGAGTACCCCCGATCGGGATCATGAAGCCTGCCCCCTGAAATCCCTACCATACTTCATCTCCTCGAACCTGCAACACAGTGTCGGACAGTCAACTACAGAAATCAAGCAAAGATCTATCATTTTCGTCACAAGTCTTGCACCCGTCGTCACTCCATGCACGTTCTCTGCCTCTATGCAGAGGTCAAGGGACAGTCACGAGTCAAGGACCAGGTTCACCGTTGGTCCGAGTCATTCTAACTCACCTACGGAACCATAATATCGACGGGGCTCTCTACCAACATGGTTTCCACCCCCATTCACTGTCCATGTGTTCTTGGCATTGCTGACAACTCAAAAGTCGTTGTTTTCCTGTTCTTTTTCTGTGACTTTCTCCTCCTCAGGGCTTTCTTCCGAATCAGGCACAGTGCGGAGGATTGTGGAGTATACGCCCATGGATTACTGTTCTCTGTCCCCAGCCCGGGTCCATGTCGGGAAGCCCTGATGTGGATCGTACACGAACAATCCAAATTCCACATAGAAGACTGAAGGAGTGGAGACAAAAAATTGCATGTGTGGTTGGAGAAGGTCAAGGGAATGTACAAGTATTGGTATGATTGGAAGCTGAGGAGTATGAGATTGAGTGCGATGGTGGTGGTGACCGCTATGATAATGAATATGAGCATGAGGACTTGTTGGATACAGTGCTGTAGGTTTAGAGAGCTTGTGTAAGAGGTAACCCTGTAGAGTCCATATTGATCAATGGCAACTTCAGAATGACTATGTTGGGTGACTGTACATAAGTCTTGATGAATACCAAAGGACCTGTAAGGTAACCATCAGCACCCCATCTGTCATGTCAGGTCATGGGCAGCCCAAATCTTGACTAAGGTACATGGATGACTCATGTTCATTGGGTCATTTACCAAGGAGAACTTTCAACTATTTCATTATACACATCCTTCACCCACACCATGCAGTGCACTGTCAAATTGGATGTCTGATGGCCCAGGGTTTCCTTAATCAAGTTTGTACTTGGTAGATTCCTGTTTTCTGAATAGATGAAATCAGGCAATTCAGATTCAGAGGACCCCTGAGGATTCTTATTCCCTAGAAAGCTGAAGGAAGTCAAAGGAGGAGAAGGAGAGGGGACAGGAATATAGGGGAGAGTTTTCATGGTGGGGCAAGGACAATGAGGATTTCAGAGTTGTTCCAGCATATTGTCAACAAGCTGGCACCAGGAAGGAAGATTCCTGGGGGCTGCTGAGGAGTTCATGGGCATATGTTTATTGGGGGATGCTGAGACTATGAAAACACTGAAGGAGTTACTAGTGAGTGGCTTTCTGGGCTGTGGTGAGGTTTTTATTGTCTCAGTCAATAGCTGATTATCAGATGCTGCCATGGATGGAGTATTCCTGGACATCTGACTTTGACCTGTAAGAGACTCAGGTATCAACCTTCTGATCAATCTGTTTGTAGGGTTTATTATTTATGTGGGTCTCTGACCTCTCTCCACAACCATCAATGTTGATCAAAGAATAGAATCTACTGCTTACCACTCACTCATTCTTGTTTTTTTTTTTCTTTCTCATGCTCCTATCTCCACCTCCCTGGCAAGGGTTTATAACTCATCACAACTCATTGTAACTCTCTCTTTATCATTAGCTTAATTCTTACTGGTCCCAAATGACAAGAGGAACCAAAGATTGTGAGAACTTTAAGGAGACTGGATAAATACCTTGGTGGTTAGTTGTATGATACAAATTGTGACCATTGTAGTCATCTGGCAATGTCATTTTTGATACATAGAATTATTGGAATGAGTGGAAAAACACATAAGCTACAGATCCCTAATGATGTACATAATTACACTCCAGAATCAACACCTCTCCAGAGTCATAACCAGCAACCAGATATTGACCATCCCACTGTGCATCTGAACACCCTGCAAGTCTCCCAGGCAGTTGGAAAACTACCTTTTTAGTAGCTGTATCCTGAATGCCAGGTATAAATGACTTCTTCCACCTAACACCACCAATAAAATATAGGTGGGGCAAGTCTTGGGATACATCTGATAGTCTGGCAGGGGGTGAGTCTAAGATCCCAAAGTCCCATCCCACAATTTGGTGATTGATTTGGACATGATAAACCCTAGCACTGAGACCAATAGTCAAGAGATCAGATGGTTGATACTCAAGCTCAGTCATCACCTCCCACACAAGATCCCTTGTCCATATAGACCATGCAGTGATGAAACCATCAAATAGGCAGATAACTCTAGATCCATCCCCTAATATCCTGAGGTCAAGAATGTCACCTGTAGGTATATATACTGTTCTGAGGAGTTCTCCTTTCTTAGTATCCCAGATACAGATCTCCTGACCCCTGTACCAAACAGAGATCATCCTGCCATCAGTCAAGCAGGTATCCATCTGGTGGCAACCTTTGGCTGGAGTTTGGAAGGATTGCTTGCTGAGGCCAGTCAGAACATCCCAGATCCTCACCATCCCATCTGAATGACTTGAAATGGCAATGCCATCTTTTGCCTGCAGAGTGATGGATTTTACTGGAGCTGAGGTGGAGGGTGTACACTGTGGATCAGCCAGAACTGGATCTGTATATGAGGTACCAATCTGCCAGAACTTGACTGAGCAGCCATGTGATGATGAGATGAGGGAGGAGGGGGAGGAAAATATGAGGGAGAGAATGTCTCCAACATGACCATTCAAGGTCTCAAAGAGGTGAGGCTCTGTGCCAGTGATATCCCAAACATAGATAATATGACCAGCACCCACTGCAACAACTCTGTTATCAGGGGAGATACAACAACATCTGATGTGTTTATCACCCATATTGAATTTAGCCAAAACCCCTCCAGAATCAGAGCTATAGACTTCAACAGTTACTATCTTGTGTACAACAAACTGGGTACCATCTGGAGAGAAAGCAACATCATAACCATCATATTCAGGTCCAATTTTCTGACCACTGGTGTCCCACTTCCAGACTTTACTGTCAGACACAGACATGAAGTGTTTTGGATCCAAGGGAAAGAAGCAAACATAGTTCACATAATCCTGTTGCTGTATAGTGTGACAGCGCTCTCCTGTCTGAATATCCCACAAACAAATTGTTTTGTCAAAAGATCCTGAAACAATTGTGTTGTCTGCTGAGATGGAAGCAGAAGTAAGATATCCTGAATGGTCCTGGAAGGTCTTGATAATTCCACCAGTCTGTACATCCCAGAGCTTGATGGTGTTGTCTCCACTACTAGACACAAGTGATGCCCCATCTGATGAGTAGACAAGGCTAATCACACACTCAGTGTGCCCAGAAAGAATGGCCACCTGGACACCTGTGATGGCATTGAGAATGAAGATGGAACCAGACTGTTCACCAACTGCAATGGTATCTTTCCAGCATGCAAGCTCCCATGGCTGTTGGTTAAACCAAACTGTGCGAAAACATGTTCCCCATCCAGCTGACACCTCCTTAACCACCCTGATCTCTTGTGAGAACTCTGCACTGTAGTATTGATGAAGCCAGGATGAAGGAGGAGAAATTGGAAGGGCAAAGTGATAAATATAGGAGGGTGAGTCACAGATGATATCAAAGTGTTCCAGGATGAGTCTCTGGCTATCAGCTGTCCACTGGCACATGACTCCTGCCTAAGTACATATCAGCACAGATCCCAGTGAACAGAATTGCAGAGCACTCACCAAAGCACACCATTGCTCAACATCATTTATGGCATGAACTCCAGCTCCAAGGTTCCCTGTCAGTGCAAGCACCTCAATCCAATATGGCAAACATGTTGTGAAGAATTCATTGATTCCCTCTTCTACTTCCTTGATGCAGGATATACTGCCAGGGACCCTCAGAAGGTGCTTTGTCCAGAAGCAACATGAATATTCCAGGGCATCTCCAATTTTGTCCTTGCAGTGAGCAGAAAGATCCTTGACCCCACTGAGAACAGAGTGGTCATCCAGGTTACAGATACTCTCCTTCAACCTTTCCCTTATCAGCTTGAGACACAAGAGTAGAATTTCTGTGTGGTGGACTGCAGGCTCCACAAAGAACCTGTTGTCTTTGCATCTCTCTGGGTCTGTGAGGAAGTCAGGGAATGACTTGTGGATGGTGCAAATTGGATCTTCTGTGCTATCTGGGACAACGAGGAGGGAGTGGAGGGATCGCATGGTGTTGCGGATATCTGAGGTGTCATATCCCAGGAGTTCTGAAAGATCCTTGATTGAGAGGGGGTTGAAGACAAGTACAACTACCCCCACTGTTGCCTGGAAACAGGAACGGTGTTGGCCATTGTCTGTGTGGATGTTTTGGAGCGCATGCTCAAGGACCTTGGTGTAGAGTTGGTCAACTCCAGACTTTCCTTCTTCAGCAGTGCTATCTGGGAGTGAGGTGATGAGAGCTAGCCTCTTCGCAGGTGGACTGTCTTCTGAAGCAACAAATTTGACAACTGTCGAGGCGTAGATGAAGAACCCAGCTGCCTTCTTGCACAGAATCTTGATGTCAGATGGGTTTGGCCAAACTTCTGTTACATCACAGTCGCTCCGAGCTTTGGCAAGGTGGGTCAGCTGTGTTCGAAAGAACAGCTTGATATCACTGTCCACCACTTCTGGCTTGACTTCGTGGAGTTTGAGGACTTCTGTGACCGGGGTGAGTGACTGCAACCGAAATCCCGAGCGGATTCGAGGCTCCGGACGGCCAGTGATAAAGAATTTGACATAGGGGATCTCGCCCACATAGCGGGAGAGTATTGACAGGATGGCAGAGGCTGGTTCTTCGTCCTTGCACTCGTCAAGGGCATCAATGATGATGAGCGTCCGGATCCGAGTGGTTTTCAGTGGGCCAACAATAATCCTCTCCATCTGGGAACAGAGAGACTCCTGTCCAATACCAGGACTGGCCCTCAGGACTCGGAGCAGCTTCTCTCGGAATGGGAGGTAGCGATAGGCGAGCTGGAAGGCGAGAGTTGGGAATATTGCTTGTAGATTGCTTCTGTCCTCAAAATCTCGTGAGCAGAAGAAGCTCGCACCGAGCTTTCCGTCGGCGAAGGCGATCTCGGCAAATGTCCGGGCGATGGTCGACTTTCCTGTCCCGGCAAGGCCATTCAGCCAGAAAACGCGATGGTCTCCTTCATCCTTCAACCAATGTTCGAGTTGCAGGAGGACATCCACCCTGGTTCCCCTCAGGCATCCCTGGCTGTTCCCGGAATTATACCCGGCCTTATCTGTGCGAGGAACATTTGCCAGAAGAAGGCAATCCGCATCTCCCTGTTTCCAAGTTACCACAAAAGGCAAGATCACAAGGGAGTAAGGCTCACAATCAACTGACAGCCTTCATCGTACCTATCACGTTGGAATGAAGTCTGGGGAGGATGTCAGCTACAACCAGAGCAAGTGTTTCATGGGTGCAAACCTGATAATCCATCAAGACATAGCGAATATCCTGCACCAGATTGTTAAGCTTCTGTGCGTTCTCGGGCTTTTTAAGGAAAAGCGCGAGATCCTTCTTGGTCGTAATCGGGTCCATAGCTTGGCCAATCTCTTCCAATTTCCTGTCAATCCCCGTGTATCAGACTCGACATTCTATTTCGGAGAATGTGGGCTCACCGTTCCAGTTTGTTTGTCCTCTCCCCCTCATTGAAATCACCCGGAGGGATAGGTGCGGAGAGTGATTCAGAGAGCATTCTGATCCTGGGAGCCAATGATTCTATGGCATGTTGATTCACCTCCGTTCGCTGGAACCATCGTAAGGACCGAGAATCAAATGTACGAGAAGGAGGCCATACCACGCAGCTGTCGAGAATGGAGCAGAGAGATCTTGCGACGGATTTGAGCGGACCGAAGCCGCCTGTGGAGCTGCTCACATCACAGAGCAATTCGGCCATGGCAGACGCAGTAGGCTTGGAGTTCGACTTCTCATCCTCAGCGGCGCTCGGTTCGAGGGTCTCGTCGGGGAGAACAACCTCTGTTCCACAACCGGGAAGGGCGGGGGTGCCTACATTGTCAGAAGGAACGATCAGAGGCAGTGACCAAGCCAGCCACTTTCACGTACTGTCGGGTTCCACACCACGCGAGATCGAAGGAGTGGATGGGGGAGGATAGACACTCTCAAGCTCTTCACTGTGCACACCCCCCACCGCGACCTCGACGTCCGAGCGTAGGGGCGAATCCTTCCGGAGGGCTTCCCCTCCGTAGACGTCTGCCTCTCCCCCTTCTTGACCGTTATCGTTTCCACGCGCTGGCACAGATTCTGGCCCATCTGGCTGAGGGGGTCGATCCGTCAAAGAAGCTCGCACTCCGGCTGCGTCAGCTTTATCCTCTTCTCGGTCGCGACTTTCATCCGCCACGATGTGAGGCTCTGGCTGAGGAAGCGAACTTGTTGAGTCATCCCCCTCCCCACCGGGGTTAGGCCCCGTTCCGTCCGGCTTGTGTTTTCTCCCTGTCAGTAGGTGCTTGACTTTCTTCTTCGTTTTGGAGAGTGAATGTCGTATGTCGTCCATGTCGGTGTCAGATCAGTATAGAAGAGCGTAGATGGTGGAGCGATGGTGGACGATTGGCCTCGTGGCTTTGACGCTCGGCGCGGACGCAATGCGTTTTCCTGCAGGTGTCCGTTCCCACACAGATACCTGGAATGAACGGTTTTGCGTAGTAGGATCCACCCTTTTCAGTCAATCCAAGCTCTTCCCCGCATCGGTTTTCGTGTCAACTTCCTGTATTCCTTTAATTTGAAGTCGCAGCTGAGTTCAGTGTTGGATGCCTCTGACCGATCCCTCAATATTGATCCTCAGTTGAGATGCGCCATTAAGATGCGTCTCCTCCGCCGCTATCACACTCACGTTCCTCGGTGGCACGCCTCTGGCTATCCCTTCCGTCGACACGGTGTACAAGTCATAGGAGGCGTCGAGATCCTCCGTGCAGAAGATGCACGTCACTTTCTACATTGGACTCCGGACAGCTAGGAAGGCACCAGGCCCGAAATCTACCACGTTTACAAGTTACAAATGCTATAGAGGGACACCGAGTCTGATGCCGTTGTTTTGAGCGGGCCCTGGTTCCTGGAGTCGGTCCCGGAGAGCTTCCATTGGAGGTTTCGCAGCTCGGTTCGTCCTCTTATCGCCTGTCCGTCCTCGTGTCACACAGCGGCGCTTTGTCTCGATGGCGAGTATTCAGCGTTCGCGTTTATATATTGGCTTTACGCCGTCCGGGCTTCTCCCGTCTTCTCAACTAACACGAGAGGTGAGCGGGTTGCACCCCTTCATCAACTTACAAACTATCGAAGTCCTCAGGCCTCAACGTCAACGCTCAGCAGTGTTGTTCCATCACTGGCGGAAACCCATTTCCAAGAGCCAGAGCCATCAAAATCTATCAGCCCTTCAAATGTCCATTGACGGTCAGCCTTGTCAAGCAGTGATCGCCGGTTACTGCTGGACTAATAGAAACCATTGGTAATGCAGGGTGCTACTTCTACCGTCTTTCTGTTTTCAACCCACCGAGCATGAGGCGTGCAAAAATGCTACACGGAAAGCTCCGAAAGCCACGGCCGACCACTGTCATCTGGTAGAGTTAGTGGCGCCGCGTGGCCGGCTAATGGCCAGCACAACACAAAGGGAGACTATAGAGATGGTTGGATGGGAGTGTAGTATGATTTTGAGACAGTGAAACGAGGACTTCAAAGTCCTATCCCAAATCAAAACCCAAAAACGTCGAGTGATTTTTCATATTTCTGGTCGGATAACCTAGCGATCATCGCATTCAAGACTGCCCGGATATTCTCCATTGCGATTATGACGATACGAGATCTTGGTGGTTGCGCAAGCGAGCGAGATGGTCCATTCGATGGTGGTCGTGAAAGGCAAACTATCCATAAAGTTCCCAGCCCACTTGCGGGTTATTAGCCATTCTCTACGCTGCAGTTTTCGCCGAGATCTGTTCGCATCTCTGACCAAGTACACAACGAAACGGTGGCCAGCTTCATCCACGTATCCCGTGCGACGAAATTGGCAACTGTGCAGAAATTTCCCAAACCTCCGTGGTTGTACAGATCTCCCAGATTGGCATCGAAGAGTAGGTAGTCGGAGAATCTCTATGCAGAGACTGGTGATTTACCATCGTAGCGATTACTGATAAGCGATTACTGATATATATAACCCGTCCTTGCTGGCTGTATTTCTTCCCGGGCTGGCGAGCCCCCTTTGACCCCCTGTGGGTTTCCCGCTATTGCATTTTATTATTATTACAAGTAATCAATAATCAGTGGCGTAGCATGTCCCTCGGTACCTTGGGCATCTATCCCACCTGTTGCACGCACGGCTCATTATATGCAGCAGATCGCCACTGCCATGGACATTGACGGCGATCTATCTGGCGGGGACAAACAAATGTAAACAACGCCACCCGAACTGGCGCGGGTTGCCCATCACCACAGAGACGGCTTCGGAGCTCGGTGCTGCGTGGCAAGGATCGGTCCAGCTCTGCACCGCCACTAGTAAATCGGAGGACCAAGTCAGCCGGGCGGATGCCAGACTCCTTCCCAGCCGCTCGATGAGGCAACCGGGTATTAAGTATTAACCGGACCGAGAATCTTTCCTTTTATATCACCTTCGTCGCTTTGTGAACGGACAAGGCCCAACATAAGTGATCAAAAAAGGAAGGATCCCCGAGCCCGAGCTATACACACTGCCTCACGCCCTCGGATTTGGCCTCTCCGTTCACGCGACGGCTGGGTAGGAGCCTGGGCGGATGCAATTTTTATCTGAAAAGCTCATCTCTTTGTCCATCAGGAGCGCATCCAGGACGGCGGACTCAGGGGGACTTTGGAACGTGTCTGTCCAATCTCAACTCAAAAACGAAAAATGTCGAACGACCAGTAATACAAGAAAATAAATAACCACTAGGTTTGCTACACGCAAAGCAGAACTACATGAGAAATGTAGCGCACACGTCAGCTGTACGTGCTTGTCACTTCCCGGCAGAAGCATCTCCGAGGGCTGACATAGAGCTGTTGGGTTGGGGGAAGCTATCCCACTACCCACGCTTTCTTCAGCACTTACTGTGTCAGGGACCACGTGGGCGAACTCGCTACCTGGCTCCCCACCACCACCAGAGGTGGGAGCGGCGTCCAAAACCTCGAAGCTTCCTCCAGACATTGCAGCACAACCCCAATGCTCGGGCGGTTCCCCGGCTCCGGCACCCAACAACGTCCCAAAACACTCCAAACATCATCCGTGAACCATCTTGCTTCGGCTCCTTGGGGCCGCTCAGGGCGTTCGCCCCTCAGGATCCTCGCGACGGGCGCATAATCACGATACCGGAAAAACGGCACATGCCCGCTCAAGACTTCATAGACAACCATTCCAAGCGCGTAGCAATCTGAGGATTTCGTCCGATGACTGTCGTTTAGATTGAACATTTCCGGATCAAGGAGTTCCGGACTCATCCACCGGACAGTCCCACCCTGCCCACATGAGCTCGAGGTCGTCGAGTCCGGGAGGATCGTAAGGAGACCGAAGTCAGCGAGGCGGGCCCGGCCACTCGTGTCAACTAGGACATTAGCCTGATAGATGGATCTCGTTAAAGAGAGAGATATGGTCACAGCTTCCGAGAACGTACCCCCTTCAGGTCCCCGTGGATCATCTCCTGGCTGTGCAAATAAATCAACCCCCTAGCAATGTCCGCTAGCTACAAAAGTCGTGTGATTTTTAGTAATTGGTGGATGTAGCTGGGCCACGGACGGAAACGTACAAGTTTAAACCGATTTGCATCCGGACAGGCTCTTATGAACTCGTTGATATTCCCATTTGTCATCCACTCCGACACCATCGCGAACTTGAGCCGAGACCTGTCCCTTGGAACTCCCAACAGCGGCACCACGTTCGGATGGTCGAGAGCTTTCCACATTATGACCTCCTTGCAGAACCCCTACATAGGTTATGGTGAGCGCGTCACCGGGTAAAAAG